>Ga0187875_10000180_pt1 | contig 57526 bp, 38 predicted proteins | sample June2016WEW_17_1_2_FD_132978 | JGI IMG/M metagenome (GOLD analysis project Ga0187875, IMG submission 132978) | Peatland microbial communities from SPRUCE experiment site at the Marcell Experimental Forest, Minnesota, USA - June2016WEW_17_10 | ecosystem: Environmental > Terrestrial > Soil >... | reverse complement strand
GCCATTATGTTCGCTGCCAAGTATACGTGGGACCGGTTCAAGTTGTTTGCCGGCTACGAATACATCCGGCAGGCTAACCCGTCGAACCCGTTGGGCGTTGGCGCCTTGGACCAGGGCAGTTATCTCATGAGCGGAGTCGAAGACAACAATCTTGATTCTCCCAAGCACGTGCAGATCTGGTGGACGGGCGTGAAATACGCTATCGACAGCAAAACCGACATCACTTTGTCCTGGTATCATCAGTTGCAGAACGACTTTCGTGTACCGACGACCTGCTCGCCCGAAGCCGGTTTCCGCAGTTCCTGCGCGGGCACCCTCAACGAGGAGTCGCTCTATGTCGATCGTCACCTCACCAAGCGTTTTGACGTTTTTGCCGGAATTGCGTATTCCTATGTGAGCGGCGGTCTGGCCATCGCCATTCCTCATGGCCCCGGCGTCCCCTATAACTACGACAACAACCTTGCTCCGACAGCCGGTGGTCGTTTCACCTTCTGATCGTTTTCTGATTGTGCGTGTACACCTCGCATACAGTCCAGCGCGGAATATTCTCGCCGGTTCCTGACGCAGGCCAAAACACCTCTTTGAACTCGCCGTCTCTAATCCCCGTTTGGCCGTCACTTCGTGATGTCCGGTGCGCAGGGTTTTAAGCTAGGGAACTCCGACGATGCGCACCCTTCTACGCGGTCCCGCCGCATCCTCTCTGGATAATACCGGAGTCGGGATAATGCGCTTTATCTGGTGCTCAAGATAAGGCGCACGTGCGCAGGAAGTTCTTCGACATTCATCAGGCGCATGCCTCGCCGCTGGCGGACGAGGCGATCGCGCGGATCGGGCAACTGTACGCGATCGAGACTGAGATCCGCGGACGAGCGCCCCTGCACGATGGCAAGGATGATCACTTGCATCGAGAACATGTTTTAAGTGTCTCCGCCATCCTGCTCGATTCGGGCAGCGTCCGATCGATCCATCCAGCAGATGAAGGAGGGGCCGCGCTGCCGCCCCGCAGCCCAAGAGCTTCCAACGCGCCAATTCTTCTAACGCCGTCAGCGCCGACACTTCGAAGGGGGCAGGCTGTCCCACTCCGCTTCAAAAGTGGAATCCCAGCGATGCGGTAATGGAGCGCGGAGTGACGTAATGCGTCCCGCTGAAAGTCGACAGGAAGTTGTACAGGGCTTCCTTGTTGGTTAGATTGACGACCGTCAAACGGGCGCTCCACTTATATCTGTCGCCGCCAAAGATGTTATCGTGACCGATGGCAACGTCGAACAGGCTGCGCGGCGCGATGCGCGGCGGGTTGTGGTCGTCGTTCTCGGTGCCGGCCGCTGGAATCTTGAGCAGGTTCGACCCGTACTGCGATGCAGCGCACAATCCGCTCGGGCTGATCGGCGCGGTGGGAGTTGCGGATACGCCTCCGCAATAGAGTCCCGCCTGGTACTGTTGGTCCGGCGTCAGGTTGGACACGTCCACGATGCTATCCGTTCCGTTGGGCCCATTCGCGCAATTGCCGCCCGCGCACGGCACCGGACCTGCTACTAGGCCGCTGTCATACCGCCAGTTGAAGCCCAACCACGGGCCTTTTTTCCAGGGCTGGTATTGCACGTGCGTGGTCTCGTTGAAGTTCTCGTCGTGGTCGATGCGGAATACCTCACACCCCGTCGACAGTGCACAAGTTGGCGCGGCACCGATCCCGCTCACCTGCGGCTCGAAGAAGCGCGCTGCTACGTGGGACATCACGATGAACGCCGATACACCATGGAAATTCGGCATGCTGCCGCGGATGGCATATCCCGGGATCTTAGAGTGATCCCACTCGATCGGAAAGGTGATCGGCGTATTGCCCAGCACGCTGAAGTCATACGCTTTGTGCGTGTACTTCCAGATGTACTCACCGTCCAACACGAAGAAGCGCCCGAAAGCCTGTTGGACGCCGGCGTGAAACTCATTGCGCCAGCCTGGGCTCAGCGGCGTCGTCGAGACGCACGGGCTGATGGTGCTCGCCATAATCGCGTTAATCACGGGGTCATTGCATCCCAGACTGGACAGGACCAGGTTCTCATTAAACGGCGTTTCCAGCGAGCGGGCATAGGAAATGCGCAGTACTGTGTTGGTGGCCTTGAGGTTGTACGCGATGCCGAGCCGCGGCTCCGGCTGAGTAGCGGAACTGATGCCGCGGTAAACATCGAAGCGGAAGCCGAGGTTGAAGCTCCACGGTCCCTTGGTGATGGTGTCCTGCGCAAACAGTGCCAGTTCCCGGATGTTGGCATGGCCATAGTAGTTGTAGGGACCGCTGGTAGAATTGGGGCAGCCATCGGAACCGGGCAACGGACCGGTCCGCGTCAAGTCGTAGCAGCCGAGCAGAGGCACAAAGTTGGGATTCGCCTGCAGCGCCCCGGTGCATCCCGCAGGATCCGTCAGCGACGGGTTTGTGTCGGGAGTTCCATCCGGATTCAAACACGGAGCATTGAGTGTTGGATCGACGATCCCTATGTTGTCCTTTTCCGTCAGGATCGTGTCCATGTAAGTGGCACCAATCTTCACGTTGTGAATGCCCTTAGCGTAGGATACGTTGGCGCGCATCCCCAGATTGGTCAATGTACGATTCTGACCTACGGTCTGGAGCTGGAGATCGGGAGCGAGGTCGGCAAAGGGGTCGCGGCTCGGATAGTAGTTATATTGATCCTGCCGCACGAAGGCGCCGAGGGTGAATACGGTGTGCGAATTGAGCAGCCGCGTCCAGGCGGGAGCCACGTTGTAGGTGCGGATCTGGGAACGCTGGTCCTGGGAACCAACCACTTGGCCGTTAGGGCCCAGGCCGCCGTTATCGACCACTAGTCCAGACCATGCGGTTGCGTTTTGGGCGTCGAGCGAATTCGGCGTCTGAAACCACGAACGGGTGAAGCCCAGGTTTAGATTGATGCTGTCCGCCTGGGTAGGCTTGAGATCGACCCTATCGAAGAAATTCTCTTCATTGCCGTGGTCGTGCATGACGGCGAGTTCCGGCCCATCTAAGAACCGGCCGCTCTGAAGGCCATTAGCTGCGATAAAGTTGCCCCACGAGTTGCCGCCGTAAGCGAGGTTGAAGCCCCCGCCGCCGGTGCCGAAGTTTCCGTAGTTGGCGTCGATTTCGCCGTGCGGCTGGGTGACGCCCAGGCCGGATCGCGTGGTCACCACGATCACCACGCTAGTCTTGTCGCCGAACTCGGCCGGTGGCGCGCCTTGGATCACCTCCATGGACTGTACGGAATCGAGCGGAATCTGATTCGAGAAGACCTTGCTCTGCTGGTCGGTGATCGGCTGGTCGTCGACGGCGAAGGAGTTTTCCGCGTGATCGCCGAGCCCATGAAACAGACCGTTCGAATCGGCGGCGATGCCTGGGACACTGAGCGTCACGAGTGAACTAACCGACGAGGATTGGCTTTCCAGCGGCAATGTGGCAAACAAACCGCGATCGACATCGGTATGCGTGGTCGAAACCGTTTCCAGCAGGTCCTGCGAACTTTCGACCTCCACGGTGGTTTTCGACTCGCCAAGCTGCAGGTTGATCTTCAGCTCGGTCGGCACCATGGTCCGAACATCGACGTCCTCGACCGCGACTTGAAAGCCGGCTGCGCTGGCGCTCAGGTGATAGTTGTTGAATGGGACGTTGCCGAATGCAAAGCTCCCCTGGCTGTCGGTGGCCGTGCTGCGGCTGTAATGGGAAACCGGGTTCTGTATCTCCACCGCGGCGCCTTTAATCGCCGCGCCGGAAGGATCGACGACCGAACCGCGGATGGTCCCCGAATTGCCGCTGCTCGACTGCGCATAACTCAAAACGCCGGGACCAAATCCCAGCGCAAACAGAACCACAGCACCGCATCCATATCTTGTCACGTCTTTTATCTCCCTCCGTGTCTTAAATGATTGTCCTCGGGCGAGGGGTCGGAGCCTAGCATAATTTGACCGGTGGGCGCTGAAGGGCAACCAATGAACTGTTTTTGCGAGTGACCGGAATATCTAAGTGAAGGTCGACGCGGGCGAAGACCGTGCGAGGGTCATCCGCTCAAGAACTGACGCACGCTGCGGGCACGGCGTTTGCTGGCGATGAACGCCTGATTGTTACTCAGCGTAATGAGCCAGCGCTGGCTACTGAGGGCACTCATCTTTCGGACGTGATCGAGGTTGATCAGAGCGTTCCGGTGGATGCGCTCGAAGTTGGAACGATCTAGCCGCTGCTCGATGATTTTAAGCGACTCAGTGGCCCGGTACCTTCTCTGGGCGGTGATGACCCACACGAACTCGCCCTCCGCCTGAAATGCGAATATCTCGCCCGCGTCGAGGAGAAAGTACTCTTCGCCGGCCTTGCCGACGATTTTCCGCGGACGCGGTCCCGGAGCGGGCGCTGCGATCTCCTGAAGTTGCGCCAGCCGATCCACCGCCTGGCGCTCGCTGACGCGCCTGGCCCGCTCGACAGCCTGCCGCAATCGCTTTTGCGCGACGGGTTTGAGCAGGTAGTCGATCGCGCCGGCCTCGAACGCCTGCACTGCATAACTGTCATAGGCTGTGACGATCACGATCACGGGCATGTGGGAACCGCGCCGGATACCGCTCACAACTTCAAACCCGCCCATAGCCGGCATCTGAAGGTCGAGGAGCACCAGATCGGGCTTGTGTCTGGCAATCTGATCGAGCGCTTTGACGCCGTTGTCAGCCTCGCCCATCACTTCCACGCCTTCGATCATTTCCAGTTCTTCGCGCAGCACCTGCCGTGCGATGGGCTCGTCGTCGACGATTAGCGTTCTTATGGGCATGGCGCAGCGCTGCGGCTCAGGTCATTTTATGACTCGGAGGCGCTCAATCCTACGTTTTCTCGACGAGCGGATGAGGAGATGCGGTAACCGGACTTAGAATTCCGGCGGACGGCATCGGCTACCACTGTGACATTGGTGCAAGACGTCAATGCAAAGGTAGCTGCCGTGAAAACCGGCAGCAAACAGGTCGAATTCAGAATCGGCCGGAAGATGGCGCTGCCCCATGACATTTATCTGAAGTACTTTCTGATTTCTTCCCGACCGGCCAGTTCCGCGCGTGCCTGTTCGATGGTATAGAGCGGTCTATCTCCGACAGGGTCGCCCGCCAATGCCTGCAGGCTTCCCGAGACCCACACCAGGGCACGAAGGGAAAACCGAGCTCGCGCGCCAGTCCGCAGATGAACCGTTATCATCTGGTCTCCAAAGCGGTGCGCCGGTTGGATTAGATTCCCTGCTTCCGGAAGCAAAGTGAACTCCGGCACCCACTCTCCGTTCTCACGAGTCCGATTGCCATCCATCATGTAGCCAAGGACCTCAACCGCGGCGCCAGAGGCTATTACTGCTCCAAGGTCCAGCGCGTGAGCCTGATCTCGGAGTAGGTTCTCCCAGCCCAGAAGAGAAAAGCCTCCGGTGTGACTTGCGACGGGAATAAGTTCGTTGAGGTCCGGTGGCGTCCTGAACGCGATTACGGCGACGGTCCCTCCCCCAGGAATCATCGCAAGGGCAACTATCAAGGCGAGCGTTCGCACTTCGGCGGTCCGCGAAATAGCGATGTGCTTCTTCCTGCCGATTCCAACGCGCACGCAATAAAGCTTACGCGATCGGAGCCCGCCCGCCAAGCAATTTCCGACAGGCGGGCTATGATGGGCAATGAGCGACCGAAGCTCGCCGATCAGCGGGTTGTCCTAATCGCCGAACGAATCAAAGTCGCCATCCGAGCCCGCCCGCCGCTGGCGTCAGTAACCACACCTGTACAGGGCAACTGTGGCACCCGCAGCGATTGCGCCGTAGACGCCGAATAAATACCACCGCCCGGCCAATGGCTGAGCCACTTCGACGCGGAGGAGTCCACAATCCCGTCTCGAAGTCCAACAGCTTCGAACGTAACATACCTCATCAGCCTGTTCCAGTCGCCTCAAAAGTGGAATCCCAGCATCGCGGTGATCGCGCGTGGCGTGACGTAATGGGTGGCGCTGAAAGTCGATAGAGAATTGTATAAGGCTGTCGTCCGCGACTGCGAGGCGTTGTTTCTGGAGTTGGTCGTCCCGGCACAAATGGTCAGAGCGTTACCCGCCAGGCCTTCGTCTGGCGGTGCAGCCGGTCGTCGGGCCTCGCCACTGCCGGTGTACAGGCGTTGAATGATCCCAACATCGCTGAATGCGCCGGTGCGGCTGGCCTTGTCGGCATCGAGATTCAACCAGTCAATCGAGGCCCAGTCCGGCGACGCGAAATGGGCCGCCGTCGCGCTGATACCTCTGATAGCGCCCACGCCATCCACCAATGGTCCAGGTTGGCCCGGCAGTGTGACGAACTTTTAAACTCGAGTTCATGTAGTGGAGGTTTAGAGGTTCCCAGCGAGAGTCGAACCTTGCGCCCGAGCGCCGTTGTCACACCGGTAAATCTGCTTCCCGACCGCCAGGAAATGGCGGTGGCCCATTATGCGGATTTTGGAGAAATGCACTTGGATGTCAACGCCTGTTATATGACGTTTCTTGCCGGAGCGCGGTTGGATAAGCGATGATTTCCACTTTTGCGCTGTCCCCCGGCCCTTCGGTCTTACCCAGTGGCAGTGTCTTGACGCGTTTGTCGTCGAAACGAAAATGCGCGACCAGGTAGTCGCGTACCACCATGGCCTTGGCTTCCGAGAGCGTGCGGTCCTTGTCGGAATCCCCTATGGGACCTTCGGAGGCCACCACCACGACCAGACCAAACGGGTTGTTCTCGAGGAATTCGCCGGCCTTGTTCAGCGATTTCTGGTCATGGAGCTTGGTCGAGTCCGGTCCGCCGAAGAGTTTTGAATCGTCGAAGGGGTAGTAAGCCAGCTCAGAGCCAGCGGGTAGCCGGGCGATCCGATGCCGGGAAAGTTCGGTGGAATCCTCATAGCCGCGTCGCTTGAAGAAGCCGCTCAACAGGAAGTTGTGCTTCAGGGCTTCCATGTCTTCCTGAAACGCGGTGGCCCCGGCATCGACACGCTTGTAAAGCGACTGGTCATTGATCAGTGCTCCCACGGTGCCCTTGCCTTGGTCGATTTTGGAGGTCACGTCCGCAAGATCGCGTGTGGTAGCCTTTACATCTCCCAACGCGTCGTTGGTGGTGGCTAGGACTTCATTCGCTTGTTTGACCAGGTCCGAAATATCAATGGGCGGTACGCTCCCAATCGTATCTCCATCCCGCACCGCGCCACCATCCTTGGTGCCAAACGAGACATCGAGATATTTGTCGCCCAGAAGCCCCTCGGAGTGGACGGAGGCCACTGAGCCGCGGTTGACTATTCTGAGGGTGGACTGCGCAAGATCCATCACCACTGTAACTTCGCCGTCTGGCTGGCCGGGAAGGTCAATGTGCTTAACGGTGCCTGCGTGGATTCCGCCAACGCGCACCTCGGCGCCGGCTTGCAGGCCGGCAACGTTCTGAAAACGAGTCTTAATCTCATAAGTCGAATGGAAGCGCATGTCGTTGCTGCCGATAAGAAAGATTCCCGTAGCTAGGATCAGCAACGAAGCCGCAATGAACACGCCAACTCGAAACTTCCGGGACACGAGGCCCTCCTTATAACAATTAAGAAGAAACCGATGCGCTTCTGTCTCTGGCTCGATAACGATGTGGCGTGGGCGCAAGCCACCTACGAATATCGCCCTATCTTGAGCGCGGCCGTGGTCGCGTCCTCCGACCTCTTTCGCCGCCGCGATTTCGCGCCGCGCCGCAAGCCAGCCCCCGCGCACTGCCGTCTAAGCCGGCCAGTTTGCGTCGCTCGGCCACCTTAACGCGCATTTGAAACGCACCGGCCGCTAGCGGCTTGAATTTCCCGGGAGCGGCGGGTTGCCGAGCCCACACTATTTGCTTCGCGCGCAACAAGCTCCTCGAACCGGGCTAGCGTTTTCCCGTAACTACATGCCCGCGTCCATCGCGCATTTCGTTTCCCTTGAAATGCGCAGTTTCTATATGCTTTTTTGGATCCGCTTTTTCGCCACGAGCTGGCATCGGGCCCTTATAACCATGGTCAGGATGGAAGTGGTTATTCACATGGCCCCGGAAATCGTCGCGGCCATGGAACCATGGGCCAACACCGATGAACACGCCCCCGCTGAACCACTCCGGGCCGTAATAACCAAAAGGAGCACAGTTATAGGGGGGAACGTCATAATAGCCGTAGGGACAGTCCGGGGCTACTCCGACCTCGACGGCGACCTGAGCCTGTGCTCTGGGAGCGACTGCTGTCAAGCCAAGTCCGACGACGGCAGCCAAGAATAGAAACGTAGATCCGCGCATTGAAGATACCTCCGCAATTACAGAAGCAACTCGCCTGCCACTGGAATGTATGACACAGATTGGCCACCCTTGTGCCAACTCAGTTAAGCATCTCTCGCGATAAAGTGGGAAATGAACTCGTCACTGCTGTTCCGCAGATCGGCGAATGTACCGTCGGCAACGATATTCCCGTCATTCAGCAGAACGAAACGGTCCGCGAAGACTCTGGCAGCGGGGACATCGTGGGTTACCACCACCGACGTGAGTTTCTGTTTCTCGCGCAGCTTCAGAATCAGACTGCCGATTTCGGCCGCGGTAATTGGGTCAAGCCCCGCTGTGGGCTCGTCCAGCAGCAGGAGCTCGGGCTCCAGAGCGAGAGCGCGCGCCAATCCAACCCGCTTCTGCATTCCGCCGGAAATCTGCGACGGCATTTGTCCAGGTCGGCCTCCAAACCAACATCCGCCAGCATCTGCCGCACTCTCTCTTGCCTTTCTGCCGCCGACATCTTGGTGTTCCGCGCCAAAGGAAAGTCCACGTTCCCCCGAATGGTGAGCGAGTCGTAGAGCGCCGCCTGCTGAAAGAGGAAACCAATCCTCTTGCGCAGTTGGTTCAGACTGTCCGGCGTCATCTCTTCAAGCACTTCCCCGCAGATGCGGATCGAGCCGGCATCGGCCTTCTGAAGACCGACCAGCAGCTTTAGCAGAACACTCTTACCGATACCGCTCTTGCCCAGAACCGCTACGGTCTCTTCCGCCGCAACCGTCAGATCGATCCCATTCAGGACCTTCTGCTCCCCGAAGCCCTTGCGTAGTCCCTTCACGACAACCGGATTTCCATTCGCGGTGCTCATAAGCCCTCACGAGAAGAACACGGAAATGAATCGCACCAGCACGACATCCGCGACGATGATCAGCAACGAGGAGATGACAACGGAACTAGTGGCGGAGCGGCCTACGCCCTCCGTGCCACCGCGTGTTCTCATTCCCTGAAAGCAGGCCACCAAGCCGATAATCAAACCGAAACAACATGTCTTGAATGTCGGTGGTAGGAAATCCCCGAAACGAACGTTCTTCAGGCCCGTATTGAAGAAATACTGCAAAGAGATCGGGTCGGCCAGTGTGACGGCCATCCAGCCCATGAGCACGCCGCAGAAATCGGCGACCAGCGTCAGAAGCGGCAGCGTTAGAATGCAGGCCAATACTCGAGTGGCGACCAGAAACCTGTAAGGATCCACCGCGGAGACCTGCATCGCATCGATCTGTTCGGTCACCTTCATGGAGCCCAGTTCCGCACCGATTCCGGCTCCCACACGGCCGCTGGTCACCATGGCGGTGGTCACCGGCCCGCTTTCCCGGATGATCGAAAAGATGATCACGGCCGGCATCATCGTCTTGGCGCCGAGACGGGTGAGGCTTTCGCGTGTCTGTAAGGACATCACCACGCCCGTTGCGGCTCCGGCCAGTGCGACGAGCGGCAGTGACTTTGCGCCGATTTCGTCCATCTGGCGAATCAACTCGCGAAACTCGTAGGGAGGAGTGACAGCGGCGCCCGCCATCCGCCAGCAAAAGGCACCCAGCTCGCCGAACCACTCGAAGAAAGAGACCACCCACTGACTTACGGGCCAAAGCGGCCGCTCGGTCCCGCGATCCAACTCGACTTGTGCCGCTGTTGTAGACATCGAATGCAAATGCATCGCCCCTCCTCAGAATGTCTGGGCCGACGCCGTTCGGTATGTCGTCCACGGCGGGTCGACAGAGACGTTCGTTAAACCGCCGGCGTTCGCTGGTCCAACGCCTGCTCGACGTTGGTGCAAATCGCAAACCATCCGATTAGACCTGTCCTCTCCAGTATGTGTCTGGGCAGTGGTTGCAGACCACACAGAAGTAATGGCACGTCATCGGCTGCGGCCCTGTGAACCAATTCGATGAGGATTCCCATGCCGGAACTGTCGATGTGTGTTGCCTCGTTGAGGTTCAGGACGACTCTTTTAGGTCTTTCAGCTAACCGCCACTCCGAAAGAACGGTGGATAGGATTGCTTCGGCGTTCATGACAGAGATGCTGCTCGGAATGTGGATGACGAGTCCTCGGTCGTCCTCCTGTGCCAAGATGTCAACCGGAAGATCCGTGGATTGCCATGAGGTTCTTCGCATATGTCGCGCTCCCCGTCGCCTGGGTACAACCACCTCTAAACTTCTAGCACTTCCCCTGCCAGCCGAGCCATGATCTTGATAACACACGCAGTCGGCGGCGCCCGCTCGAAGAAGCGGGTAATTCTTGCCATACGCGTGCCGGCGCGGAGGGGCCTAGCCGCAGCCCAAAGTCCTCGTTGTGATGACATCGAAGTGGAGTTGCGGGCACAACGTCGCTCTTATTCGACAGGTTCACAGGCGGCTGCTATTCTTAGGAGCATGTCTCCGCTGAAAAACGCCGGTGGTGGGTCTAGCCTCCAGAGTGGCGGCGGGTGCACGGACCGTGAACTCAGCGAGTTCCTCTTGTTGGCCTGCCATGACCTACGGACGCCGCTTCGCGCCATGCGCGCACATGCGGAGTTGCTCTTGACAGACGCTCGATCGCCGGCCGGCAACGACTCACCGCAACGTCTGGCATTCATTGCCGCCGGCGCGAAACAAGCAGATCTCTTGCTTGATGGACTGGTCAGTTACGCGATCGCTCTGCAAGTGGACGCGGCATCGTTTCGATCGGTGCCAACGGATGTGATCTTGCGGACGGTACTGGCAAAGATGGTGAATGAACTGCGTGAGAATGATGCCGATGTATCGTATGGCGAGTTACCCTATGTCACGGGGCACCCGGACCGGCTGATGCAGGTCTTCGAGAACCTGCTCAGGAATGCGCTGCGGCACCGTGGTGCAGCGAGCCCAAGAATACAAGTTACCGCGGAGCCGTATAGGCGGCAATCGGATGGTGCTGCGGCGTGGCGTTTTGCGGTCCGCGACAACGGCCCCGGGCTGTCGGCGGATGACCTGGAAAGCATCTTCAGGCCGTTCGCAAAGGCGGGCTCGGAACGTTCAGGCGCAGGATTGGGCCTGGCCACGTGCCGGTTAATCGTCGAGAAGCATGGTGGCAGGATCTGGGCTGAATCAGAGGAGGGAAACGGCTCGATGTTCCTTATTACGTTACCGGCCGAGGATGGCCCTTAGTCCCCGCCCCTTCCGGTAACCGCCATGCCCTTGGCCTGTTTATCTTGATACTGTCGCAGTTTATTATGCAGCGTGCGCACGCAGAGGCCCAGAATCTGTGCTGCTCTGCGCTTGTTGTTAGCGGTGTGCAGAAGCGTCAGCCGGATATACGCTTCTTCCACTTCGCTCAAGCGGCTTCCCACACGAGCCGTAAGTACGTCGCTGGAGACGGTCTTCGCCACAGCAGGCTGCGGCGCCGCAATGCCGCCTGGGAGGTGCCGTAGTTGGATCTCGCCTTCCCCTGCCACGATGACCGCACGCTCCACGAGGTTGCGCAACTCGCGTACGTTTCCGGGCCAGGAGCTTTCCTCCCAACGCAACAGCACCTCTGGGCTGAGATTCGTGACCCTACACCCGTGCTTTCGATTAAGACCGTGGATCATCGCCGCGACTATGGCGGCAATATCTTCCTTATGGTCGCGCAGCGGGGGCATAGAGAGATGAAACACGTTCAGACGGTAATACAAATCCTCGCGAAGGTGGTTGCTCTGGATGGCGGCGGCCGGGGGTCTGTTGGTTGCGGCCAGCACGCGCACCGAAATAGGAATGTCGCGGGCGCCGCCAAGCCGGCGTACTGTGGATTCCTCAATCACCCGAAGTAGCTTGGCTTGCGTGCCGATTGGCATCTCGGCGATCTCGTCCAAGAGCAGCGTGCCGTTGTCAGCTTGTTCGAAACAGCCGGGACTGCGACCGAAGGCCCCGGTGAAGGCCCCTCTTTCGTGCCCAAAGAGTTCGCTCTCCATCAGAGTTTCCGGCAGCGCGGCGCAGTTCACCGCCACGAACGGACCATTGCTCCGCTGACTCAATTGATGAATCGCCCGCGCTGCCAGTTCCTTGCCGGTTCCGCTCTCCCCAGTGATCAAAACCGACGCTGTCGTCGGCGCCACCTGGCGAATCTGCGAAAACACCTCCTGCATAACGGGAGAGTCGCCCACCAGATCTCCTAAGACGCCCTGATAACTGAGCTCACGACGCAGCCGGTCGGTTTCCTGGACCAACTGATTCTGCTGGATCGCGCGCTGCAAAAGAGAACGCATCACCTCCGGCTGCACGGGCTTCTCGAGGAACCAGAACGCCTTGAGATCGTGCATCACGGAGAGCGCCTGCTCGATGCTCCCCAGCGCGGTCAGAATGATGACGGGTGTGCAATCGCCGCGCGCGGCTAGTTCCTTGAGAAGTGCTACACCGTCCATGCGCGGCATCACGAGGTCAGCCAAAACTGCACAGGCGGGAAAGGACACCAGCTTTTCCAGGGCCTCTCGGCCATCTCCGGCCGTGTCGGCCTCATAACCCAGGGACACAACTAGCTGGGCCAAGTCTATTCTCTGGCTGGGATCATCCTCGACTATTAAGATCCGTGACAGACAGACCCCGCTTTACTCAAGGCCAAGTTAACCGCGAACGTAAAGAATTGTATCACCACTCCGAGTCAGTTGTGTCACACACAGTATCAAAGCTCACAGCTACTCCGAGCAGCGATTGGCACGCAGGTTGCCCGGTAAGGGCAGCCTGGTTGCCGGGGGCGGGCGTCTCCCGGCCCGGCAGCGTCGACGAGTTAATGGCGCACACATCGCGAGGACACTGCAAATAATGTATCAATGGATCAGTCAATGGTGGTGTAGGAAAACGCACGATCGGCCAATGTGGTCGATTCATGGCCGTTGCATCTGCTCCGATTGCTTACACAGCCTTCCCGTCGGCTGGGTGAATCCCGCCTTTTGGCCGACGAGCCGCCCTATGCCCGCAGGCGAAACTTCTACGTCCGACCACCACCACGTCTTAGTCGCAGGATTTGCGAGTCCGCCCTGTGTTCCTTCAGGTGGACGCAGTGCCGGCCGACCGCTCCGGCCCAATCAAATCCTCAATCCTCTGCAAAAGTTCGGCCCGCCGAAAAGGTTTTTGGATGAAGTATCTGCCGCTCTGCGGCACTCCATAGAACTCGCATCCTGCCGCTCCAGCGCGGCCGGACATATAAAGGACCTTGAGGCTTGGCTGAAGCGCCAGAAGCGCACGCGCTAGCTCGAGCCCACTCTTGTCCGGCATGGATACATCGACCAGCAGCAGGTCGATTCCTCCGCTGTGCCGCTCATACACCGACATGGCCCGATCATAACTGGTCGCTTCCAGCAGGATATATTGCGCGGGGCGAAGAGCGGCACGGGTGAACCAGCGGGCTGAATCCTCATCATCAACCAGCAGGATTGTCTTGTTCGTACTCATAAAAGCTGCAGCCCCGCTTACGGCGCCGCGATGACCTGACCAGGATACGGCGACTCCCTTATCCGAAAGCAGTTCCCCTGCCACTACGGGTCGACCGCTCGAAAGGCTCCATCATGTGCCTTTCCGAACATAGGAGCGGAGGTCGAATGGGTTAGCATACTGACTGAACACATGACGAGGCTGACCAACAAAGTGGACGCAAACGTGCTAGTGCAGGGCCGTTTCGAACACCACCAAACGCCGCAGCCACTTGAAGCTCAGAAGGAAGAAAGGGTTGGCTTCTGGAGTTATAACGAGCTGCGTTTGGCCTGTAACTGGGACTGTACGATGCAACACGCACCAGAGCTCGGAACTTGCGCTCCCGTGCCTGCAATTCTTACCAAGGGAGCAAATGTTGTCTGAGGCGCTGCTGCCTATTGAGGCTGAGCACGCGAAGTGAGGCAGTCATGGTTGAGATCCTCCTGGCGGAGGACAATCCGGCTGACGTTTATCTGATCCGCGAGGCGCTCCAGGAACACGCGGTGCAATGCACCATCCGTGTTGCGTCTGACGGTAAGGAGGTGCTGCGCATCATTTCGGCCGAGTGCCGGGAAACGGCGGACGAGCCGCCAGCACTGATCATCCTCGATCTGAACCTGCCGCGCCACGACGGAATCGAGATTTTGCAGCGGCTTCAGGCGTCCCCGCCCCTACGGCAGATCCCAGTGGTGGTCCTCACCTCATCGGACTCACCGCAGGACCGTGCCGCCGCGTTCCGCTCTGGCGCGTTGCATTTCTTGCGAAAGCCCTCTAGCTTGGAACAGTTTCTTGGCCTCGGAGCTATATTTAAGAACCTCTTGGAAAGGCCCGCGTTATCTTTAGACGAACAAGAAGGAGTCTGAGATGAAGTCTGAGTTGGTGACTGACGCACTGGACACGAGCACTCTATTAGAGACCCTGGTGGCTTTCAAGGAAGGCGATTTTTCCGTTCGCCTGCCTGTGGACCGGACTGGCAGTGCCGGCAAAATCGCGGACACACTCAACGACATCTTCAAGTTGAATCAGCGCATGGCCAGCGAATTCGCGCGCATCAGCAGCGTCGTGGGCAAGGAAGGCAAGATCGGCCAGCGCGCCAGCCTAGGGTCCGTTTCGGGAGATTGGGCAGCCTGCGTGGATTCGGTGAATGGCCTGATTGGGGACCTGGTGCAACCCTCGACGGAGGTAGCCCGGGTAATTGGAGCGGTTGCCAAGGGCGACTTATCGCAGACCATGGCCCTGGAGGTGGATGGGCGCTCCCTCAAGGGTGAGTTTCTGCACACGGCGCGTGTGGTAAACACCATGGTGGCACAGTTGAACTCCTTCGCCTCGGAGGTGACGCGCGTGGCGCGCGAGGTCGGTACGGAGGGCAAGCTCGGGGGCCAGGCTGTGGTCAAAGGCGTCGGCGGGGTGTGGAAGGACCTCACCGATAGCGTCAATTCCATGGCTGGCAACCTCACGGCTCAGGTTCGCAACATTGCCGAGGTAACCACGGCCGTGGCGAACGGCGACCTCTCGCGCAAAATCACGGTAGACGTGCAGGGCGAAATCCTGGAGCTGAAGGCCACCATTAATACCATGGTGGACCAACTCGGGTCTTTTGCCTCGGAAGTCACGCGCGTGGCACGCGAGGTCGGCACGGAGGGCAAACTCGGGGGACAGGCTCTGGTCAAAGGCGTCGGGGGGGTGTGGAAGGACCTCACCGATAGCGTGAACTCCATGGCTGGCAACCTGACAGCCCAGGTTCGTAACATCGCCGAGGTCACCACGGCCGTGGCGAACGGCGATCTCTCCCGCAAAATCACGGTAGACGTGCGCGGTGAAATTCGGGAGCTCAAGAACACCATCAACACCATGGTGGATCAGCTCAACGGGTTTGCATCGGAAGTGACTCGCGTGGCGCGTGAGGTCGGCACCGAGGGTATTTTGGGCGGCCAGGCGGATGTGCGGGGCGTGGCTGGCACGTGGAAGGATCTGACCGACAGCGTGAATTCCATGGCCGGAAATCTGACGGGCCAGGTGCGCAACATCGCGGAGGTGACGACGGCCGTTGCCAATGGAGATCTCTCTCGCAAAATCACTGTCGCGGTGCGCGGCGAGATCCTCGAGCTGAAGAACACCATCAACACCATGGTGGACCAGCTCAGCTCGTTCGCCTCGGAAGTGACCCGCGTGGCACGCGAGGTCGGCACCGAGGGCAAACTCGGCGGGCAAGCCGAGGTTCGGGGCGTTGCCGGTACGTGGAAAGATCTTACCGATTCGGTAAACTCCATGGCGGGGAATCTCACCAACCAGGTTCGCAACATCGCGGGCGTTACCACCGCGGTGGCCAAGGGCGACCTTTCCACTAAGATCACGGTGGATGCGCGCGGCGAAATCCTCGAGCTGAAAAACACCGTTAACATCATGGTCGACCAACTCAACAGCTTCGCCTCGGAGGTAACTCGCGTGGCGCGCGAAGTCGGCACTGAAGGCAAACTGGGAGGCCAGGCGCAGGTGAAGGGCGTGGGCGGCGTGTGGAAGGATTTGACCGACAGCGTCAATTCCATGGCCGGGAACCTGACGGGTCAAGTCCGCAACATCGCCGAGGTGACTACGGCGGTAGCTAATGGAGATCTCTCCCGTAAGATCACGGTGAGCGTGCAGGGTGAGATTCTCGAACTTAAGAATACTATCAATACGATGGTCGACCAATTGAACGCGTTCGCGTCGGAAGTGACACGCGTGGCGCGTGAAGTCGGCACAGAAGGCGAGTTGGGCGGCCAGGCGGATGTGAAGGGCGTCGGCGGAACCTGGAAGGATTTGACTGATAGCGTCAACTCGATGGCCGGCAACCTTACAGCGCAGGTGCGCAACATCGCCGAAGTCACCACAGCGGTGGCCAATGGGGACCTTTCGCGTAAGATCACGGTGGATGTGCGCGGCGAGATCCTCGAGCTGAAGAACACCATCAACACTATGGTGGACCAGTTGAACGCGTTCGCTGGAGAGGTGACTCGCGTGGCGCGCGAAGTTGGCACGGAAGGCAAGTTGGGCGGCCAGGCGGAAGTGAAAGGTGTGGCTGGCACGTGGAAGGATCTAACAGATTCGGTAAACTCGATGGCCAGCAACCTGACCAACCAAGTGCGCAATATAGCGGAGGTGACCACGGCCGTGGCAAGAGGCGACTTGTCGCGCAAGATCACGGTGGACGTGCGCGGCGAAATCCTCGAGTTGAAGAACACCATCAACACCATGGTGGATCAGCTCAGCTCCTTCGCGTCGGAAGTGACGCGCGTGGCTCGCGAGGTCGGCACGGAAGGCAAGTTAGGCGGCCAGGCTGACGTGCGCGGTGTCGCCGGCACCTGGAAGGACCTCACCGATAGCGTGAACTTCATGGCTGGCAACCTCACGTCTCAGGTGCGCAACATCGCCGAAGTAACCACGGCCGTGGCCCGGGGCGATTTGTCGCGCAAGATCACAGTGGACGTGCGCGGCGAAATCCTCGAGTTGAAGAACACCATCAACACCATGGTGGATCAGCTCAACGCCTTCGCCGGAGAGGTGACGCGCGTGGCGCGCGAGGTCGGCACCGAAGGCAAACTCGGCGGCCAGGCGGATGTGAAGGGCGTCGGCGGGACATGGAAGGATTTGACCGAGAGCGTCAACTCCATGGCCGGCAACCTCACGTCTCAGGTGCGCAACATCGCTGAAGTAACCACGGCGGTCGCAAAGGGCGACCTTTCGCGTAAGATCACGGTGGACGTGCGCGGCGAAATTCTCGAACTGAAAAACACCATCAATACCATGGTGGATCAGCTTAGCTCCTTTGCCTCGGAAGTCACTCGCGTGGCGCGCGAAGTCGGCACGGAAGGCAGATTGGGCGGCCAGGCGGAAGTGCGCGGCGTCGCGGGTACGTGGAAGGATCTGACGGATTCGGTAAACTCCATGGCCAGCAACCTGACCAACCAGGTGCGCAACATTGCCGGTGTCACCACGGCGGTCGCAAAGGGTGACTTAACCACGAAAATTACCGTCGATGCCCGCGGTGAGATTCTTGAGCTGAAGAACACCATCAACACCATGGTGGACCAGCTTAGCTCCTTTGCCTCGGAGGTTACGCGCGTGGCGCGCGAAGTCAGTACTGAGGGCAAACTTGGCGGCCAGGCGGACGTGCGGGGTGTCGCGGGAATCTGGAAGGATCTTACGGATAGCGTCAACTCCATGGCGGCTAACCTGACGACGCAGGTTCGCAATATCGCCGAGGTAACTACCGCCGTCGCAAAGGGTGACCTTTCCCGCAAGATCACGGTCGAGGTGCGGGGCGAAATCCTGGAAGTCAAGAACACGGTGAACACCATGGTGGATCAGCTTAGTTCCTTCGCGGCGGAAGTGACGCGTGTCGCGAGAGAAGTGGGCACGGAGGGCAAGCTCGGTGGCCAGGCCGAAGTGCGGGGCGTCGCGGGAACCTGGAAAGATCTTACCGACAGCGTCAATTCCATGGCAGGCAATCTGACTGCCCAGGTCCGCAATATCGCTCAAGTCACAACGGCAGTGGCCAACGGTAACCTGAGCCGCAAGATCACCGTCGATGTGCAGGGCGAGATACTCGAGCTTAAGGACACCATCAATACGATGGTGGACCAACTGAACAGCTTTGCGTCCGAAGTAACGCGCGTGGCGCGCGAAGTCGGCACCGAAGGCAAACTCGGCGGCCAGGCCGAAGTGCGCGGCGTTGGAGGGACCTGGAAGGACCTCACCGACAATGTGAATTCCATGGCAGCAAATCTCACTACGCAGGTGCGCGGCATCGCCAAGGTGGTCACCGATGTGGCCAATGGAAACCTCAAACGCAAGCTGGTGCTCGAGACCAAGGGCGAAATCGCCTCGCTAGCCGACACCATCAACGGAATGATCGATACCCTGGCCGTGTTCGCCGACCAGGTAAGCAACGTGGCCCGCGAAGTGGGTATCGAAGGAAAGCTGGGTGGCCAGGCGCTGGTTCCCGGCGCCGCCGGCATCTGGCGCGACTTGACCGACAATGTCAACCAGCTTGCCGCCAACCTGACCACCCAGGTGCGCGCTATCGCCGACGTTGCCACGGCCGTCACCAAAGGCGACCTCACACGATCCATCGCGGTAGAAGCTCTGGGCGAAGTGGCCGCCTTGAAGGACAACATCAATGAGATGATCGTCAACCTGGCGGAAACAACTCGCAAGAACACGGACCAGGACTGGCTCAAGACCAACATCGCCAAATTCACCGGAATGCTGCAAGGCCAGCGCGATCTGCTTACCGTATCCACGTTGTTGCTCTCTGAGTTGACCCCGCTGGTAGGCGCGCAGCATGGATCGTTCTACATCACCGGATCCGGCGACGAGGAGGGGAGGCTCAAACTCCTGGCGACGTATGGCGCCGATGACGAAAGCGGGGTCCGTTCGCAGTTCCGCATGGGGCAGGGCCTGGTGGGCCAGTGCGGTTTGGAGAAGCGGCGCATCCTGGTGACCGATGTTCCGCAGGACTACATCAAGATTAGTTCCAGCCTCGGCAAATCAACGCCACTCAGCATCGTAGTATTGCCAGTGCTCTTCGAAGGCGAGGCCAGGGCCGTGCTGGAGCTGGCTTCCTTCCGCCACTTTACCGACGTAAACCTCGCCTTTCTCGATCAGCTCACACAAGGCATCGGCATCGTGCTCAACACTATCGCCGCAACCATGCAGACAGAGCAACTGCTCAAACAGAGCCAGGCACTGGCCGAGGAGCTCCAGAAGACCAATGCCGAACTGGAGGAGAAGGCGCACCTCCTGGCCGAGCAGAAAAACGAAGTGGAAACCAAGAATCGCGAGGTGGAGCAGGCCAAGGCCGCGCTCGAAGACAAAGCCGAGCAACTCTCGCTCACTTCGAAGTATAAGAGCGAGTTTCTGGCGAACATGAGCCATGAGCTTCGCACCCCTCTCAACAACCTGCTCATCTTGGCTCAGATGCTGGCGGAGAATGCCGAAAACACCCTCACCGCAAAGCAGGTCAAGTATGCGGAGACCATTCACTCTTCTGGTACGGATTTGCTGGCGCTGATCAACGATATTCTCGACTTGAGCAAAATTGAGTCCGGCAAAATGGACGTTGAAATCGGTAGCGTGCGCTTCCACGAGCTTCGCGACTTCTGTTCCCGGACATTCCGCCATGTCGCCGATGGCAAGGGACTCGAGTTTTCCGTCGAACTCGGCGATAACTTGACCGTCGACACTGTCATTACGGACGCCAAGCGGCTGCAGCAGGTGCTCAAGAACCTGCTTTCCAACGCGCTGAAGTTCACGGAACACGGAAGCGTCAGCCTGCGCATCGAGCGAGCCCAAGCCGGCTGGAGCCCAAACCACTCGGTGCTCGGCCGCGTGAAATCGGTGATCGCGTTCTCCGTTTCCGACACCGGTATCGGCATCCCGCAAGACAAGCAGCGGATCATCTTCGAGGCTTTTCAACAGGCGGATGGAACCACCAGCCGTAGATACGGCGGGACCGGTCTGGGCTTATCGATCAGCCGCGAATTGACCCGGCTGCTCGGAGGAGAGATTCGCTTGCAGAGCACGCCGGGAGCGGGCAGCACCTTCACCTTGTATTTGCCGCAGACCTACGCCGCCCTCGTCTCCACGGGGAAATCCGAGTTGCAGACCATCGAGGACAGCGGACCGTGGCCGGCTGCCGCTCCCGCCGATGCAGCGAGTGTGGAGGAAGGTGAATCGCTGGATATTATCCTACCAGCGCCTTCCAGCACTCCCACCGCCGTGGTGCACGATATTGAAATCGACGACGATCGAAACCTGATTCAGTCCGGGGATGCGGTGCTGTTGATCGTCGAAGATGACGTAACCTTTGCCCGTATCCTTGTCGACCTGGCGCACGATCGGGGGATCCGGGCGTTAGTGGCTTTGCGCGGTGCAACAGCGCTTCCGTTGGCCCGCGAGTTCCGTCCCGGCGCCATCACCCTCGATATCACATTGCCGGACATGGCCGGGTGGACCATATTAGACAGGCTGAAGCACGACCCGGCGACACGTCACATTCCAGTGCATGTCATTACCGGTGACGAGAACCGCCGGCGCGGGCTGGCCCTGGGCGCCATGTCGTATCTCGAAAAATCCGTCAGCAACGACAATTTGAAGGCCGCCTTCGCAACCATTCACCATTCGCTGGAACGCCGCACCAAGAAACTGCTGCTCGCCGCTGCCGACGGTGGCCGGCGCGCCCGTTGGCAGGAACTGCTTGCCGGGCCCGATCTGGAAATTCTCCTCGTGGCATCGGGCGGCGAGGCCCTAGCGGCGATAAGACAGCAGTGCCTGGACGCGATGGTGCTCGATATTCGACTGGGTGACATTCCGGCGGCGCAATTGGTGGAGGACATCCAAGCGCAGATTAGCCCCCAGACACCGCCGATCGTGGTTTTCGGGCCGGCGGACCCGGACGTCTCGACGAAAACCGACATACGCAGGCTGACTCGCAACAGCACGGTGCGGTACGCGGAGTCCGCCGACCGCCTGCTGGAAGAAATCACGCTGCTCCTGCATCGCGCCGAAGCCGATCTCTCACAGCCTCAACGCGACATCCTGAACTCCATCAGCCGCAGCGACACCGGCCTGGCCAATAAGAAGGTGCTGGTGGTAGACGATGACGTCCGCAACATTTTCGCGCTCACCACGGTACTGGAGCGGCACGGATTGCAAGTGGTTCACGCTGAAAATGGACGCGCCGGAATCGAGACGCTGCTCAAGACGCGGGATGTGGATGGCGTTCTGATGGACATTATGATGCCGGAAATGGATGGCTATGAGACTATGAAGGCCATTCGCCAGGTTAGTGAGTTCCGGACGATTCCGATTATTGCCGTGACAGCCAAGGCGATGAAGGGCGACCGCGCCAAGTGCATCCAGGCCGGCGCGTCGGACTATATCACCAAACCCGTCGATCTCGACCAACTTTTCTCAGTGTTGCGCGTATGGCTGGTTCGCAGCCATGAACCCGCGCAGGCTGCAATGAGCGCGGCGGGATAGGGGTCGTATGTCGGCAGCCGCGCGCACCAGTTTACTCGGGCAGGAGACCTCTGATAGGCAGAAAATCAAGATTCTCCTGGTGGACGATACACCGGAGAACCTCGTGTCTCTGGAAGCGGCGCTGGCAGGGCTCGGCGAAGACCTGGTCCTGGCCCGTTCCGGCAAGGAAGCCCTCCGCCACCTGCTTAAAGACGATTTTGCGGCGGTGCTGCTGGATGTAAGGATGCCGGAGATGGACGGCTTCGAAACCGCGGAGATGATCCGCAGGCGGCCGCGCTCCAGGCAGATACCCATCCTCTTCCTCACCGGCTACCGCAACGAGGAACACCTGTTTCGAGGCTACGACCTGGGTGCCGTCGATTTCCTGTTCAAGCCCATCGTGCCGGAAGTGCTGCGCTCCAAGGTGGCCGTCTTCGTCGAACTCAGCCGCAGCAATGCCAAACTGCAGGAGCAGGCGGAAGCCCTGCGTCGCCAGGCGGAAGTGCTGCAAAAGGCCGAACAGCGATTCCGGTCCCTGCTGGAAGCCGCTCCCGAGGCGATGGTGATGTGCCGTCCCAACGGCGAGATCCTGATGGTGAATTCACAGACCGAGGCCCTGTTCGGTTGCGACCGCGCCAAACTGATCTCGCGAAACATGCGGAATCTGGTTCCGGGCTGGAACTTCGAGCTTCGTCCGCTCTGGGACGAAGACTATAGCCGTATCCGGACTCAACCCGCGGAGCGCGGCTTGGAATTGGAGGCACTTCGCGATGGCGCCGCGTTTCCGGTTGAGCTCAGTCTCAGCCCGTTGCAGACCGAGGAAGGTGTGGTGATCACTACCGCGATTCGCGATATCAGCGAACGCAGGAAGGCCGAGGAGCAGATCCGCCAACTGAACGCCGGGTTGGAGGAACGCGTGCTGGAGCGAACCGAGGAACTTATGCGCTCCAATGAAGAACTGCAGCAGTTCGCCTACATCGCCAGCCATGACCTGCAGGAGCCACTGCGCACCGTGTCGGTCTACGCTCAACTTCTCGCCAAGCGCTACCAAGGGCGCCTCGGCGACGACGCCGATCAGTTCATCGACTTTATCGTTGGAAGCGCCGAGCGAATGGAGAAGCTGATCCACGATCTACTGGACTTCTCGCGGGTCGACGCCCGTGGCACCGATTTCTTCACGAAGGCCGACTGCAATGCCGCCCTGGAGGATGCCATCCGCAATTTGCAATCGTTAATCGAACAGAGCGGAGCCGCTATCACTGTCGGGCCTTTGCCCTGTGTCACAGGCGACCCGGTCCAGTTGTCCAGGCTATTTCAGAATCTGCTGGTCAATTCCATCAAATATCGATCGGACGATATCCCTCGCGTCCACGTTGCCGCACAGGCCAGCGACGGCGAGACTCTTTTTTCCGTGAGGGACAACGGAATCGGCATTGAGCCCCAATACGCCGAGAAGATTTTCGGCATCTTTCGTTGTCTGCAGCCACGCGATAGAAACTCGGGCAGCGGCATGGGGCTGGCGATCTGCCGCAAAATCGTGACTCGGCACGGCGGCCACATCTGGGTCGAGTCCGCTCTTGGACAAGGCGCCACATTCTATTTCACGCTTCCCGGAAAACAAGCAGCCTCGGGAGAGACGTGAACCTTCGCGGGTGTATCCCGGCGGGCCGGCGTCGCACGTGATCTCGGATAGCCAACCGACCCGCCGTTCGCGTCCCTTAGATACCATCCGGCAAGGTACTGTGCCGCCATTAGCGGCCGGCATTCTGAGCGTTGGGTTCCGATGCTCCCACGCCAATGGCGTCTCCCGTAACAACCATCTCCACTCGCCGATTCTGCTGCCGTCCCTCGGCGGTAGCGTTGTCTGCCACCGGTCTGGTCTTGCCGAAACCGACGGCCGTCAATGCTGAACCCGGGACACCCTGGCTTACCAGATAAGCGCGGACAGTCTCGGCACGTTCCTCGGACAGTTTTACAGCGTTGGCAGTGAATCTGCACCAGGCGTTCTTGGGGGGAAGCGTTATGAAGCATTTAAGCTTATGCTGCGTCGCGGCGATGTTCTTTCCTGCGTTGCCTGCCGCTGGTCAGGAGGGGGCCGCAGGAGAAAGACGGGAGCAGGCCATCTATAACGTGACCGTGGTGGAGCGTTCCGTCAAGGCGATCAATTACGAGTACCGTGCCGGTCCGACCAAGATTGACTTTCGCGGTACTGTGCTGCTGCCGCAGGGAAAAGGCGAAGCGAGCGTGGACTCGCGGCGGGGCCGCACCGAAATCGAAGCCAAGTTCGAAAACATGACACCTCCCGCACGTTACGGGCGGGAATACCTGACCTACACCTTGTGGGCCATCACTCCCCAAGGAGCGGCGCACAACCTGGGAGAAATCGTGCCCAACGGCTCTGACAAAGCCAGTTTGCACGTGACCACCGACCTCCAGGCATTCGGCCTGATCGTTACAGCGGAACCGTATTCGGCGGCGCACCAGCCGAGCGATGTGGCCGTGCTCGAAAATGAAGTTCGCGCGGACACGGTGGGGCAAATACAGCCGATCGAGGTGAAATACGAATTGATGCCGCGCGGCCACTACACCTTGCAACTGGGCGACAATCTCCAGACAGCCGCCGCTGACGCGCCGAAAGTCTCGATGGACAAGTACGAGGTGGTGCTGGAGGTCTATGAAGCACAGAACGCGATCGGAATTGCACGCGCCGCCGGTGCCGAGAAATACGCCGCCAGCACGCTCGAAAAAGCGCAGACCCTGCTGAACGAAGCGCAGCGCCTCCAGGCGAGCAAATCCGCAAGCAGCACGATAGTGCAGGACGCTCGCGAAGCATCGGAGACTGCGGAGGATGCGAGAGTAATCGCGGAGCGGCGTGGGGAGGAAGAGAAACTTGCCGCGGCCCGGCAAGAGGCCGCCGAGGCCCATGAAGCGCAATCGCAGGCGCTGGTCGCATTGCAGACTGCCAAAGCCGAAGCGGACGCTCAGCGCACCCAGGCGGAATCCGAGCGCGCAGCGCTCCAGAAGGCCCAAGCCGACGCTGCCGATGCTCGCCGACAGACCGAGCAAGCGCAGGCGGAAGCTGAGGCCGCGCGCATGGCGGCGCAGGCTCCTGCGTCGCAAACACAGCAGTCCAACGGAACAATGGCGTTGCGCACGCAGCTTCTTGAGCAACTAAAGAACGTCCTGCCCACTCTCGACACGCCTCGCGGGCTGGTAGTCACGGTCGGCGATTCCGCTTTCAAGGGATCGGATCTGCGAGAAGAGGTGGCCGATCAGGTGGTTCGATTGGCCGTCATCGTGAGAGCGCATCCCGGGTTGCGCGTGGATGTGCAGGGTTATACTGACGGGGCCGACGGCGGCGCGATTTCCGCGACACGCGCCGAATCGGTCGGACGCATTCTGCTCAGTCAGGGACTGCCAGACGATGCCATCGCAGCTCGAGGGCTGGGCGACTCCCGCCCCCTGGCGCCAAACTCCAGTCCGGCGAACCGCGCACAGAACCGGCGAGTTGAAATCGTGATCTCCGGTCAATCGATCGGCAATCTGGCGGCTTGGGACAGAACATACAGTCTAATGCCGAATGCACAATGAAACCCGACAACCGCTATAAGAGTGGTCTCTGCGAACGGTGCAAAAATTACTCTCTCAGCAGGCGGCGCCAGGTCTGGTGGACCTGGTGGGCTCGCTTACTACTTGTGAATCGTTTGCGGCCGTTTGGACAATCAGGTGCACAAGCAGTCGAAGAGATTCGAAATCGCCTGTGTGCTTGAGAGAACCGTGTTCGTGGCATAACGATAGGCGCCGCGCGCTGAGCTCGTCCAAATCGACAAGAAGAGTATGGACTCAGCCACCAGAATCAGGGCCGCGAAAGCGAGATTCAGGCGGCGACACACCTCGCCGGCGTCCCAGTTTGCGTGTGGAGTTCTTCTCAGTCCCGGAAAGACCAGTGTCTGCTCCCGTGCCTTGGAGCCGTTCGCTTCATAACCAAGCCTTGCGGTCTGGATCAATTTCATGGAGATCGGTGTAATCATTAAGGATCTGCTGGCAGGTCCCAGAGCGCCGCCGGCGGGGATTCGAACCTGACGTTGGCTCTGGTTTGGGAAGAGTATCGACAGGCCCAGCCTGAAGGGTATCGCTACTCACGCTTCTGCGAGCTGTACCAGCGACGGCGGCGCAAGCAGGAAGTCGTGTTGCGCCAACCATTCCTGACGCTTTCTGACGATTTTCTGACAATATCCTTACGCGCCCGCTACCTTGATCTTCAGAAACTATTCAGTGGCGCCGGCCGCCTTGATGATTTACAGTCAGATTAGAGCCCGCCGGAGGGGTGGGTCAGACCTGTGTTAGATAAGTGCGATTCAGCACTGGCCTCTGTTCTCATCTATGGACGTTGATCGCTGCCTATCCGACCGGTCGGCTGCCTGGCTGGTGATTCTAGCGCTGGTGGCATGCTTCTCCGCCTGCTCCAACCCGGGCGCGACGCGCGCCAGCCGGGCCCACGAGGAAGCAGTAACAACCGTTGGCGTCACCTCCGTCGTGCGCAAGCCGATCCTGCGGCAGCTCACCGTGTCTTCGGAGTTAGTGCCGTTTCAGGAGATCGATGTCTATGCGAAGGAGTCCGGATTCGTAAAACAGTTACTGGTCGATTACGGCACCCGCGTGCAGCAGGGCCAGCTGATAGCTGTGCTGGAAATCCCCGAGTTGGAAATGCAGTTGCGGCAGGACGCTGCCGCCATCCAAGGCGCCACCGACCAGGTCGCTCATGCCGAACACGAAGTCAACCGCCTGGAAGCGCAGCGTCACGTCACCCAGTTGCAGTATGACCGCCTGGCTGGCGTAGCCAAGACGCGCCCGGGCCTGGTGGCGCAGCAGGAGATCGACGACGCCCAAGGCAAAGACTTGGCATTGGAGGCCCAGGTGGAAGCGGGTAAGTCGGCGCTCGCCACGGCGCAAAGCCAGCTCGATCTGGCCGGGGCGAAGAAGCAGCACGACCAGGTGTTGCTCGACTACGCCAGAATCACCGCTCCTTTCGCGGGCATAGTTACCCAGCGCTTTGCGAACCTGGGCACGCTGGTGCAGGCCGGGACAAGTTCCAGCACCCAGGCCTTGCCGATCGTGAGGCTGTCCGAGGACGATAAGTTCCGCCTGGTGATCCCCGTGCCGGAGTCTTACGTAAAGTACATTCGGATTGGCGACCCTGTAGACGTGAGAGTCCCCTCTTTGGACAAGGTGGTTCCGGGAAAAGTGGCGCGCTTTTCCGTCGATGTCGCTGCGGACACCCGTACCATGCATACCGAAGTTGATGTGCTCAACCCATCGCACGCCCTGATGCCGGGCCTCTACGCCGAGGCGACGCTGACGCTGGAGCGCAAGAACTCCGCCCTCGTGGTGCCGCTCCAAGCGGTGACCCGGACTGAAGGCCAGGCAACGGTTTATCTCATCGACTCGGACGATACGCTGCAGGAACGGAAGGTCCAACTTGGTATCGAGACCGCCACCGACGCCGAACTCTTGGGCGGTCTTAGTGAAGGTGATCGGGTAGTGGTCAGCGACCGCAGCGGCCTCAAAGCGGGCTTGCATGTGAAGCCACAGACGGTTGACGTGCCCCAGTATCAGGCCGGCAGCACTCAGTAAGTGCGCCGTCATACGAAAGGGTTATGCCGCGATTCTCAATTCGGAATCCCTATTTCGTCGTCGTCATCTGCCTGACATTGCTGGTGATCGGAGTCACCAGCCTGGCGCGCATGCCGGTGGATCTCTTTCCGCCCATCAACCTGCCCGAAGTCGTCGTGGCAACATTCTATAACGGAATGCCCCCGGAGGATATCGAGGACGACATCACGAACCCGCTGGAGCGGTTTTTCACTCTCGCCTCCGGAGTGGATCACTCGGAATCGCGCTCGCTCCTGGGCGTGAGTATCATCAAGGTGTACTTTCAGCCGGGAACGTCCGCGGACGCCGATGTCACCGAGCTTTCGAATCTCGCCTTGGCGGACCTGAAGCGTTTGCCACCGGGCACCCTGCCGCCGGTTGTCCTCAAATTCGACGCTTCAAGCCTGCCGGTCTGCCTGGTTACCGTCAAAGGAGAAGGGCTCAGCGAAACTCAGCTTCACGACCTGGCGCAGTTCCAGATCCGCAATCAGATTGCGGTAGTGAATGGCGCCGAGATACCAGGGGTCTTCGGCGGCAAGTACCGCCAGGCGATGATCTATGTGGACCCCTACAGGCTGTTGTCCCGGCAATTGAGTTTGATGGATGTAGTCAGCGCGGTCAACGATAGCAACCTCATTCTCCCCGCCGGGGACGTCAAGATCGGCCCCAACGACTACTACGTGTATTCCAACAGTCTGGTCAAGAACATCAAGGACCTGGACGACGTGCCCTTGAAGACCGTGGGCTCGCGGTGGGTCTCGGTCAAGGATGTCGGAGAGGCGAAAGACGCCAGTCAGTTACAGTACAACATCGTACGCATCGATGGTCAGAAATCCGCCTACATTCCGATCATGAAGCAGGGTGGCGACTCGAACACAATCCAGGTTGTCGACGACGTCCGAACACTGACCAGTCATCTTTTCGACCTGCCCAGCCAGTTGAAGACCTCTATCGCATTTGACCAGTCCGTGTTCGTGAAGAAGGCACTGCAGACCGTGCTTCACGAAGGTCTGATAGGATTGGCTTTAACCAGCCTCATGATTCTGCTCTTTCTGGGCAGTATGCGGGCGACCGGTGCGGTGTTGCTTTCCATTCCGATCTCCGCGCTGGTTACCATCGTGTGTCTCTACATGTTCGGCAGCACGATAAATACCATGATCCTGGGCGGTCTGGCCTTGGCCTTCTCTCGTGTGATTGATAACTCCGTGATCTCGCTCGAGAATATCTTCCGTCATCTGGAACTGGGTTCGCTGCCGGCAGTCGCCGCTGAAATCGGAGGCGCCGAGGTGAACCTTGCGATTTTGGCTGCGACCCTCGTGGATGTGGTCGATTTCTTCCCGGTGACTCTGTTGGCTGGCGTGAGCAAATTCCTATTCTCCGCGCTGGCCCTGGCATTCTGCCTGTCTTTACTAGCTTCCTTCGTGGTGGCGATGACGGTGATCCCGCTCTTCTGCTCGAAGTTTCTCACGAGCGTCTCCCATAAGCACGACGAGGAAAAAAGCGAGGACCAGTCTCATGGCAACGGCTTCAATGTCCGGTTCAACCGAATGTTCAATCGCGTGTTGAACTTCTACGAGCGCTGGGTCCGGCGCTCCCTGGAGCGTCCTGGACTTACTCTGGCGCTCCTGGTGGGCATTTTCGTGGTGAGTCTGGCCATCTATCCGTTCCTGGGACGAGCCTTCTTCCCGCAGACCGACGCTGGACAATTCACCTTGAACATAAAGGCGCCTACGGGCACGCGCATCGAAGTGACCGACCGGTATGTGGCCCGAATCGAAGGTTTGATTCGGAGGGTCGTCCCTCCCACTGAGCTTAAGATGATCGTCTCCAATATTGGTGTGGTCAACGATTTGTCGTCTCTCTATACCACTAATGCCGGCGAGTACACCGCAACCATTCAGGCGGCGCTGAGCGAAGGGCATCGGATCAGCAGCCTCGTCTACATGGACCGTGTCAAGAACGCATTGGCGGCCGAGTTTCCCGATGTGCGCGCCTTCGCTCAGAGCGGATCGATGGTGGATGCGATTCTCAATTCGGGCATGCCTGCGCCAATCGACGTTCAGGTCAACACGCGCGACCTGGCCACGACATATACCGTGGCTCAGGATCTTGCGCGCCGGATTCACGGACTCCCGGGGGTCGGCCAGATCTACATTCCGCAGGATATGAATTATCCTGCAATTCGACTGAATGTCGACCGTGTGCATGCCGGCGAACTGGGACTTTCGCAAAAGGATATCGTAAACAATGTCATCACTGCGTTGAACTCGAATATTATGATTGCCCCGAACTACTGGGTCGATTACAAGACCGGCAACGATTACTTCCTGACCGTCCAGTATGCCGAACATGGACAGGCCTCCATCCACAACCTGATCGATCTGACGCAGATCCCGCTGCGGTCTCCCAATCTCAAAATGCCGACGACTCTCGATTCGGTTGTGAAGCTGGAGAATATCGAGTCGCCGACGGAAATCGATCACTATCAAATACAGCGAGTGGTGGATATCTACGTCACGCCGTCAGGAGAGGATCTCGGCAGACTGACCAGTGCAATCCACCGAACCATCGCGGATGCAAAACTGCCTCCGAATATCCGCGTCAGCCTCCGGGGCATGGTGGAAGGGATGAACCAATCTTTTACCAGCTTTGCGCTCGGTTTCGGCATTTCGTTCGTGCTGTTGTTCTTGATTCTCGTGGCGCAGTTCCGGTCCTTCGTCGATCCATTCCTGATCATGCTGGCGATTCCGATGGGTTTCGTGGGCGTGCTCATTATCTTGCCGTTGACGCACACAACGCTGAACGTCATGTCGCTGATGGGAGTGCTGATGCTGATCGGCATCGCCGATTCCAATAGCATTCTGATCGTGGACTTCGCGCACAAGCTGGAAGAGCAGGGCATGTCGGTGCTCGACGCGATTGTGACAGCCTGCCGGGTGCGCCTGCGGCCTATTCTGATGACTTCACTGGCGACCATCATTGGGATGATTCCGATGGCGATGAAGCTGGGCGAAGGCGGCGAGCAATACACGCCCATGGCCCGCGCGATTATCGGAGGACTGACTTCTTCGGTGCTGCTGACCATCTTCATCGTTCCAGCCGCCTACCTTTTGGTGTACGGCAGGAAGCGGCCCGCGCCGATTCCGCAACCCTAACGACTGTGGGAGGAACACGATGCGATATCTTTCTGTCACGCTCTTACTCATATTGAGCACGGCCGGCTGGCTTACCGCCCAGCCCGCCTCTTCCCTGAAGCTGAGTCTGCCGGAAGCCGAAGCACTGGCACTGAAGAATCATCCACAGGTACTGGCGGCGCAGAACGAAACGGCGGCCATGGAGCAACGGGTGGTTCAGGCGAAGGCGGCTTACTATCCAGTGCTGGATGGCGACGTCACCGGTTCGCAAGGGAACCCGGGTGCGCGCATCGGCGCCGGATTTCTGACCGATTCCCGGCTTTTTGACCGCTTCGGCGATGGTCTCACGCTCAGCCAGTTGATCAGCGACTTTGGACGCACGCCGAACCTGGTGGCCAGTTCGCGGCTTCAAGCAAGCGCCGCGCAGCTGACCTATCAGGCCACGCGATATGACGTGCTGTTGGGCGTCAATCAGGCCTACTTCGAGACCCTGCGTTCGCAAGCGATCGTGAAAGTAGCCCAGGAGACCGTGGCGGCGCGGCAACTACTGGCCGACCAAGTAACCGCGCTGTTCAACAACAAGCTACGCTCTGAGCTGGACGTGAGCTTCATGGAGGTCAACGTTTCGCAAGCGAAATTGCTGTTGCTCCAGGCTCAGGATCAGGTGCAGCGGGCGTTCGCCGAGTTGACTCGCACGCTAGGCTCCCAGCAGGCCACGACCTATGAACTGGCCGACGAGCCTCTGCCTCCTAGCCCACCACTGGATGCGGAGAATTTGGTGTCACAAGCGATCGCCAACCGGCCCGAGTTGGCCGCACTGCAAATGAGCCGCGACGCCGCAGGCCGCTTCGAACGTGCCGAGAAGGATCTGTCTTACCCGACGGCCAGCTTAGTGGGCGTGGGCGGCTATATGCCCTACATAGACCAGATTACCTTGCCGCGCGTGATACCCAGCGAGTACGAAGGCATCGCGGTGAATGTGCAGATCCCGATCTTCAACGGTGGCCTTTTCAAGGCTCGCCGCGAGGAAGCCCACTTCCGGGCGCTAGAAGCCGATCAGCGCCTGCGCAACGAGGCGGAAGCGATTGCCCGCGACGTGCGTTCGGTCTGGGCAGGTGTCTCCGTGGCGTATCAGCGTCTCGATGTCACCGCGCAACTGCTGCGCCAGGCCTCACTGGCGCTGCAACTGGCGCAGGGCCGTTACGACCTTGGCCTTTCCAGCATTGTCGAGCTGACCCAGGCGCAGTTGAACCTGACGACGGCAGAGATCGAAAACCTCAACGCAAAGTACGACTACCAGAGCCAGTACGCCAGCCTTCAGTACACGCTCGGAGCTTTGCGCTAGGCGCTTGGGCGCGTTGGTCGAATCGGACGAACAAGACCTGCCCGACGGTAGATGGGCGCATGAGTCCACGTTCCCCGGGGCAGTGCTTTCCGGTCAGGGCGACAAACTCCGTGTAATGGGCCGCCGCGACACGCTGGCGGCGGGATACTCGCCTACCATCTGGCGCCGTCGAACGCCGTTGACGGATCATGCACTCGCCGCGGAATGTGTGGGTTCAGCCTGAAATGGAGTGGGGGCGCTCTCCGTTAGAGTGAGTAGGATGCCGCCGCGCCCCGTTCATCGTCTCGATAAGCCCGCCGGCCCCGCAGTGCCGCTTCCGTTTCGCCCGGCAAACTCATTGCAGCGCCGCCGCGACCGATGCACATCTTGTTCGGCTAAACTGAAACAGTACCTCGCCTACGCATGATTGAGGAGTGAAGAAATGAATGCGGAGACTCTGGCCGGGGTGGTGCTTGCCGCCATATCGTTTGCACTAACGGTTCTGGCCCGCGTGCAGTTAGGAAAGTCGTTTGCGGTCACTCCCAAGGCAAATGATCTGATAACGCACGGTTTGTACTCGCGTGTGCAGCACCCCATATACGTGTTTGTCGATTTGACCCTTTGCGGGATTGCACTTGCCATACATAGCTGGTACGTGCTGCTGCTTTTGGTTATTTTGGTGCCATTGCAGATCAGAAATGCCCACATAGAGTGCACTCTGCTCCGAGAGAAGTTCGGGGAGCGCTATGAGACCTATCGCCTTGCTACGTGGTTTTAGGGTAGAACTGTCGGTGGCTGTCTTAGGCCTTGCCAGGGGCATGTGAACATCGGTGTAGATGGTTATGGGGCAATTGTGTCCAGACGGTCGCCATCGCGTAGACATTCTGCCGGGTCACTCCGATTTGCGATGCCAGTTCGGCGGCGGCCAGTCCGCGTTTCTGCCGCAAATCCGCGAGATGATTCTGGACCTTCATGGACTCACTTCCTGCGAGACCCCGCTACACGTTCCGATCCAGTAACATACCACGCCACCATCGTACGATGATCCGGCTTAGTGCGCGAGGGCCGCGGCGCTCAGCGTGAAGGCATACCACGCGACCGTGCCGGCGGCGAACACCGTGACTCCAATCAGGACGCAGACTCGTCCCCAGCGCCGCTTGGATTCCGGCATGCCGGCAATCTCACCTGCTCGGGGCAGGCATGCAGCTCAATCAATCGGAGCGGTCGCGGCAGGCCTTCGATCTGAGAGAATAAGAGAGCCGGACGCGAAGCGGCAGCGCTTTCGGAGCCGCTTGCGCCAGCGAGAGGTGAAAGAAGGATGGGATCAGGGACGGCCCAGGGCGCGGGCTCCCCCAGCAGGCTCGGCCGCTACCAGATTGTGGGCGAGATCGGCCGGGGCGGCATGGGCGTCGTGTATCGGGCCCTCGATCCCACCATCGGCCGCACGGTGGCGATCAAGACGATTCTGCTGGCCGGGCAAGGCTCGGAAGAACAGGCCCTGGCGCGGCGTGCGCGCCTGCTGCGCGAATCGCAAGCGGCGGGACAATTGTCGCATCCGAATATCGTGGCCGTGCACGACGTAGGCGAGCAGGGCGACACCACCTACATCGTCATGGAGTATGTCGTGGGCGAGACGCTGGAGCAGTCGATGGCCAGCGCTCCCGGGCCGCGCAACGCCGCCGAGTCGCTCGGCATTTTGGCCGACTGCGCGCGCGCCCTCGATTACGCGCACAGTAAAGGCGTCGTGCACCGGGACATCAAGCCGGGCAATATCATCCTGCGATCCGATGGCGTGGTGAAGATTGCCGACTTCGGCATCGCCAAGATGCTCGAAAGCAGCACGCTGACGCAAACGACCGCCGTGGTTGGCTCCCCGCATTTCATGGCGCCCGAGCAGTTGAAGGGCGAAGCCGTCTCCGGACGAACCGACCAGTACGCGCTAGCGGTGGTTGCTTACGCGCTGCTTGCCGGCCGGCTTCCATTCGACGCCGACAGCATGGCGACGCTGGTAACCAAGACCTTGTACCAGGACCCGCCGCCGGCGCTATCCGTGAACCCCACGGTGGATATGGCCGGCGATGGCGTCCTGCGCAAGGCGCTGGCGAAGACGCCTGAGGCCCGGTATGCCAGTTGCTCGGAATTCGTCGCCGCGTTGCGGGCTGCACTGGAGCCGGGTTCCGTTTCGATGGCCCCCACGATGGCGATGCCGCGGCTAGAGCCAGCGACGCAGACACCGCCGCCTTCCGCGCCCCTCCTGGCCGCGGTCACGCGTACGCCGATCCGCAGGTGGAAACGCCTCTGGTACGTGTGGGCGGCGATTGGGCTGATCTTCGCGTGCTGCGGGCTTTTCATGGAGAAGCAGAGGCGCTCCGCGAAGTCGGAGCTGGCATTTTGGAACTCCATTCAAGACCGTAAGAGCCCGGCGCTATTTCAGGCTTATCTGGGAAAATACCCGGACGGCCGGTTCGCCGGCCTGGCGCGGGCCCAGATCGTGGCGCTGCAAGAAGCGCCTGCCAGCGGGGTCGTGGCTGGCAGCGCCAGTCCGCCTCAACCGGCTGCATCGGCAAAGCCCCGGCCAACCACTTCCGATTCCGCCGGAGTAGCTGTAGCTGTGCCCGCCGCCCCTCCAAAAGCGGTGACGGCGCCGGCGCCGCAAGCAGCAACGGTCGCAATGCCACAGGCGGTGAGCCAGCCTCCGTCCCCGACTTGCAAGGCGGAGTTCACCACCATCGCTGCGGACAAGTTTCCACCCTGTCTGGATTACTGGTCCGGCAAGGGATACTCCCCGCTTACCTTCGCCGCCACCAAAGAGAAGGATACGGATGGAACCGTCGTCCTGACCGGCTCCTTTCAGGCGACCGGCGCCAACAGGATCACGTTACTCCAACCCGCGGAGAAAAGGTTGCAGGATCTGGCCGCATTCAAGCGCCAGAACTACCGGCCTGATTCCGTCAGTATTCTCAGAAGCCCGGAGGGGCCGCGGTTCACTACGATCTGGACGCCAGTGCAGGGCCCGTTCGAGGCGCGCGGCGCGCTCGACCAGGCGGAACTCGAGCGTAGACTCCACCAACATGGTTCCGACGGACTGGCGATTGTCGATTTGGTGGCTTTCGGTCCGAAGGATGGGCTGCGCTTCCACGCCATTTGGAACCAGACTGAGGTGCCGTCGCGGGCTTTGTTGAACCTCAGCGCTCAGGATCTCCGCCAGCAGACTGCGCAAATGCAACAAGAAGGATACGCGGTGGGCCGCGTCAGCTCCTACCGCGCCAGCGACGGACTCCGCTACGCCGCGATCTTCGAAAAGGGGCAGCCGGAGTCGGCTTACTACGTTGGGATGACGGAATTCGATTTGCAGATCCGCCAGAACCAGGCTGTCTCGAAAGGAATGCGGTTGCACTATATCAGTCACTTGGACGGCCGCTTTTCCGCGGTGTGGCGCAAGTGAGCGGGGCCGCAAGCGCGGCGCTGGCAATGCGGATCGACGCGAAGCCGCGCGTTGAAAACAAATCGCTTCGCCGTGACGTTCGGTCTTGCCACAACCATTCCTTTTCGGCCAGGCAGGGAGGGCCACTCAGCGGTTGCGGAGTGGCCCTTTTGCATCGGTTGTCCGGCCTTACGTCACTTGTGAGCTGGCTTCGCCGTAACGCGGTTGTGCTTTTCGTTGTAGATCTGCCGGCTGTTCTTGTTTTCCGCCTTGTTGGCCTGCTGCTTCTGCTGCGCGGTCAGTGCGCCACCGTTGGCGACGCGTTCATTGTGTACTTGCTGGGCTACCTTCGCCTGATTTGCATTGGTGCGAGCCGCCTCGCCTGAGGTCAACTGCCCGCTGCGCAAACCATTGGCGGTGCGCTGTTGCTGGTTGGCTTCGCGGTTGTCCACCTCGTTGGGAGTAACCGTGGCCGCGTTGTGCTTCTCGTTGTAGATCTGCTTGCTAGCCGCATTCTGCTCTTGGTTGATCTGCTGCTTCTCCTGGTTGGTCAGCTTGCCGCCGTTTGCCACGCGATCGTCATGGACCTGCTGATCGATCTTGGATTGTGTGCGCTCCGCGCGTGCGGCCTCACCCGAGGTCATCTGCCCGCTGCGCAGTCCGTTGGCGATGCGCTGGTCTTGATTCGCTTCGCGCTGGTTGGGATGGTATTGACTTCCGGCTGCCCGGTCCGCGGCCGAGATCGGCTGCGACTGTACATGCTGCTGCGCTACCCCATGATAAGAACCGATATTCGAAGCCGCCATGGTCGTGGGGTGGCCATTGTTCACAGAGGCAAGCTGAGAACGGTCCTGCGCCGCAAAGTTTTGGTGCCGCATCTGGTTTGGGGTGGGCTGGATATGGTTCTCGTGCTCCGCCTGCATCTCCATCGGCGAGGGGTGGGCCGAGATGCCGGAACCGCCGTTGAAGCTGACGTGGTCCGCGTTGACGATGGTGTTTTGTTCGACGATGGTGCGATTCTCGTAGACGTTGGTCACGCGGACGCCACCAAAGTTCGCCACGGCGCTGTTATAGGCGAAGACGCCGCCCCGCCACTCGCCGCCGACGAATCCGACACCGCCATAACCGAATCCGTAGTTAACCCCGCCGTAGAACCCGACGTGCGGACCCCAGTAGCCGGCGTGCCATCCGTAGGCGCCACCCGCAAATCCCCAGTAGCCGGGAGTCCACAGAAGGCCAACACTCGGCGGGTGCACCCAGACTCCGGGAACCCAGTAGTAGCCTGCGTCACCGTAGGCCCAGTAGCCGGGGGTCCAGATGAAGCCTGGAGCAGGCAGCGGAGGCTGCACGTAGACGGGCAGCGCCGGAGGACCGAAGCCGACCGAGATAAAGACGCCTGCGCGAGCCTGCGAGGCCGGCAGTATCAGCATGGACGCAACTACTGATCCGGCAAGCAGCAGTGTGCGGATTCTGGATTGAAAAGACATTCTGCTTTCTCCATCTTCCGGAATGCGAGAGGCCTGGAAGCGCCTCATCCGCCCGGAGTCATTGAGCCTGCTCAATAAAACCCCGGCTTCAGACAAATGTTGCTCTGAAGTTCAGTTTAGAGTTTCCATTTTGGACTTCCAGATCTCATTCAGTATAAGGCGAACCGCCATCCTCCGCTTCCGCGACTTGCAGTTCCTCCTTCGGGGGCCGTTTTCGCCCCCGCAAGGCGGGGTTGCCGCCCCGATCCGCCGTCCTAGTCCTCTTCCCAATCAGCATTCGGGGAAGCCAAGCCGGATTACTACCCGGAAGTCGGCATCGCGCCGGGCATTTTCCGAGTCGCCCGTGACTCGAACCATCAATCGCGAGCGGAAACGTTTGTAAACGCTGTGCGACTACAGGGGACCTGCCGGGGCGTCGCAACACAGGGTGTTCGGATTCAGTTTCTGGCATCCCCTTTTCCGTTCCGAACGCTGAGAATACCCGCCTATCAAGATTGCATAGTGCGTCGGAATCACTCGTCGCGCAGTGTATTGGCCGGATTCAGACGAGCGATGGCAAGCGCGGGAATGAGGCTGGCAGCGGCTGCTACAGCGAGCAGAGCGCCTCCTATCAGTGCGAGGGTGCGGGCGTCGAGGTCCGCAATGCCGTTCACGGCGCTTTGCAAGGCGTGACGCCATAGGCGGCCATCAGCGATCCGGCCAGCACACCGCCGCCGGCCAGCCCAACGCCCGGAAGCGCGATGGTCAAGATGGCGCGAGCCAGCGAGGCGCCTAGGGCCAGGCGGATGCCCAGTTCCCGCTTTCGCTGGGCTACCGAACTCGCGATTAGTGCGTACACGCCGATAGTGGCCAGCAGCAATGCCAGCCCGGCGTGGCGATTGGTCGCGTCTTAGTTTGAGCTTCTGAGCGCAGTCCGTTGGGCGAGTCGCGCGGTTAAGCAGGAACGTACGTCAACCGAATCAAGTCATCGGCGATTAAATCGCTGGCCACCAGGTGGAGCGGCGGCCCGGGGCCAGCGAAGAACGGCGCGCCACCACCAAGCACGACGGGGCGGAGGTAGAGTTGATACTCATCGATAAGACCGGCCTCGGTCAGGCTTTGCGCCAGAACTGGTCCGCCAACTTGAATCTCGCCCGCCAGCTCAGCCTTCAGCCTGCGGATCACCGTCTCGAAGTCATCGGCGACAAGCGTGGCATTGGGACCAACTGATTTGAGGGAACGCGACACGACCCACTTCGGCAGGCTTCGCCACGCCACCGCGAAGTCGCGGTCCTCCGCGTCCCAATCAGGAAGGTCTTCGTCCCAATACCGCATGATCTCGTACATGCGGCGACCGTAGATGACGCCCGTCAGGCCACGCACCAGCTCGATGAAGTGACGGAAGGCCGCGGGCACAGGCGGCCCAAGCTTCGTGTGATCGACGTAGCCATCCAGGGACTGGTTCAATCCGTAGACAAGTTTTGCCATGCTGCAAACCTCCCCCTACGTTCTTGAGAATAGCTTGAGCGGACGTCGCGCGGAGGGTAATAGCTCCCATTGGCCCGTCGCTCTCGTGCCGTCTTGGCGATTCGTGGGGTGTGGTGGGCTCCGGGAAAGAGAGCGTCCTCCATCGCGACGCGCGCCGCGCCTCAAGGGCAGCACAATCCAGCGCTCGCGTCGGGCTCGTCGAGTCGCCCGCCGTCTGCTCGCGCGGTCGCTAATAACGCCGAGACTCGCGCGACGTGGCGCTCTCGCCGGTCATGGCTTGACGGTAATTCAGGCGGTCAGTCCTGTTGGCCGGGCGGCCAGACACAAATAACTGGCTGGTGCGTTTTCTCACACCGCTCGCGCAATGGTGATATTAAGTACGTTACCGAAGTCGATCGACGCCGCCCGATAATAAAAGACACGCAGATATCATATGGCAACTCGTGAAATACAGTTCCACCTCGCTTCTCTTGCCTGTTACGAAACCCCACGGCCACGGTCGGCCCGGTCAGCCTCACCAGATTCTCGCTGTGGCCGCGGCGGTTCCGATACGGTCCGAGGGGGTTATCGGTAGCTTGACAGCCGCGTAGCGCGTGTTCTCACCACAGGAGACCTGCACCAGACGCCAGTTTCGGATGCATACGTGCTAAATTATTGATTCCGGCTGCCCCAATTCGCTAGTTGGGAGACCTGCACCGATAGTCAAGATAGCCAAGGATTGCGATGCCTCCCATGGGCAAGTCCGCTGTCTCATCCGACGAATCGGTGGTCTTGCGCTACGCTGGCGCCGCAATGGCGGCCCTCGCGGCGCTGGGCGTGCGCATGGCGCTCGATCCCATGCTGGGCAGCCAGGCCCCTTACCTCGCATTCGTAATCGCCATTATTGTGGCCAGCCGCTATGGCGGGCGCGGGCCGGGCCTGGTGGCTACAGCGATCAGCAGCCTGGCCGTGGATTGGTTCTATGTGGAGCCGCGCAACTCTTTGGCCATGGCGGATTTGAACGCGGCGGCTGGCCTGGCGCTCTTCTTCCTGACGGGCGTAATCATCAGCTTTTTCGTGGGCCGATTGCGCGCGCCCCTCCTTTCCGCAGCCCGCGCGGAGCCAGCGTTGCGGCAGACAGCGGAACAGATGAACCTCTCGTCCGGCTCGGCCCTGGCAGGCCGCGTTACCAACGGCAAGGTGAAGCCGCACCAACTGTGGCTGGGCGCCGCGATCCTGCTTCTGGCGATTGAGGGCGCGCTCTTTTTTGGGACCTGGACCCGGTTTGCGGAGCGCGAAAGCCTGTCTGTTCGCACGCGCGAGCTCCTGACGAAGACCGAATCCCTGTTCTCGGAGCTTAAGGACGCCGAGACGGCGCAGCGAGGATACATCCTGACCGGGCGGGATGATTACCTGGAGCCTTATAACACGGCCTTACGTGCGATTCCCGGTCAGCTCGATGACTTGGGCAAGCTTACCCTCGACCCGGGACAGCAAGCGCGGATCGTCTCCCTGCGGCCGCTGGTCGCCGCCAAGCTGGCGGAGTTGAAAGAGACTATCGACTTGCAGCGGAGCGGAGCCGCCGCCGCGGCGCTTCGGGTAATCGCGAGCGACCGCGGCAAGCGGATCATGGATCAGATCCGGGATGTGATCGCCGCCATGCGGGCGGCGGACGCGTCGCTGCTGGAGGAGAGAAGCGGCCGCGCCGCCACCGCCGCCAGAGGCATGGGCCTGGTGATGGCTTGCGGAGCGGGCCTGCTTTTGATCGTGCTGGTGGCCGGTGCGCGGGATATCGATCGCAACCTCGCCCGGCGGCAGCAGGCGCAAGAGAAACTGCGCGCTTCCGAGGAGAAGTTCGCCCAGGCGTTTGCCACCAACCCGGCTGCCCTGGCGATCACGCGTATCGAGGACGGGGTCACCATCGATGTGAACGAGGCATGGCAGGCGATGATGGGGCATAGCCGCGACGACGCCATCGGACGGTCCACCTTCGACCTGCACACCTGGCCGGCACTGGAGGAGCGGGCGCGCTACGCCGAAGAACTGAGGCGAAAGGGCTCTATCAGCGGCCGCGAGGTGACGCTTCTGAGGAAGTCGGGCGAGCCCTTCACAGCGCTTTTGTCAGCGGTGATTCTGCCCACTGCGGGTGAAGACGCCGCGCTCTCGGCGTGGCTGGACATCAGCGACCGCAAGAAGGGGGAAGAGGCGGTCCGCCACAGCCGGAAGCAACTGCAGGACATAATTGACGGCTCGCCGGGAGTGGTTTTCGTCAAAGACCTGGAAGGACGCTTCATCACAGCCAACCACGCCTTTGCGCGGTTGCTGGGCGTGACCAGGGAGGAACTCAGGGGCAAAACCGACTTCGACCTCATTACGCGGGAGCGAGCGGAATCCTATCGGGAGCACGACCGCGGGGTGGCGGAGACGGGCGAGCCGATACAAATTGAAGAGGCGGCCGATTTGGCCGATGGCCGCCAGCACGTCTTCCTCGCCAACAAATTCCCGCTCCGCGATGCCAGCGGGAGGATCTACGCGGTGTGCGCCATCTCGACCGACATCACGGAGAGGAAACAGGCGGAAGAGGCGCTGCGCGAAAACCGGGCGAAACTGGCGGAACGGGCCGCCCAGCTCGAACGCACCACCGCCGAGTTGGAGGAACGCAATCGCGAAGTGGAACGCATGAGCCGAATGAAGAGCGACTTTCTGACGCGCATCAGCCATGAGCTCAGGACCCCGCTGAACGCCATCGTCGGCTATTCCGACCTCCTCGGCGAGCAGTCCGCCGGACCTCTCCCTCCCCCCTACCCGCGCTTTGTGACCAATATTCAGGAGGGCGCCCTCCATCTGCTGGCCATGGTCAACGACCTCTTGGATATTTCCCGAATTGAGGCCGGACGTGTCGATCTGATCCTCGAAACGTTCCGGCCCACCGAGGCTTTGGAAGAAGTGCTCTCCGTAATCACGCCTCTCGCGAAGATCAAGAATATCGCGATTGACAACCAGGTGCCGCCGGGCATGTCGATTCGCGCCGACCGGACGCGCTTCAAGCAGGTGCTCTACAATCTGTTCAGCAATGCCGTGAAGTTCACCCCGGAGAGCGGCCGGGTGTGGATTACCGAAGCCAGCCGCGAGGGCGCCGCGGGTTTCTGCGTTGGCGACACTGGAATCGGCATTCCGGAGTCGGAACTAGAAGCGATATTCGACGAATTTCACCAGGTGGGTGGCAGTACCAGCTCGTCCTCAAAGGGCGCGGGGCTGGGATTGGGAATCACGCGGCGTTTGGTGGAACTGCATGGCGGCGCCATCCGCGCGGAAAGCACGGTCGGCCAAGGCAGCCGCTTCATTTTATCGTTGGGCCCACACAGCATCGAGTATCCCGAGACCGTGACTGAGGTATAGCGAACCCGATTACTCCCGGCAAACGGCGGTCCATGAAACTGGCGACCCTCGCCCCCAAGAGCCGATGGACGATACGTCGCCGAACTGCACGATGGACGCTATCCCGGCCGACGCAACGGCAGCCACCCACTCGGAAAGCGCGCCTGGGCGATTTCATCGGAGGATATGACGCCGGACGGCGGCAGGTCGGGAGACTTCGGTGGGGTCGCGGCAAAAGCTCCACGCGCGATCAGGGCGCCGGAAGCCGCCGGAGAGTGTTGCAGGAACGTGCGGCGAATCATAGTGGAACAGCATATGCCGGCTGGCGTGTCGGATTATCGGATCTGAAGTTGAAACTCGTTGCAGATGAGAGTGGTCGCCCGCTGAACGTCATGGCGAACGCTAAGTACGGCTATCACTACGTCGCGGTTTACGACGGCAAAGGCAAGGCCAGACTTGAAGTAGTTCCCGATCAGGCGGACCTCGTGAGGGACATTTTCACTTGGGTCGGACACCAACGCTGCCCGAACTCTTCGCATTCGCGACGAAGGACGTCCCGGGGGCTTCCCAGCGTGTGTTGAGCCCGAAGAGGATTTCTGGATTAAATCAGACACATTCAATGCAAGGATACACACTGGTCCCCAATCGAAGAAAAAACCGCTTGCGTAAAACTGAATCACAAGCGGCAGGACGCGAGTTCCCTAGAAGCACGGGCAGACGCCATTCAACCCCGCCAAAACCAGAGCGAAAGAGGGACAGCCGGAGGAAAAAGGCAAACGTTGGCCGGCCAGAATCTTGTCCCATTCTCGTCCCAATAGATGGGGTGTTTTCGAGACAACGAGGCTGCTTAAACCATTTCTTTTCATAGTGATAGCCATACAATAATTCCGTCACTGGCCACCACATTCTAAACAACTTAGCAGCAGTCAGAAATATTCGGTTAATGCCCTGGGAACAATAACGGGAACAGCAAGAACCCGCTTGGACCTTCTTCGTTCGCCGCTCCTGCTATGGAAGGCACGGAGGCATCCCCGTTGGTGAGTTGGCAGTAGCCCGAATCGTCGCTTCACGAATATCGCAGGAATGCGCCGCACGAGCACGACGGCGGGCGACTCGACGAGCCATTGCGCCGCGCGTGAGCTGTGACGGCGCGATGGGGCGGTGCGGAGCGCGGCTCGTGCGCGGTTCCCCGCGGATCTCCGAGGCGCCAAGGCCTGGGCGAAAGCGCTACGTCGAACGAATCGCGCGCTCGCGCCGAAGTAAGGGCACGGTTCATCCTGTTCAGCTTCGAGTTGACTGGTGATCCAAAGCTCGCGCCGGGGGAAACTCCAGACAATCGCTGCCGGCCACGTGGGAGTGATAGGATGTGCTTATCCGGAATGTATCGCTGCATCTGGGTGAGTGCATTCGTTTTCTGCCTGGCCATGCGGCTTGATGCGGTCACGCAACGCACCTTGGCGGATGGCTACACTCGCCGTGTGTGGCAGACCCAAGATGGACTGCCTGAAAACACGGTGCAAGCGTTTGCACAGACGCCCGACCACTACCTTTGGATCGGGACGAGCGGCGGACTGGTGAGATTCGATGGAGCGAGGTTCGTCGTCTTCGATCGGGGAAACACGCCGGAGATACACGAGAACAGTGTCTTCTGCCTGACCGTTTCACGTGATGGGAGTCTGTGGGTAGGGACGGATGGCGGCGGGGTGGTCCGCTACCAAAATGGCGTCTTCCGGGCGTACGCCGGGGCGCACGGCTTGACGAATGGATTTGTGCGGATTGTTTACGAAGACCGCGAGGGAACGTTGTGGGCCGGGACGGACGACGGACTGTTTCGGTTCTCCGGTGAGCGTTTCATCCGCACCGACGGCAAGGGCAAGATCCCTGCGCTCGCTGTGCACGGCATCCAGGAAGACCATGCCGGGCGCTTGTGGGTTGGCGGCTCGAGGCTTCTCATGATCCAGGGCGGTGAGTGTAGGGAGTTTCTGCTGGAAGGCTATCCGAGCGCCACCCGTGTTAAGTCCATTCTCGAAACCAGCGACGGAACACTTTGGGTCGGCACAGTATCAGGGTTACAACGGCGGCGAGCAGCCAGCGCACGATTTGAGAGACTTCCGGAAATCTCCAGCACCGTTCGGGTGTTACGAGAAGATACTTCGGGCACGCTATGGATTGGCAGCATCGGTGAAGGCTTGCTTCGCTTTCGCGATAGCCGCTTCACGCGAGTTACGCCATCCGACGATCCTCCCAGCAGCACGGTGCTTGCCTTGTTCGAGGACAGCGAACAGAATCTCTGGGGCGGCCTGCAGACGGGGCTGTTGCGTCTGAGCAGGACGGCAATGAGCACGTTCCCTCTGCCTGACGTGCAGAATGCGGATTTCGGAACGATATACCCCGATCGCGACGGTTCGCTGATTGTGGCGAGCACGCACTTATATCGAATCAACCCGCGACGCGACGATTCGGAACGGATCTCCTCCCCGGGACCCGGGGTTCGTGTGCGCAATGTCTTTCGCGACAGCTCCGGTGCTCTGTGGATCGGCACAGACGGTCATGGTGCATTTCGATGGACGGCCGGCAGTCGCGTTCACTACACCAAGCGATCCGGCCTGACCAACGATTTCATCCGCGCTTTCCTCGAGAGTCGCGATGGGAGTATTTGGATTGGGACCGACGAGGACGTCAATCGCTGGCATAACGGCGCTATAACCAATTATAGGGTGGCTGACGGCCTCTGTTACTTCAGCGTACGTACCCTGATGGAAGACAGTCGAGGTGACCTGTGGATCGGAACGGATCGTGGCGTGAGCCATTGGCGAAACGGGAACTTTCTCAGGGACGAAGTCACCCAGCGTCTGCATTCGGAGAAGGTCTGGACAATCCACGAGGATAAGGACGGAGGACTGTGGTTCGGAACTCGCGGAGGCGGGCTAATTCGCTGGCGCGCGGGAAAGCTGACCTCATTCAATAGTGGCCAAGGGCTGGCCAGTGATGGAATTTATCAGATCCTGGAAGATGCGCGCGGGACCTTCTGGATGAGCGGACCAAACGGAATTTCTTCGGTTGCCCGGCAAGATCTGGATTGGCTCGCACAGCACCCGGATTTTCATCCCGCCGTCACGCTTTATGGTCTGTCAGACGGTGTTGAGGCGACGCAAATGCATGGCGGCACGCAACCGGCCGGCTGCCTTACGCCGAGCGGTGAACTGTGGTTCCCCAGCAATCGCGGACCGGTTCGAATCCTGCCCGATCAGACGCGTCCACACGATCTGCCGCAGGTAGTCATCGAACAGGTCCTAGTGGACGGCCGTGAGAAGCCGGTTACCGGCCGGCTCTTAGTCCCGCCTGGCGACGGCAGACTGCAGATCGACTACAGCGCGATACGCCTGCGATCGCAGGAACGGATCCGCTTCCGATACATGCTCGAAGGCTTCGATCGCGACTGGACGGAACCGCTGAACAGCCGAGTGGCGAACTATACCAACTTACCGCCGGCGGAATACCGATTCAGAGTTCAGGCCTTCGAAATGAATATGCCGGACAAGGCGACTCAGGCGTCGCTAGGGATCGATTGGCGGCCACATGTTTATCGGACCGGTTGGTTTCTGGCTTTATGCGCGGCGCTTGCCTTCGCCATGGTTCTGAGCGCCTATCGATTTCGATTGAGCCAGGTGCATGAGCGATTCGAAGCCGTGCTCGAAGAAAGAAATCGCATCGCGCGCGAAATTCACGACACGGTCATCCAGGGGTGCGCAAGCACTTCGGCTCTTCTTGAAGCCGTGGTGTCGCTCGATCTCGATGAGGCCGGACCCGCGCGCACGCTGCTCGATTCGGCTCGGGAGCAGGTCCGCGAGACAATTAACGAGGCGCGCCGAGCGGTTTGGGACCTTCGCCAGAAGGGGAGTGCTCCTCCCGGACTTGCCACACTGCTGGATCAAATGACCAAGCAGACGAGCCAAGTGTCGCATGTGTCGGTGAAATTTGAAGCGTCCGGCACGCAGGCAGCGCTTGATGATACGGTCGCTCACGTCGTCCTCATGGTCGCGCGCGAGGCCGTCTCGAACGCGGTGCGCCACGCCCAGCCCCACGTGGTGCGTGTGTGCGTGCATTTCACGAGCGGTAGCGTGAGACTGCAGGTGATCGACGACGGCCGCGGTTTCGATTCCAGTGAAGCCCCCGCCGCACACGCCGGGCATTTCGGCCTGGTCGGGATGCGTGAGCGGGTCGAAGGAGCGGGCGGCCGCTTTGAGATTACAACTTCGCCTGGACATGGAACGGCACTCTCGATCGAAGTTCCGCTGCGTCCTTTGAGCACAGGGAAGCAACGAATGAGTGTCACGGCATGAACCAAGCTCAAAAGCTCGGCGTTCTCGTTGTCGACGATCATCCCATCATGCGTTTGGGTATTGCCGCCATCATCGACGCTCGATCGGACATGTGGGTTTGCGCCCAGGCTGGCTCGGGAGAGGAGGCGGTGCTCATGTTCAAGAAGCATCATCCCGATGTCACGTTGATGGATCTGCGGCTGCCGGGAATGAGCGGCATGGAAGCGATCCGCGCTATCCGTCAGGAGGATCCTCAAGCGAAGTGCGTTGTTCTGACCACCTATGAAGGGGACGAGGACGTTCATCAGGCGTTGGCGGCAGGCGCGCTGGGCTATCTGATCAAGGGCATGTCGCATGAGACGCTCGTGGATGCTCTGCGCCGGGTGCATTCGGGATCGAGGTTTCTGCCCCCGCCGATCATGCGCAGCCTGGCCGATCGTACTCCCAACGCGGAGTTGACTCCGCGAGAGCGCGAAGTCCTTTCTCTCATGGTGCGCGGCAAGAGCAACAAGGACATCGGCGGCGCACTCGGAATTACCGAAGCCACCGTGAAATGCCACGTCAGCGTGATCCTGCTGCGGCTGGCGGTCAACGATCGAACCCAAGCGGTCATCGTCGCCCTACAGCGAGGATTAGAGCACCTGTAAGACGCGCTCAAAACCATATCAGGGGCCCAGACGGGACGTACGACCTTAGTTGGATTGCAGAAGCTCTCTCTGCCGGTATATTGATAGCTTCAGTACGAAGTTTCAGGATGCTTGGTGATGAGAGACAAGCTTGGAATTCGAACGGCGTGTGCCATTCTGGCTGGCATTGGCGCCCTATTCTCTACCAGTTCCAGAGGAATCTGCCAAGATAGGGATTCATCCTTACTCATCGACGTAAGCCGGCCTGCTGCTGCACCGGAACCGCTTCCGTTTGCGGTTGGGGGCCGCGCCCCTGACGGGCACGTCCTTTCGGCGAACAGCAGGTATCTGCTTAAGGACGGGACCCCCTGGTTTCCCGTGATGGGCGAGTTCCATTATGCGCGCTACCCCGAAACCGGCTGGGAAGAGGAAATCCTGAAGATGAAGGCCGCCGGCGTGCAGATTGTCTCTACTTATATCTTCTGGATATACCATGAAGAAACGGAGGGTCAGTTTGATTGGACGGCGCAACGGGACCTACGCCGGTTTGTCCAACTGTGCGCGAAACATGGATTGTACGCATGGATCCGGGTTGGACCCTGGGCTCACGGCGAAGTTCGCAATGGCGGCCTTCCCGATTGGTTGATCGAGAAATATCCCACGCGGCAGAATGACCCGGTGTATCTTCGCTATGTTCGCCGTCTCTATGAACAAATCGGCCGGCAGACGAAAGGATTGTTCTGGAAAGATGGTGGCCCCATCATCGGTGTTCAAATCGAGAATGAGTATCACGAGCGCGGACCCGGCAAGGGGCCCGAGCATATGCTGACGCTGCTCCAGATAGCGCGCGAAACGGGCCTCGACGCGCCCTTTTACACCGCAACCGGCTGGGATGCCGCGGAGGTTCCGCAACGGCAGTTTCTGCCGGTGTTCGGTGGATATGCAGACGCGTTTTGGGGCCGCAGTCTCGAGAAACTACCGCCCAACGCGAATTACTTCTTCACTCCCATCCGTTGCGACGAAAATGTGGGTGACGATCTGCGAGCCATACGCCCGGACCTGGACGCCCGTTTCGCTTCCTATCCTTTCCTGACCGCGGAGATGGGTGGCGGCATGGAGATGTCTTATCATCGGCGGCTGGTGCTCACCGCGGATGACGTGGCCTCGATGGTTCTGGTGAAGTTGGGCTCGGGAGTGACGTTGTATGGCTATTACATGTTTCATGGAGGAACCAATCCGGACGGCAAACGCACGACCCTGCAGGAGTCTCAGGCGACGGGTTATCCCAACGACTTGCCGGTGAAATCTTACGACTACCAGGCTCCCTTTGGCGAGTTTGGCCAGATGAATCCCTCGCTGCAGGACCTGAAGACATTTCACCTGTTTCTGGCTGATTTCGGTTCCAGCCTGGCCACGATGACCGCGTATTTTCCGGACCGCATGCCGGCTGGCAAGAGTGATACCGCGACTCCCCGCGTGGCGGCGCGCTTCGCGGGAGATCACGGTTTCGTGTTCATTAACAACTATCAGAGGAACTATCCCCTACCCGCGCGAAAGAATTTCCAGGTTCTTTTGAAAACGGCGGCAGGCGAAATGATGGTGCCGCGGCGCGCGACGGAAATCCCGAGTGGCGCCTATGTCATGTGGCCGGTGAACCTCAATCTGGGTGGAACCGCGCTCAAGTATTCGACCGCGCAACTTCTCTGCCGGTTGGGAGAGGATACATATGTGTTCTTTGCCTGGCCGGGTTTGCCGGCGGAGTTCGCTTTTGAAGGCGCAGCGGATGAGACGATTGAGGCCCCGCATGCCAGAATCGAACGGGAGAACGGCGATGTCATCGTCGACGGTGTCGAACCCGGCAAACAAGCTGCCATATGTATTCGGAAGGGGGGCAGGGAAGTCCGGATCATCCTGCTTTCTCGAGAAATGGCGCGCGACGCGTGGAAGGCGGACCTGGCTGGCCGCGCGCGATTGTTGCTTTCAGGCGCCGACCTGTATTTCAATTCCAACGCCGTCCATCTCAGCAGCATGGATGCCGGTCAGCTAGGGTTCGAGATACTGCCGAAGCTCGATGCGGCGCCGGCGGGATTCACTGCCGCTGGTCCCGATGGTCTCTTCGAGCAATACCAGACTCGCGTAAAGCCAGAGAAGGCAACAGCGAGGGCCGAGAGACTCCGCGAAGCAGATGTTCGCCCACCGGTTCGTATGGGCAAGGAGGTGGCCGAGGCGCCGGAGGCCGAGGCATTCCGGGGCGCCGCCGAGTGGAGCATTCAGATTCCGGCCGTGAGTTCTCCCACAGTGCGAAACGTTCTTCTGAGGATCACCTACTTGGGCGACGTGGCTCGCGTCTACGCCGATGGCAAATTGGCGACGGATGACTTCTATAAAGGGACGCCTTTCGAAATCGGGTTGCCCCGGCTTCCGGCGGCGGACGGGGAGCAAAACCTGAGACTGCAAATCCTCCCGATGAGGAAGGACGCTCCGATTTACCTGTCTGCCGGAGGCGGCATGGCTTTTCCGCCATCCGGCCAAATTGTTGAACTGCAAAGGGTTGAAGTGGTTCTGGAATACCAGGCCGTAGCCGAGGTGGGCAGGTGAGTGGCGCGGCGGAAAGAGAATTGGTGCTCGCCGCCGGCACTCCTACTTTAGACGGATTTCGTTGTCGGGAGACAAGTCGTAGAATCTACTGGGTTGGTCCAGGCGGATGGTTAGGTATCCCGGCGTCGCGTGCGCATAAGGGCGCAAGAGCAGAAATCTGGCGAGCGAAACAAGGGTGCCTCAGGTGAATTGCGGCGCGCTCTTCTCGCGGGGGCGTTGGCAGGTTTTGAAGCTACTGACGATTGGTGGGATTCTCACTTAATGGGAGGTTCAGGTGACTGATTGGCAAGCACTTCGTAAGTGCAGTCTGAGGTTTTTGCTGGCGGCGGCGATAGTATTCGCTCCTCTCGCCAGAGCCCAAAACGCGAACACGGGAGAACTCAAAGGCGCCGTGACGGACTCCATGGGAGCTTTTGTTCCTGGAGCGGGTGTCTCGATCAAGAATGTGCAGACTGGCGTTGTCACTCCAACGACGACGAACCAGTCTGGCCTATACGATGTGCCGTTTCTGGCGCCGGGCAACTACACAGTTACGTTCTCGAAGCAAGGCTTTCGCGATTTTGTCCGCGAAGGCATCGTTCTCCAAATCGAGACCCTCGAAATTAGCGCGACGCTTCAAATAGGCACGTCAACGCAGGAGATTGTGGTGAACGCCGCGGCGCCGCTGGTTGAAACGGAAACAACCGAGCAGCATGTGGATCTCAGTTCCCAGGCCGTTGACACGGCGCCTATCGTTGGCGCCGACTGGCGCGGGGAGTTGACTCAACTTATCCCGGGCGTGAATACCGGCGGAGGAGCGGGGGAAGCCGTCGGCCAGGCAGTCGGAGTCAACGGTACGCAGGGATACAATGTGAACTTCCTGTCTGACGGGTCGGCTGCCACGGCTCCGAGAGACTTCAATAGCAGCAACTTCTACATGCCTATTGACTCTATTTCCGAGGTAAGCATCAATTCAGGCAACGCGCCCGCGCAGTATGGCAATGGCCTCACTTCTATCAACGTGATCACGAAGAGCGGAACAAACCGCTGGCACGGCAGCGCGTATGAATACGATCAGAACACTGCGTTCAACGCCAGAGGTTTCTATAACGAGACTGGGCCGAAGTCCGTGGAGCACTGGAACGAATACGGCGGGAGCGTCGGTGGTCCCATCAAAAAGAACAAGTTGTTTTTCTTTTTCAACTACCAGCGCAACCCCTCGTCTACTCCAACTTCCGGACTCTATACTTACCCGACCGCTGCCATGCAAGCGGGCAATTTTTCCGGAATTCCAGGCGCGACGGGGCCAGCCTTCGGCCCTACGGGCACGCTGCTGGGGACATACGATCCCGTGGCGTTGAAGCTTCAAAGCTATTTCCCCGCAGCCAACGCTACGGGCTGGGTTTCGGGATGCCCCTCTTCACCAAGCTGCCCCACGATTAACAATTTCGTGTTCAACGGTACCAGTCCGAATACGGACACCTGGTACACGGGCAAGGCCGACTACAACATCTCGGAGAGCCAGAGACTCTCGTTCAGCTTCAACTATTTTCCCACTGTGTCGTCTTATGTTCCCCCGGACCCTTTGTATCCCAACAATGCTACGTCGTATTCCCAGGGGAAGACCGACGATTTGACGGCACAACTCACCGATATCTACACGATTAGGCCGACCATACTGAACGAATTTCGCTTGGGTGCAAACCGTGAGCTCGATAAGTATGTGCCGCCCTCCCTTGATAAGGATGCTCCGACGGCGATTGGCCTGGAGCCGGCCTATGGCACCAATGCTCCGGCCAATGTGTTCCCCAAGATTTCGATTGATAGCGGAGCGGGCGTTGGGTGCGTCGCTTTGGGATCCGGATGCGGCGAAAACGGTAACATAGACGCGACTCTTGGCGAAGGCGTGTACAATGTCTCCGATGTCGTTACGCTGATTCGCGGCAGGCACACGATCAAGGTCGGCGGCGAGTACGACAAGGATTACCAAAACTATACGAGCTGGGGCGATATCAGTTCGGGCAATTTCGAATTCAACGGAGGCGTCACTGGGATTCCGTACGCCGACTTTCTGGCCGGCGACGTTTACGGATGGTACGTCTACGATTCCGACGCAACCAGCGCTCACATGTGGAATTCGGCGCTGTTCGCCAGCGACGACTTCAAGGTAACATCGCACCTGACGCTGAACCTGGGTCTCCGCTGGCAGATGCAGTCCGGATGGGGCGTGAACCACAACCTCTTTGGCAACTACGACCCATACCTACCCAACTCAGCGGATGGCGGGGCCTACAAAGGCGCCATTCTTTTTGGCGGGCAGAGCGACACGCAATATGGAGGGCCGATCAGCAACATGTCGACAATCCAAAACGGCGATTATAGGGAACTGGCGCCGCGAGTTGGCGTCGCCTGGGCGCCGCGCGCGAACTGGTCCGTCCGGCTAAGCTACGGCATATTTGACGCGCCGCGCGATGCGGAGAACTACACCGATGGCGCGCTCGGCCTCGGTTTCAATCCCCACAACAACGGGGGTGGGGGTTACGTCAACGGGAGCTATGCATTCAAATTGGCAACAGGACCGGCTCCCGGCACGGTAGTCTATCCGACGCTGCAAACTCTATCGCCGACCATCGACAACTACAGCGGAGTGGAGTATTACCCGCGCAACATGCCCACTGATTACGTTCAGCAGTTTCTGCTCAGTGTGCAGCACCAGTTCGTGGGCGGCGTCCTGGTGGACGCGAGCTACGTCAACACCCGCGGCAGCAATCTGAACTTCGCGACCGATATCAACCAGGCTCCTGTATCCGAATTAGGATGCACTGGCTATAACTGTGGGAACCCCAACCCGGTCTTCAATTACATACAAGCTCAAAACTACACTGGATGGTCGAATTACAACGCGCTGCAACTGCGCCTGGAAAAGAGGATGTCGCACGGCGTGAACTTCCAGGTCAATTACACCTGGTCGAAATCGCTCGACACCGGGACAGGGGGTGGTCACGGATCGGTAATCGATATCTACCAGAATGCGTACGTCCCCGGCGCCAATTACGGTTTGTCCGATTTCAACACGACGAATACCCTAGTCGGTCAGATCGTTTACGAACTGCCGTTCGGGAGCGGGCGCCAGTTTGCGCTTCACGGAGTGGCGGACCAGATCGTCGGTGGCTGGCGCGTCTCCAGTATCTTCCAGTGGCACGGGGGCGTTCCGTTCACCCCGGTGATCCAGGGTTCCGTTGCCGATGGTGTTGACCCAGGGCTCGACTCATTCTTCAGCGCTGGCGGCGGCGCTAACCTGTATCCCGAGCTGATTGGCAACCCCAAAGAGTCCAGTCCTGCTCTCAATCACTGGTTCAACCCTGCGGCCTACGCCAATCCTGCGCACGGGACGTTCGGAGACTCCGGACGGAACACCCTGATTGGGCCGGGTTTCTTCAACGCGGACTTGAGTGTCGGAAAGAGCTTTCGCCTTTACCGCGAGGGCATGAAACTCGAAATCAGGGCTGACATGTACAACGTGTTCAATCACATTAACTTCGCCAACCCGGATGCGAACGTCGGATACACCAACGGCGTATTGGCCGATACAACCGCTGGCGTGATCAGCGGTCCCGCAGCCTACAACAGCAACAGGCGAATCATACAATTGGGCGGTCACTTTACGTTCTGAGCCCGCCGGCGAGATTAGACTGACGCACCCCTGCTGGATGCGGACGGACCTCTCCTTCCGCATCCAGCATTTTTTGTGGGTGGTCGAAGCAGCGGATTTCGTGCTATCTTTCACACAGCGACGGGGCCCGGAGGGTCTTCGATTAGCATGCCGTGATCGGGAGAGAGCGCAATCATGATGATAGAGCCCCAGGCCAATCGGTTTCGCGAATTCGCGGCTCGCATTGGCGCAGCCCTACTTGCGAGCGCGCTCGCAGTGATGGCCGCACAGACCGGAGCTACCCGCCCGGCGGGGGTTCAGGATCATCTTCGAAAGGCGGCTGCGTATCTCAAGGCAAACGACCCGAACTCAGCTGTTCAGGAGTTCAATGCGGTTCTCAAACTCGATCCCAAGAACGCCGAGGCGTACGCCAACTTAGGCGTCATTGCGTTTTTTCGGCACGACTATCAGAAGGCGGCACAGTATCTGCGTAGCGCTTTGGCGATCGACCCGTCCCTGACTAAAACGCAGGCTCTCCTGGGAATTTGCGAAAGAAGATTGGGACACCGTTCGGCACAGGAGTTATTGGAGAAGTCATTTCCCGCGTTGAGTGACAAGAACTTGCAGATCCAGACGGGATTGGAATTGGCCAATATTTACTACCAGCAGGGGAGCCTCGATCGCGCGGCTTCCGTGATGCGGTCGCTCGTGGACGTCGATCCGGACAACATCGAAATCCTGTACATGGCACAGCGGGTTTATTCCGACTTGGCCGACGACACGCTGAACAAGCTGGCTATGTTGGCGCCGGGTTCGGCCCGTATGCAGCAAGTGATTGCGGAGCGCCTGATCAATGGGGGCGATCTGAAGGGCGCCACGGAGCACTACAGGAAGGCGCTGGAGATCGACCCACACCTGCCTGGCGTGCACTACGAACTGGCAGAGGCCATCCTGGAGGGGGCGCCCGGCGACTCGCGAGCGGAGGCTGCGGCGGAACAGGAACTGGAGACCGCCGTGAAGCTCGATGGCGACAGCTCTAAAACGGAATGCGAGTTTGGAAAGATCGCCTTTCTTCGCTCAGATTCGGTCTCCGCATACGCTCACTACAGTCGCGCCCTCGCCTTGAATCCGGGAGACGCGGAAGCCCAAGTCGGCCTTGGCCGCGTGCTGGCAGCCACGGGAAAGCCCGAGGATGCGGCGAAGTACTTGCGCATGGCCATCCAGTCGGATCCCCTCAACGACGAGGCCCACTTCCGGCTGGCATCGGTTTGCAAGCGCTTGCAGTTGAAAGACGAATCCGAAAAGGAACTACGGCTGTTTCAAGAAATCAAGGACGCCAGGGAGCGTCTGAGTGGGTTGTACTGGCAAATGAACAAGAAGCCGCCAGAGCAAAAGGATCAGATCCCCGATGCGGAACCATGAGAACCCAGCTAGTGTCTCCCAGTGTCTTCTTTTCTGCTGGACCATCGTGATTCCCGTCCTTGCGGTGAATGCCGCGGCCGCCAGAGCCGTAGCTGCCACGCCGAGTCAGCAACCACCTGAGCCTGTCGATATCACTCCGCTCAGCGGCGAGGTCTACTACGTCGTGAATCAGCTCAGCGGCCTCCAAGCCGACCTCGATAACAACTCGACCACCGCTGGCGGCCAAATCGTGCAACAGCCGCGGAGTTTCACGAATCTCAGCCAGAGGTGGGCCTTCACCCGGCTTTCCGGCGGGTCTTGGCGAATTAGCAATATTCGCAATGGCCTTTGTTTCGATGGCGCAGCCAGTTCCCCCGTGGCCCATCAGGTTGCCGATGACGCGCGCGGCGCAGCCGTGCATTTGGAGGTTTGCCGGCAGCTACCGCGTCGCGGGAGTGAGGTGGAGGAGGCCGGCCGCCATGCGTCCGCGTGCGATGTGGCGCAGAATCCTGGTTCGTCTGCCGACTCGCAGCAGTGGATTCTCACCGCGACAAGCAATGGCTACTACACGATCTCGAATAAGAGCACGGATCTGGCGCTCGACTTATCGCAGGGTTCCATGTCGGCAGGAGCGTCGCTGGATCAAACCGAGCTATCGGGCACGGCAACGCAGAGCCAGCAGTGGCTGCTTCGGCCAGCCTTCTTTCGCGGAGTGGACAATGCGCTATTGGAGAAGCAGGAGGCTGCCCGCGCTGCAATCGGCTTGTCGTGGTGGAAGGACGCCGGCCAGCAACAGGACGTGCTCGAGATCTTCAAAAACCATGGCATCAATATGGTGCGATTGAGACCGACGTCAGTGCCACCCTACGCGACTGCGTCGGAACCACAATGCAGGGGCAATGCCTGCTACGCGGAAACAGACGCGCAAGATCTGGATCTTGCCAAGCGAGCGAAGAATCTCGGACTGAGTATCGAACTGACCCTGCTGTTCGATGGTGGCAGCTCTTCGAGCGTCCCGGCGGCATGGGCCAACGACACGCTGGGCGCGCAGTTACAGTCGGACCTTTACACTTACGTGAAAGCCGAGATCCTGTCCTACCGGCAGGCGGGAACCATGCCGGACCTCGTGTCCATCGGCAATGAAGTCGATACCGGTTTTCTTGGGTCACTCGGCAGCCCGACGGGAGCGGCCTTTGGCGGTTTCGCCGCCTTGCAGATCCTGGCGATTCAAGCGGTGAACGATGCGGCGGCGGACCCCTCACTCGGCCCCGCCATTCCGGCCCCGCTGACCTGTATTCACATTACGCCGGCCTGGGATCTTACACAGTTTTTCACGCTCGCGAACCACAACAGTATTCCCTATGATGCCATCTGCCAGAGCTACTACCCGCTCTATCATGGTCCCTTAACCGCAGCGCAGTCCAACGAGTCCAATCCCAACCAGAAACCGATCGAGCAAGAGGTGCTGGTGAACGCCGCCAATAATATTGGGAAGGCTATTTTCATTATCGAAACCGGCGAACATTACGAAACTGGCTTCAACTCAAATGATCCTTGGTATGCTCCGCCAACCCCAGCGCTACAACGTCAGTTTCTGCTGGATCTCCAGGGTGTGCAAAAAGGGCTGCCCAATAACCTCGGCATGGGTATGGAGTATTGGGATCCAGCCGGTGTGAACATACCCAATTCGAGCGGCGGGTTTATCAACGGCGACGGCCTGCCGGACGCGATCTATATCTGGAACGGCCTGACGCTCTTCAATAACGAGGATACTTCCGGATCGACTGATATAAGTGCCTCGGACTATTCCATGCTGCTTCCAGGCATCGACGCGCTCGGGGGCAAGCTCGATCCCACTCTCAGCTATAAGTTGGTCAATCTGAGCAGCGGAGGGATTCTGTCCGTTTCTCAGGCATCCATCGCCCCCGGCGCCCTGCTGAGCACTGAGGCGGATGACGGGAATCCAACCCTTAACCAGCAGTGGCGCATCACCAGCAACAACGACGGCTATTTCCAAATTGCCAGTCTCAATCCAGGGGCGGCCAACACTACAAATGTGCTCGATGACTCTGAGGGATCGACCGGGAGTGGAAATGCCGTCATTCAATCTCCATCCGGCAACGCGCCCGAGCTGGAATGGAACATCGTTTCAGCCGGCAGCGGGTACTTTAGTTTTGTCAACCGGGCCAGCGGTTTGGTGTTGGACATGAACGGCGGAGTAGGCACTCAATCCGGGTTTGCTGTCCAAGAACCGCAAAACGGCAACAGCGGGTCGCAGCAATGGCAAATCGTTCCGGTCCACTAGCAGACCGCGTGAGGAGGCGGTAATAGACCTATGAGAACAATTCCGAATATCACGCTTCTGACCTTGCTGATTCTGGCGGTGTCGCCTCTTCCCGCGGCTGAGTATGCGGTTGGCGCCGATCTCTCCTTTCTCAAACAAGCGGAGGACCACGGCAAGGTGTTCAAAGACATGGGGGTCGTCAAGCCCGGGCTGGAGATATTCAAGGATCACGGCTATAACTGGATTCGTCTGAGACTTTTTCACACACCCACAGATTTGCCCAACAATCTCGCGTACACCATTGCGCTCGCCAAAGACGCCAAGAAACTGGGTTATCAGTTTCTGCTTGACTACCACTATTCCGACACGTGGGCCGATCCCGGCAAGCAATTCCTGCCCAAAGCCTGGCAAGGCATGTCCCACGCCCAACTGGTCAAAGCGGTGTTCGATTATACAAAGGAGACGATCTCGGCGTTCCGGGAGGCGGGCGTGTCTCCGGATATGGTGCAGATCGGCAATGAAGTCATCAATGGCATGCTCTGGCCGGATGGCCGGCTCCCTAATAATTGGGACAACTTCGCGGATCTGGTCAAAGCGGGCGTTGCGGGTGTCGAGGCTGGAGCCTCGGATGCGCCGCGCCCTCAAATCATGATCCACATCGACCGCGGCGGTGACAAGATTCGGACCAAGTACTTCTTCGACAGGCTCAATTCCTATCATGTCAATTTCGATGTCATCGGTCAGTCTTACTATCCCTGGTGGCAGGGCAGCTTAAACGATCTGCGCGAGAACACGGTTTTCATGGCGCTAGAGTACAGGAAGGACATCATCGTCGTGGAAGCCGCTTACAACTGGATGCCGGCCGAGTACACCAAGCGGCCAGGACCGTTTCCAGAAACGCCCGATGGCCAAAAGGAGTTTCTCGAAGAAGTGAATCGCGTTGTGCAAGAAATCCCGAGTGGCCGCGGGAAAGGCGTGTTTTGGTGGGAGCCAGCCGTGAGCGGCGGCCTGGGTTCGCGAGCGTTTTTCGACGAAGCGGGCAACGCTCTCCCCGTGATCACGACGTTCGATAAGTACACGCGACACTGAGAGAGCGGATGACAACATAACCACAGCCGCTGGGG
>Ga0187875_10000179_pt1 | contig 57640 bp, 67 predicted proteins | sample June2016WEW_17_1_2_FD_132978 | JGI IMG/M metagenome (GOLD analysis project Ga0187875, IMG submission 132978) | Peatland microbial communities from SPRUCE experiment site at the Marcell Experimental Forest, Minnesota, USA - June2016WEW_17_10 | ecosystem: Environmental > Terrestrial > Soil >... | reverse complement strand
CGGCCCCACGACGAACTGCTTCTGGCGCAGCGCCCTCGCGATGAAATAGAACCCACCGCCTCATCTCTTCCCAGCTCATATCAACGCCCTAAATAGCACAATTTACGCCTAATACCATCACCCCCCTCCCTCATCTCTGTTCACTTCTCCCTCTTCCTTCCCTCATCCATTAGCCATCAACCATCACCCCGCTCCCTGTTCGGCGCCGGGCTTGCCCGCCTCTGGCCGGCTCCCGACCGCGCCGCGAGCGCCGCTTGCCGTCTCCCCTCTCCCTTGCTGTGTAAGGGGAGCCGAGTCTTCGAGACGCTCCGAACCTCCGGATCGGAGTTCGGAGCAAAGGGTCAGGGTGAGGGTTCTTCCAAGACGCTCCACGCCCCCAAGACCTCACGCGGCACCCCACCCTCCTCTGCCGGGCAGATTTAATCCTAAGAAAGTTGTTGACAAATCGACCGCTCCCAGTTAATCCTTGGGCCGTTCAGGTGACGTTGACGGCGAGTGTGGGAGGCACAAGTGTCCCCACCAACATTTAACTTCAAAGGAACGAAGCTGGCGACTATGAAAAAGTTTACCTTTCTGGTGGCAACCGCGTTGATCTTGGCAGGCGCCACTTCGAGCATTTACGCAACGATCTCGGGGCCGTTTACCACGAGCACCCCGATTCCCTCCACACTCACGGATTGGAGCAGTTCGCTCACATTCCCTGAGTTTGATTCCTCTCTGGGCACTCTGCAATCGGTCACACTGGAATTTTCGGCCACGTTTACAACCACCTTGACGATTCAGAATACTGGTATCACCGCTTCCTCTGGAACGGCTCAGACCGAGGTGCAGGTCACGGTCGAGGATGCGGGCGACAACCTCGATGTTCCGTTCGATGTGATTAGTAACCCCGCTTTTGGCTACAGCCTTGGGGCTGGGGACAGTGTAACCAGTGGCTTGATCTCAAAGAGCGGCAACGACGGCGGCAATACCTACACGCTCCCCGCCATCTTGGCGGAGTTTAACGGCCCCGGCACCATCAGCCTCCCCGCCAGCACATTCACCCAGACCCTGCTGGCCAATACCGGCGGCAACACCGACTCCAGTCAGGTAACTGACGCCAGTGCCACGGGCACAGTGCTCTACGATTACATAGTGGTTCCCGAGCCTTCCACATGGGCTTTGGTGGCCCTCGGCCTCGGCGCACTGTCACTCTTCCGTCGAAATCGCCGCTAGCCATCTTTTCAGCCTCGAATGTCACACGCCAAGCCGCCCCATCGGGCGGCTTGATTCGTTTCCGCCCCCGAAAGCCACGTTGGTCGCCTAGACCTTACTCGCCGGACTCGAATGAACCGGACACCCGTGCCAGAAACACCTGTCCACAAAAACAACCACCCGCACCGTCGTAGCGCGAGCGCCTGCCGTCGCCCCGTAGAACGGGCGTCCCGCCCGTTTGCCGCCGTTGCCTTTTCGAATGCGTCCGCTCCCTGTTCGGCGCCGGGCTTGCCCGCCTCTGGCGGGCTCCCGACCGCGCCGTTCCGATCCGTTGCGGCAATCCGCGACATCAGCCCAACACGCGCCTGATCCGCTCCAGACACCCGCCCGGCGACCTGGCCAACTCATGCTCCCAAATGCGGATGACCTTCCACCCCTGTCTGCGAAGTGTGCGCGTCACAAACCTGTCCCGCGCCATATTCCCCGCCATCTTCCTCGCCCAAAACGCCTTCCCTGTCCTACCCGCCCCCTTCGCTTGCCCTGAGCGGAGTCGAAGGGTGCTCTTCGTGGTGAAAATCCGTGTCCATCCGTGCCTGCCCTGAGCCTGGTCGAAGGGTGCATCTGTGGCTCGCCCTTTCCCCATCGTACTCCGCTTCAACCACCTCGCCGGACTCGAATGCACCGGACACCCGTGCCAGAAACACCCGTCCACAAACACCACCACCCGCTCCCTCCGAAAAATAAAATCCACCCGCACCGTGGTAGGGCGATCGCGCCGCGAGCGCCGCTCCTTGCTTTCCGCCTTCCGTCTCCTCGCCCCTTGAGGGAGAGGATTAAGGTGAGGGGATCGTAATGAACATGCCGTCTTTCCGCCCCCCACCCTCACCCGCTGCTGCCTCCTCCACCCCGTAATCCCATTCGCCCGCAACAATTTCGCGAGCGCGATTTCCGTATCCTTGTTCCCCTTGCCACGAAGCCGAGTCGGACGAGACGCCGCTCCAATCCGTTGCGGCATCCGCGACATCACTTCCGACCGCTTGCGTTCGCTCATTCCACGTTCGGGCCGAAACAGTTCCCGGCTTCGTCCGTAATCGTTCCGTCGGGATGCACCGTTACGGGGACAACGTATTCCTCTACGGTGATGGCATCATCGAAATCTCGGTCACCCTCCAGAAACTGCCGGAGGCGGATCACGGCGTTATCGACGATTTCCCTCTGCGCCTCCAACTCGGTTTCAAAGACGATGTACTTCCCCTCGCCATCACTCACGACGGGTACAGGCCCTTGGCATAGCGTGTCGATGTAAATGCAAAATCCGTCCCTATTCATCGCCAATCCTGCCAAATTCTACGTGTTCTAATCGGGAACACAAGTCGATTTCCTTTCTGGTAGCCTGGGCTCGCTGCCTATGGCTGCCAAGAGCAAAAACATCGTCGGCGACCGGGTTAAAGAAGCTAGGTTGAAACATGCGCCCCCGCTGACACAGGATGAGCTTTCAGGCCGGCTCTCAGCTCTCGGTGTTGCCATCGACCGTGCCGGCGTCTCGAAGATCGAGGTCGGCCTACGGCGCGTGCTCGATTTTGAAGTGAAGGCCTTGGCAAAGGTACTTGGTGTATCGGTGGATTGGCTGCTTGCAACAAGGAAGTAGAAGACGATGCCAGCCTTCTACCGAGCAACGCTAGCCTCGTTCATCGCGGACGACCCTAAACGAATTCTTGGTGAGCTGGCGACGAAAAGCGGCGACAGTGGCTTTGTCGATCTCAAGAACCGCCAGATCAAAGCATGGGAAGTCGAAATCAAGGTACTCGCACCCGCATGCAAGACCTTAATAACGGAAGTTCCCGAGAGTCAGACATGGACGTTGTTGCTTGAGTATCCGATTATTCGCCGTCAGAAGCGCATTGACGCCGTCATTCTCGCGGCAGACGTCATTTTCTGTCTCGAGTTCAAGACAAAGGACAAGGCCCATAGCAAGAACGCACAGCGACAAGTCGAAGACTACGCACTCGATCTCCGCGATTTTCACGAGCAGAGCTTGGGGCGGTATATCGTCCCCGTCGTCGTCGCTCCCAAAGCTCCAGCCGCAGACGCTCCGGCCGCCGAGTCCCGCTCCGACTTCGTGGGCCCTGTGCGACTCGCGAATGCAACCGATCTTGCAACGATCCTTGCAGGAACATTCCGGTCTGAGCACAACAAGGCAACAAGTGCCATTGAGGCGCCCTCGTGGGACAACTCTGCTTATCGGCCTGTCCCGACAATTATTGAGGCGGCCGAAGCCCTTTACTCCGGGCACAACGTTCGCGAGATTGCGCATTCCCACGCCGGTGCCGCTAACCTCACAGTTACTTCCGAAAAGTTGATCGAAATCATCCGGCGCGCCCAACAACAGACGCAAAAAGTTGTGTGCTTCGTCACCGGCATACCCGGAGCAGGAAAAACATTAGCGGGGTTGAATGTCGTACACAACCCGGTGCTTCGTGGCGAAGGCCGCCCGCCCGCTGTATTCCTATCCGGTAACGGGCCTCTGGTTCGGATCGTGTCGGCAGCGATTGCCCGGGATTTCAAACGACGTGCCCGAGTTTCAGGAGGCGAACGCGAGGTTAGGACCTTTGTCCAAAACGTACACACCTTCATTCGGGCCGCGCTAGACAAGCAAAACGAACCTCCCGCCGAGAACGTTGTTATCTTCGATGAAGCGCAGCGAGCTTGGGACGCAATCCAAACGGCCAAGAAAACTGATCAAGAACGGTCTGAGCCCGAACTCATGTTGTCCATAATGGATCGACACCATTGGGCAGTAATTGTTGCACTGGTCGGGGGCGGTCAAGAGATCAATACCGGTGAGGCCGGATTAGCCGAGTGGGGACGGAGCCTCCGTCAGAGTTTTCCTCACTGGCGCATTGCCGTCTCACCGGAGGCATTGACTGGTGACACGAGTGCCGGTCATCGGCTGTTCGACGACGGCAGCCGGGGCAGCCTAATCATTGAGGAGGACTCGGCCCTGCATCTCCGAGTGAATGTCCGCGCGTTCCGTGCCCGACGCCTTGCGGAATGGGTGGATGCAGTTTTGGAAGGCGATCCGGCAAGGGCAGCGAAAATTATGAGCGACCTCCATGATTTTCCACTGGCACTGACACGCTCCCTCGTGTCCGCCAAGGCGTGGCTGCGCGGACACACACGCGGTCTGCGCCGCTGCGGTCTGGTCGCTAGCTCCGGTGCAATGCGCCTACGAGCAGACGGCCTTGAACTTTCATCCGGGTTTCGCCAAGGCAACCGCGATATGTATGTACATTGGTTTCTTGACGAGCCCACCGACGTTCGCTCATCCAATCAACTGGAAATAGCTGCTTCCGAATTTGAGTGCCAAGGCCTCGAACTAGATTGGGTGGGACTCTGTTGGGGCGGCGACCTCACTTTCGGTGCCACCACAGGCCCTTGGTTGTATCGCAGCTTCAGCGGAAATCATTGGGGCGATCTACACAACCCGGTTGACCGCCGATACTTGCTGAATACCTATCGCGTGCTCCTTACGCGGGCCAGAGAAGGGGCGATTATTTGGCTGCCCACCGGTGACCGCGGTGATGCGACGAGGTCACCCGATTGGTTCAACGCAACGGCGGAGTATTTGACCCGTTGCGGGATTCCTTCCTGCTAGACTAGAGCTTACGCTTATCAATCCCTCGACAAACGTCGGAGATTGAAATCCCCAACGCCTTGGCAATCTTGGCAATGCTGAGGACGCCGGGATTACGGAGCCCGCGCTTAATTCCGCTGATGTAGGTCTGATCAAGGTCAGCCTTCTCAGCCAGGGATTCTTGGGTAAGGCCGTGCGCCTCACGCTGTTTGCGGACGTTGAGTCCAAATGCCGTCAGAACCGGATGTCTCTTCGCCATGACTCATAGTCTAAGAACCAACTCCGAAAATGTGTATGGACGATGAGTCATATTCGGATGCTCAAAGGGGCTGCGGGGGTGGGTGGCCGCGCTGCCTTTTTTGTGCTTCGCCCGCGGCTCCAATAGGAGTACCATAGACCTTGCACACTTGACCGGTGTCCGCACCACGGCGCACACATGAAAGGCGTACTATGAATCCAGGAGTCATCGGTGGCATCATCGGCGGGGTTGTCGGCCTCCTCGGCGGAGTCATTGGCACCTACTTCAGCATCACGAATACGAAGGGTTCGCGCGAGCGAGCCTTCATGATCAAGGTCAGCGTGGTTTGTTGGGTCTTTGTCGCCGCGTTTGTGCTCGGTACCTGGCTGCTTCCGGTCCTCTACAGGACGGTCCTCACCCCGATTTACGTCGTGGCTCTTATCGTTGGTATTTCGTTGACGAACAAGAGGCAGGCCCAGATCCGTTCCGAGGAATCCAAACGTGCCGCCGGACACGCCGCCGATCGTTGATCCCAAACGCCGTCAGAACCGGATGCCTGTTGCACCGACGGCACACATTCGGCGCGTCTCGCGGACTCGGCCCCGCCATGACCCATAGCCTGTCCTCCATCTCGTCCGCCATAGCTCGTAGAGCGAAGGTGGATCCCCGGCCCACGCATGATGCCTGTTACTGACAGGTATCATCATTTATATTGCGGACCTTCGTGACCTTCGAGACTTCGTGGTGAAAAGGATTCAACCGCGGCTCGCAATTCTGGGCCTGCTCCAATTACCCCCGCTGCCACTACATCCTCCGTCACGCATGATACCTAGTACTACTACGTGTCGCCGCTTCCCCACTCCTGTCCGCCGACTTGTCCACCGTAACTTCAGCGAAGGTGGAAGCTTTACCCGCCGTGGCGGGCTCGGCGAAGGCGGATTCGTGGTGAAACTCGCCCAGCCCAAATCCGTGTGAATCTGTGGCTACCCCCTGCTTTCGTGCCAATCTGTGGCCGCCGTTCCCCCGCCCTCACAGCTTCCGATTCGTAATCAGCACCTGCTGGCCATCCGGCGTCCACGGACGCCCGATCGGCAACGGAAATTTCGGCGGCGGAAACACGTTCAAATCAAACATCTGCACCCAAAACCGCTGGTACCCCGTGATCATTTGCAGCGCGTCCTCCCCCCGCAGCGTCTCCTGCGTCAGGTAAATCCCCGACACCACTTTCACGTTGTCGTTGATCGCGTAAAAATCCTCCTCCCGATACGGCGCCCACACCGCCGACCGGTCCGCGTACCACGCCACCGCCCACGGAATGTCGCTGCACAATAATTCCTGTTCCGTAAACCCTTTGCCCAGCCGCACCACCGCGTCCGCCCGATACGGCGGATACGGCAACATCGTCGCCGGCGGCAACATCGTGAACACGAACGGCAGGCAATTGAACACCGCAAACCCGCCCACAAACGCCGTCCGCACCAGCCGCGTCCGAAATTGCAGCCGCTCGAACAGCACATAGAAAAACGCCACACCGTACACAATAATCAACGGCTCGAACACCGTCAGAAAATTCCGCTTCGGAAGGCTTGTCCCGAGCGGCGAGGGGCCCGCCACGCTCAGCCACACCATCGCCATCAGCACCGACCACAACACAAACCGCCGCAGCCGGAACACTTCCTCCTGTCGATACCGGTGCAGCAGTCCCACGAGAAAAAATACCACCAGATAGTTCGCCCCCACGTCCTTCAGCGCCACCTCGTACAACTGCCGGGCGTTGACCAGCGCCCGCCGCGCCTGCGACCGCAGCCGCATCTCCGGCAGCACCCCGCCAAACATCCGTTGCGCCTGTCCCGGCCGGATCTCGCTCTCCGTCCCCGCGCCCAGCCCTTCCACCAACTGGTACCGGCTCAGCCCGAACAACGTCTCCGACGCCTTCCAGTTCCGCATCATCCACGGCGTCAACACCACCAGAAAAATCGCTATGCACAGCAGGCATTTCACCCGCCATTGCCGGGGAAACGATACGGCCACGTAAATCAGCAGCGGCGCCAGCACCGACGCGAACGCGTACTGCGTCAGCGTCCCCAGTGCCACCGCGCCCGCGCTCACTGCCAGCGCGCCGTACACCCACCACGCCGTCCGCCCTTCCGCCTGCCATTTCTCCGCCTTGAACACCGCATACGCCGCCAGCAGAAAAAATACCGACATCAATCCCAGCGGCAGCCCGGCGATGGCCGATTGCAACAGCGGATTGCAAAACAGGTACATGAACGCGCTCATCGTCGCCACCCGATGGTCGAACATCTCCCGCGCCAGCGCGTACATCAAAAACATCCCCGCCAGGTAACACAGCCACCCCGTCAACATCACCACCCGGTCCGCCTCGAGCGTCCACGCGCCGTTCACCACCTCGAAATCCGGCGGCAACGCGTGAAACACCGCCGCCAGCACCATCGGATACATCGGCGGCGTCCACAGCTCGGGTTCGAGGTTCGTGTTGGGATCGATGGGCCGACGGCCAATCGACGTCAGGTACCAGATTTCCAGTGGACGAATGTTTTGCGTCGCGTACCCGCGCCCGCGCGCGAGGTTCCGAGCCAGTTGACCCGCATCCATCGCCGCCGGGTCGCGCAGGCCGTAGAACTGCGTCCCCGTGTACAGCAGGATCAGCAGCAGCACCACCAGGCAGAACACCCCGAGCCGAAACGGCCCGATCCCGATGCCGACATCGAGCCGGAAAATCCAGTCCTGGATCCGCTCGTAGACCGGCACGTACTCCACAGGTTCATTTGCCGATTTCTTTCCGGGAATAAAAGCCATTATCGAACTGCCAGCTTATCCCATGCCGCGAATCCGTTCAAGGCGCGGCTCCATTTTATGGAGGGACACGCTCCGTCGCGTCCGCGTCGTCGGTAGGGACGAGCTGCTGTTCGTCCAATTCGCGCCCCATCTCACCGCAACACCGGCGCGATCAACAGCCCGATGCAATACGTCACCACCGCTTCGCCCACGCCGACAATCGTCATCTCCGCCCCGCTCTTCAGCCACGACCGACCCGTCACCAGCGTCTTCGACGCGCCCACCACAAAATGCGCCAGCGTGCTGATCGCAAACGACCACACCAGCGCCGTTGTCCCCGAGAAAAAGATAAACGGAATCACCGGCACAATCGCTCCCCCCGCCGTGCTCAACGTCGCGCTCATCGCCGACTTCCACGGATTCGGAAACCCCTTCTCGGACAACCCTAGTTCCTCGTGCGCCAGCGTCTTTAGCAACTGCTCGGGTTGCTGCGCCAGTTTCGCCGCCAACGTCTTCGCTTCGTCGGCCGAGAACCCTTTCAACTGGTAAAACAACTCCATCTCCTCGCGTTCCTGCTCGGGCTCGGTCTCGATCTCCATCCGCTCGCGCTCGATCTCCGCCTCGTACACCTCGCGCTCGGATTTCGTCGCCAGGTAGGCCCCGCTGCCCATCGATAGCGCCGACGCGATCGCCGTCGCCAGCCCGCTCAGCAACACGAATTTCCCGTTCACATCCGTCGCGCCCGCCACGCCGCTGACCACCCCGAACGCCGCGCCGAGCCCATCGTTCACCCCGTAAATCGCCTGCCCGATCCAGCCCGCGCCCGTCACGTGCCACCGTTCGGTCCCGAGGATCTTGTTCAACTTTCGTTGCGCCGGCGGCACGCTTCCCTCGGTGAACTCGCTCAATACGCGGCTGTGCGACCGTTCCTCGGTCTGCGCCTCGATCAATTGCTGCCGCACCTCTTCGCTCGGCGCGATCTTCGCCAAATCGTCGTACATCGCGTCCGCCCCGTCCTCCAGCGCCTCGAGCTTCACCACCGCCGTGTCCGTCCCGCTCTGCACCAGCGCCCACCGCCGCGCCTGCTCCACGACCGTCTCGCGGTATTCGCCCGGGTCCGCCCCCAACTCCTTCAACCGCGCTGCCCAGTTCACCGCGTGTTTGTCCTCCGCCTCGGCGAGGCGTACGAGGATGGCGCTCTTTTCGGGATTGGGCTCGCGTTTCGCCAGCGCGCGGTAATTGCGCGCGCTCGCCATTTCATCCCGCCACGCCTGCCGCAATCCGCTGATCAATCTCTCCCGCTCACTCATGACAGCGGAATTATATTGGGAGGGCGAGCCTCCCGGCGAGCCGAAATAACCGGCGAGATGGTGGGGCTAGACGCCTGTCAGGGTGACGCGGCATTCCGCGGAGGCATTTCCGACCAATCATCCCCTGCCCTCCGCAGCTTGTACCAGATGCGAAGCGGACGAAAGAGCATGCAGCCCGCAAACCACAAACACATCACCAAGAACCAATAGCTCGGCCCGTCAGTGCTAAAGAACAGACAGAGCATCCACGCATAAAAGGCCCCGCTCTGCATAAGGACGATCAAGCGCGTGTTCGGCTTTGGACTCCTACGTCTTGCCAGAACGAAGCAAACGGTGGGGACAACGACGAGCGCCAGAAACCCGACTGGAAAATAAACGCTGGGAGCTAGGTAACGCTTTTCATGCGCCAAATCGCGTTCCATATACAGCACGAAGCTGAAAATCAGGTACATACTCAGCAGCCACCAAACGCTCCCCGCCCATTTCAGCCAGCGTGCCGCCTGCATGGCATCCGCCGTTGTCAAATGAGTCCTGCGAAATCGTTTCCACGCCGCTATCGAGTCACCCAATTCCGCCACTGCTGCAGTTTTCGCGCGAGCTTCCGAGAGGCCATCCGCGACATGAGCCGCCACGGCCTGCCGGTAGTGTGCTTCGATCTCTGTCCGGATACGCTGCTTCGCCGGGGCGACAAGCCCGGTCGTCGCGGTTTTCAGCCAATCGCGAAGTTTGTGGTCCTCAGACCACAAATCCTCAAACTCCAAAACGTAACCTCCCGCCGGTTTCGGGTCTTCGGGTGCCCGTTTCTTGTGCCCCAGAATCATCATGCCTCCTGAAGGATCGAGCTGATGGCCCCGGCAAAGTCCATCCACTCTTCCTTCTGCCGGGCCAGCGCTTTCTTCCCTTTCTCAGTCAGCTTGTAGTAACAGCGGACGCGTCCGTTCTCTTCCTGCGTGTAGGACGAGATCAGTTTCTTCGCCTCCAGCCCGTGCAACGCCGGATACAGCGTGCCTTCCTTGAAATCCAGCACGCCCTTGGACTTTTTCTTGATCTCCTGGGCGATGCGATAGCCGTGGTTCGGCCCCCGGCTCAGATTCTGCAAAATCAACGTCGGCAATCCGCCCTTAAAATTCATGATGAGAGTATACATCGAACCCCTATGTATTGGCAAGAAAAATCGGCGCGTGTTGACCCCCATCTGCCCGCCTGTTAGAGTTGCCGGCACGGTCAAACGTCGACGGATTTCGGACACGCGTCCCAATGAACAAACGAATTGCGGCACTATCCTACCTTGTTCTCGCCGCCTCGATGTTGTCCCACCTCGGTTTCCCCCAGTTCGCATCCGCCGCCGTCATCGGTACCAACACGCCCGCCCAATCACTCACCGCCGAGCGCATCGCGGCGCTGCCGCTGGCACAACAGCCGGCGTGGAAGGAATACCTGTCGCACTCGATGCAACAATCGCGCGCCGACCGCGCGTTCTTCGACGCCGAAGTGCGCGAGCATGGCGTCAAGGAACCCGTCATCCCGCCATCGAGCAACTCCGCCCGGTCCATTCCGATGGATGAATCCGCCGCTTGGTACGGCAGCGCCGAGGCGCGCCGCATTGCCGATATCATTGTCTCGTTCCAGACGCCTGCCGGCGGTTGGAGCAAGAACCTCGACATGACCCGCCACCCGCGCGCGCCCGGCGAGAGCTTCGCCCCCAACAATGTGTCACGGTACCTCGGCCAAGCTGATTTCGATGCGCCCCATGACGCCCACTGGAATTACGTCGGCACGTTCGACAACGATGCCACCATCACCGAACTCCGCTATCTCGCCAAGGTCATCACCGCCGCGGGAACCAACAACAGCGCGCCATATCGCGCCGCGTTCCTGCGCGGGATCGACTACAGCCTCGCCGCCCAGTACCCCAATGGCGGCTGGCCCCAGGTCTGGCCGCTCGAGGGCGGCTACCACGACACGATCACGTACAACGACGACGCGATGATCAATATTCTCAACTGGTTGCGCGACGTTTCCACAGGCGCCAACGAGTTCGGCTTCGTCCCCGGGGCGACCCGCGCGCTCGTCGCCACCGCCGTCCAACGCGGGGTGGATTGTCTCCTCGCCACGCAAATCGTCGCCAATGGCTGCCGCACGGTCTGGTGCCAGCAACACGACCCGCTTACGCTCCAGCCCGCCGCGGGCCGCAACTACGAGATGCCGTCAGCCGTCTCCGCCGAAAGCGCGGACATCATGACGTTCCTGATGGACCAACCGAATCCCACCCCACAAGTCGTCGCCGCCGTGCACGCCGCCGCCGCGTGGTTCGACAAAACCAAAATCCTCGGCAGGGCCTACGAGCGCACTGGTGAGGATGGCCGCCACCTGGTTGCTGACCCCGGCCATGGACCGATCTGGGCCCGCTATTACGAAATCGGTACAGACCGCCCCATCTTTGGCGATCGGGACAAAACGATCCACGACAACGTGGAGGATCTTTCGCGGGAGCGGCGGAATGGATACGCATGGTATCGGGACACGCCCGCCGGCGCGCTCGAGCAGTACGCTTCCTGGAGCAAAACCCATCCGCAGACAGGTGCGTCCACCGGCAAAGCCACGCCTTGATTCCCCGGTTCGTCGTCGAGCCAACCTACTGCGTCAAAGTATTCAGGACCGTGCGCAGTTCCGCCGCGTGTGTCGCCGGATTAACCTTCGGATCCACGAACACGATCTTGCCGGCCTTGTTGATAACGAACGTCACCCGTCTAGCCACATGGCTGCTGTCGTCGGCCACGCCGTACAATTTCGCGACCGATTTGTCCGTGTCCGCCAACAATACGAACGGCAGTTGGTATTTCGCGATGAAATCCTTGTGCGACGCCACCGAATCGAAGCTCACGCCCAACACCGTCGCGTTCAGTCCCTTGAACTCATCGAACGTGTCGCGGATGCCGCACGCTTCCTTCGTGCAGCCGGGTGTATCGTCCTTCGGGTAGAAATAGAGAATGATATTGCCCTTGCCGATGTAATCCTTCAGGTGGACCGTCGTCCCATTACTCGCCGCCACGGAAAAATCCGGCGCGCTGTCCCCCACCTTCGGCACGTCCGCCGCGAACGCCGCGGCCTGCGTCAATGCCGTGCCAACCAACACAATCATCAATGTCTTCATGGTCCTCACTCGTTATGTGGAATTTTCACCGTGGTCTTGCCGATGAACTCGCGGATCACCGCGTCTCCGGGTATGATGTCGTTCGAGTCCGCTTGTTCCCGCGTGATCCCCTCGACGGATTCAAGCAACGTCTTCACCCGGTCGTAGCGGATACGCGCATCGAGGAATCCCTGGTACGGCCCGAAATCTTCCGCCTTCGGCAAATACCCGGCCGTCCCGTCGAAAAACGGCTTCAGCGCCACCAGATCGAATGGCAAACCGCCGCTGACGATGTGATCGGCCAACCCCATCAGCGGGATGATGCTGAACAACTCGCCCGAACGCACGTAATGCCAGTGCAGGATGGTCGAAAGCGGACTGTGGTTTCGGTGCTGCACGTCGCGCAGCATCCGCCGGATCAACCGCACGTCGGTAAACTTCGTCAGGCGATTGGTGCTGCCGTCGCCCTCGTAGAGCACGTTGAGGGTCTCAATATACAGGCGGAACTGCGCCGACGCGTCGATCTCCTCCGTGATCGGCGGGTAGAAACCATGCAGGCAATCCAGCAATAAGATCTGCCCCTTCTCCAGCTTCACGGGCTTCGATGCAACCCGCCGACCCTCCTTGAAACTGTACACGGGCTTCTCAATCGTCTTGCCATCGAGTAACTCCCGGAGATGACGGTTGAGCAACTGGATGTCCAGCGCCTCGGGGGTTTCGAAATTGCGGTCGTTGATCCAGTCGGACGGATGCTCGATGAGCGCCCAGAAATAATCGTCGAGGCTCAGCATCAAAAACTTCAACCCGTGCTTTTGGAGCCGCTGGGTCAGTTTCACCGTCGTCGTCGTCTTGCCCGACGAACTCGGCCCGCTCACCCACATCATCCGCAGGTTGTCGCCCGCGTTGAGACGCGCCATCACTTTTCGCGCCGCCTCATCCAGCGACCCTTCGTAGGCCGCCAGCGAGTCGTCGACGAGCGATTTCAATTTGCCCCGGCGCACGATCTCGTTCAGGCCCGCCACCGTGTCGCACCCACGTTGGCGGTTCCACTCCAGCGTCTTCTCCATCCGCTTCTTCGGGAAACCGTTCCCGACGAATTGCATCTCGTTGATCGCGCCCTCGCGCAGCCAATGCCGGCCCCAGCGGTAACATTCATACGCATCCGCCGTGTTCTGGAATCCGTAACTGCGCAACGCGTGCAACACGTAGTCCTGGATCATCTCGATCGTGGGCGGGAAATTGGCAATCAGGTGGTGCGGCTGCGAGTTCAGGCATAACACTACGGCGTCCGCGATGAATTCCGCAATGCGTTCGTCCGAATCGTACGCCTCGAAAATCTTGTCGTTGATCCCGGGAAGATAATCCTGCCGGAACCCGTTGATCGTTTCCGACGCCCGCAATACCGCCTTGCAAATCCGGTCCTCATCGAACGTCACCAGCGCGCGGTTGCGCTTCTGCACTTTGATGATGCGGTTCTGGATCGCCATAGAATTCCATTCCCAGCTTGGCGACTATACCACACCCCCACCCCGCTCGACAATAACCTTGACGCGCCTACCCCAGTTTGGTTACTTGCGCCACGTACCCGACCTCGTTCGGGAACAATCGCAGGAGGCTCACTATGAATAAACTGTCGCCATGCATCGCGGAAGCCATCGGCACGTTCGCCCTCATTTTCGTCGGCATCGGCGCCATTAAAGCCGATCCCGGACTCCTCGGCGTCGCCCTCGCCCATGGATTGACCATTGCCGTCATGGTCTCGGCCACCGGCGCCATCTCGGGCGGTCACCTCAACCCCGCCGTCACCTTCGGTCTGCTCGTTGGCGGCAAGATTGACCTCAAGGGCGCCATCAGTTACTGGGTCTCGCAACTCGCCGGCGCCACGCTCGCCGGGTTTATTTGCTACGGACTGTTCAGCCGCGCCGTCGTCATCGCCGGCACGCCGCAACTCGGCCCCACCACCACCCCGCTGGCGGGCATCGTCATCGAAGCGATCACCACCTTCTTCCTCGTGTTCGTCGTCTACGGGACCGCCGTCGACCCGCGCGCGCCGAAAATCGGCGGACTCGCCATCGGTTTGACCATCACCATCGGCATCCTGTTCGCCGGGCCGCTCACCGGCGGCGCGATCAATCCCGCCCGCGTGTTCGGCCCCGCCCTCGCCGTCAGCTTCTGGGACGCGCATTACGTTTACTGGCTCGGCCCGATGATCGGCGGCGCGCTCGCCGGCCTCGTCTACAAAGGCTTCCTCTGGCCGAAGAGCTAGGGTGCGACAGGTTGCAAACGAGCATTGCCGAGGCTAAATTACCAACATGAGCGGTGAGTATTACATTCAGTTGCAGAAGAAGTATCCCGACGAGTTTGTCGTAACGGATCGCAAGAGCGGGAAACTGATTGCCCATTCGCGCTCGATTCGCAAAGTGCTCGCGGAAATCCGCCGGCGCGGCATCGATCCGAGCAAGACCATCTTGGAGAGATTTGGCCCGCGAGATGCCGTCGCCATCTATTGAATTCCCCTACCGAACGCGCCTCGAAGGCGGCGCAGCCTTTCTTGTTCCGGTTATTCTGGCGGAACTGCCAACGCCCTGCGGCGTGTATCCGATTCGCCTACTCTTGGACTCGGGAGCCGATTGCACCATGCTCTCCCGGGCACTTGGTGAATTGGCCGGGATGGACGTGGCCTCCCTGCCGAAAGTGAGCGTCAAAGGAATTGCTGGTCAGTCGGTGGAGGTTTATCGAGGCACAGTTGATCTGCGCATCGCCAACCTCCAGTTGCCGCCGATCCCCTGCCTGTATGTCGAGTCGATGATGAACCCGCTACTGCTCGGTCGCGAAGGCTTTTTCGACCTGTTCAACATCTTCCTCGACAACCGCCGCAGGAAGGTCGTGCTTACTCCTTTGTTTTAGATCCCCCAAACAGATACATCTGCGGGGCCTCTTTCGCTTCCGGCTTCTGGCTTCCGTCTCCCTTCTTCTTCCGCTCCGCCAGCTTCGGTTTGCCTTCCGCGGATAGCTCCGCCTCTTCGAGGTTGTTGAGCACCTCTTTCGCGCGGGCGAGCACTTCTTTCGGCAACCCCGCGAGACGCGCGACCTGGATGCCGTAACTCTTGTCCGTGCCGCCGGGCAGAATCTTGTGGAGGAAAATCACCTGGTCGTGCCATTCGCGGACGGCAACATTGTAGTTCTTCACGCGCGGCAACGCGGCGGCGAGTTCGGTGAGTTCGTGGTAGTGCGTCGCGAACAGCGTCTTCGCCCCCACCACGCCGTGCAAATGCTCGGCCACCGCCCAGGCAATGCTCAACCCGTCGAATGTGCTCGTGCCGCGCCCGATTTCATCCAGCACGATCAGGCTTTTCGGCGTGGCGTTGTTCAGGATGTTCGCCGTCTCGTTCATCTCGACCATGAACGTGCTCTGGCCGCGCGCGAGGTCGTCGGCCGCGCCCACGCGCGTGAAAATCCGGTCCACCAACCCGACCGTTGCCCGCGTCGCCGGGATAAACGACCCGACCTGCGCCATCAATACCAGCAGCGCCACCTGCCGGATGTACGTGCTCTTGCCCGCCATGTTCGGGCCTGTAATGATCAGCAGTTGCTGTTCGAGGTTGTCGAGCAGCGTGTCGTTGGGCACAAACCGCTCTTCAACCAGCGTCTGCTCCAGCACCGGGTGCCGACCGTCCACAATCTCCACCCGGTCCCCGTCATCCACGGTGGGCCGACAGTAGTTCTGGTGCCGCGCCAGCTCCGCTAACCCCGCCAACACGTCCAGCGCCGCGATGGCCGACGCCGATTCCTGGATCGGGGCGGATTTCTCGACCGCCGCCGTACGAACCTGCTGGAAGATTTCGTATTCGAGCGCGTTCGCGCGTTCCTCAGCCCCGAGTATCTTGTGCTCCATCTCCTTCAGCTCGGGCGTGAAAAACCGCTCCCCGTTCGCGATGGTCTGTTTGCGGATGTACTCGGCGGGGACTTTTTCGAGGTTCGCCTTCGTGACCTCGATGTAGTAGCCAAATACGGAATTGAATCGCACCTTCAGCGACGCGATGCCCGTCCGCTCGATTTCCTTCTGTTGCAACGCCGCAATCCACGTCTTGCCATCGGTCCCCGCCCGCCGCAGTTCGTCGAGTTCTGCGTGATAGCCCGCCTTGATCAGTCCGCCTTCCTTCAACGCCAGCGGCGGCGCGTCGGCAATCGCCCGCGTAATGAGATCGACGAGGTCAGGAAGTTCGGTAATTTGGGAATCGAGTGTCTGCAGAAGCGATGTTCCCGCGGCAGCGCTGTTCAACGTCCCCTTCAATTTCGGCACGGCAACGAGCGATTCCTTGAGCACGACGAGGTCGCGCGCGTTGCCGGTGCCGACGCTGAGCCGCGCCAGCGTCCGCTCCATGTCGCGCACGCCATGAAGTTGCTCGCGAAAATCCGCCAGAACGTTCGGCGCGTCGCAGAACGTCGCGATGACGCCCTGCCGCAAGCGGATCTGGTCGACGTCCTTCAGCGGACGGGTCAACCATTCCCGCAACAGCCGCGCGCCCATCGGCGTCAACGTCCGGTCCATACAGCCGATCAACGTGTGCCGGCGGTCGGAGCGCGCCGATTCGAGCAGTTCGAGGTTTCGCTGCGTCGTCGCATCGAGAACCATGAAATCGCTGACGTTGTATACCGTGAGACGGTGAATATGCGATGTGCTGCGCCGCAGGGATTGTTGCAGGTAATGCAGCGCCGCGCCCGCCGCGCCGATGCCAGCGCTCAACGCGCCCGCGCCAAAGCCGTCCAGTGACTGCGTCTTGAAATGGTCGCGCAAGGTGAAGAACGCCGTTTCGCGCTCGAACGTCCAGCCGTCATGCGGCGTGACCGGCAGCGCGAGGGGCGCGAGCAGCAATTTCGCATCGTCGAACCATTCGGCGGGCACGATGATCTCCGCGGGCCGCGTGCGCGTGAGTTCGTTGTGGAGTTGCTCGGCGGACAGCAACTCGGTGACCTTGAAATCCCCGGTCGTAAGGTCGACGAGCGCGAGCCCAAATTTGTCGCCACCACAAATCGCCGCGAGAAAGTTGTTCCGCTCCGCGTGCAGCAGATGGGCGTCAAAGTGCGTGCCGGGGCTGAGGATTTGCGTGACGTCGCGATTGACCAGCTTGCCGGGTGTCGCCTCCTCCAGTTGATCGCAAATGGCGACCTTGCGGCCCAGTCGTAGGAGCTTGCCAATGTACGTTTCGGCAGCGTGATGCGGAATCCCGCACATCGGGACGCCGTTGCGGTTGGTCAGCGCGAGATTGAGCAGTTGCGAGCCGGTCTTGGCGTCATCGAAAAACATCTCGTAAAAATCGCCCAGGCGGAACAACAACAGCGCATCCGGCGGAATCTGGTGCTTGACGCGCCGATACTGCTGCATCATCGGCGTCAGGCCGTCACCGGCCGGTTCGCCATCACTCCGGGGTTGGGATTGGGATTTTCCACTCGCCATCGCGGAGCGGATTATAGCGGCGGCGCGGGCGCGGTCACGACCTAAAAACACGTTGGCCGACCCCGAACGGATTCGGGATCGGCCCGCGTATATTGCTCGAACCGCTCACTGCGTCGCGCAGGCGTCGATCGTTCAACACCGGCTCCTCAGCGCGGTCCTTCCTCCGTGCGCCGGTCGCAGATCGTTCCACAACCGCGTTACGGCGAGGGTTGCCTCCGTGAACTGCCGGGCATCCCCCCGGCCCAGCGCCGATTCCGTTAAGCATCGGCCTTGCCAACCCGTCAACTCACGTAAAATCAAGTCTGTCGATTCAAGGCTTGGACGGGAATGTCGGTCTCCACGGTCCAAAAAGGAGCGCGGAACAAAAACGTCCAGCCGTCACTCGCCTCAGCGCTTGACTGTATCTTGCACAGCGGCGCGGAACGCCGGCAGGTCGAATGGCTTCTCGATCAAATAATTTCCGGTCCGTTCCACAAAATCGCTGAACCCGGCCTTCCGCGAGGCTTGTCCCGTCACAAAAATAAACCGCTGCGCCAGAAACGGGTATTCGCGGACGACGTCGTTGTACAGCACCTCACCGTCGACCCGCGGCATCATCAAATCGCAAATCACCGCGTCGTATTCTTCCGCGCGCAGGCGGTCCATCGCCTCCATGCCGTTCGTGGCGATGTCGACCTCGCAATTGTCGAACGTCAGCACCTCGCGCAACAGTTGCGCCAAGTCGTAATCATCGTCCACCACCAACACGCGGCGCATCACCTGTCGACGTTGCGTGGTTTCATTCATCGCTGAAGTAACTTAGCTCCGCCTCTCCATACCTTCAACGGCTTTTCTGCCGCGCCGGGAATCACGGGGATCGCGAACCGAAAAAATCTGGAGCCAGCGGACGGATTCGAACCGACGACCTGCGGTTTACAAAACCGCTGCTCTACCAACTGAGCTACGCTGGCGCGAAGACGGACAGGAGTATGCCATCGCCCGCGCGCTTAGTCCAGCGCGGCGAAGGCCGCGCCCAAATGCCCGATCAAATCCGAGGTCGACATCGCGCGTTCGCCGACCGCCTCGCTCGCGAGATCGCCCGCCAGCCCGTGAATGAATACCCCCGCCCGCGCCGCATCCCCCGGCGCCATGCCCTGTGCCAGAAATGCGCCGATGATCCCCGTCAACGCGTCCCCCATCCCCCCCTTGGCCATGCCCGCATTGCCCGTCGCATTGATCCACAGCGGTCTCGATTTCTCCGCGATCACCGTCCCCGCGCCCTTCAACACCGTGACCACGCCGTATTCGTCCGCAAAGCCGCGCGCGACATCCCACCGGTTCGCCTGCACTTCCTTGCTCGTCTTGCTGATGAGCCGCCCCATCTCTCCCGGGTGCGGCGTCAGCACCATCGGCTTGTTCAACTTCTTCAACACGGCCACCCCTTGCGCGATCGCGTTCAGCGCATCCGCGTCCGCCACCATCGGCGGGAACCATCCACTGACAACCTTCCAAATCATCTTCTGTGTCCTGGCCTGCTGGCCCAACCCCGGACCGAGCGCCACGGCGTTAAACCCGGCAAACTCCGTCGGGTCGAGCTTGTCGAAATCCGCCGGGCGCGGCATCACCTCGGGCGGACATTTCGCCGCGACGATCCGATAAACGCTCCGCGGCACGGCCAACGTCACCAACCCGACCCCGGCCCGCGCCGCCGCCTGCGCCGCCAGCACCGGCGCTCCGGTATACCCTTCCGAACCGGCAATGACGAGCAGGTGTCCAAAATCTCCCTTGTGCGCCGCCCGAGGACGCTTCGGCAACAGCGCTGCGATGTCCCGCGCAGTCACCAGTTCCACGTCGGTCTGAAGTTCCTCCACGAGCTTTCGCGGGAACCCGATGTCCACCGTCTCGATCCGACCCACAAATTCCGCCGCGGCGGGCCTGAGCAAACCGATCTTTGGCAGCCCCATCGTGACCGTCGTGTCCGCGCGCACGCACACGCCGCGGACTTCACCCGTATCGCTGTCGAGCCCCGACGGAATATCGATCGCCACCACCGCCCGATGCAGGCCATTGATTACCTTGATCGCCGTGGCGTACGGCTCGCGCACCTCGCCCGTCAACCCCGTGCCCAACAATCCGTCCACGACCGCCGCCGGTTCCGTCTCCCCGACAAGCTCGGCAAATTGGTCGAGCGTCGGCAGTTCCAGCACCCGCATCGCGTTCCCGAGCTTCTGGAAATGCGCGAGCGTGTCACCTCCCAATTCGTTGCGGCGACAAAGCAACACCAGCGCGGGCTGGCAACCCGCCGCCGCCAGATGCCGCGCCGCCACGATCGCATCGCCGCCGTTATGGCCTTTCCCGGCAAACAGCAGCACCGACCGTGAATCGTGCCGACGCAGGTATTCCATTGTCGTGCGGGCAACGGCATAACCCGCCCGCTCCATTAGTTCCGCGCCGGGCGTGCCGGCGGCGATGGTGCGTTGATCCAATTGCTGAATCTGTTCCGTCGTAACCGCTTTCATCGCCGCCAGTGTATCGAACGCCTCCCCCAAAAGCAACGTGACAGCCCCAATTGGACCCATCTCTGCCCGCCACTACTCCCCTGAATTGGGTTCGTTTTGGGTTCGATTTTTTTAGAAACCCAAGCCGGCGTGCAAAAAATTGGGTTCGTTTCGCAATTTCCCCCTTTTCGGGCGGGCCTACCCCGCACGCCGCATCTCCGGTTGTAGGGCGACCGTCCCGGTTGCCGTCGTTTCTGCCCCGGTTTGCCCCCCATTCCCCCTTGGCCATCGGCCATCCTCCATTCGCGCCCCTATATCAAAGCCGAGCCGCTGGGAGCGACGGAGCCGTAGCGAAGCGAAGACGCGGCCACGTCGTATCCTGTGCCGCAAACGCAACGCCGTAGGCGGCCCATTCGGGCGAGCCGAGCGGGCGCGAGCGAGTGCAAAACCAATCCTCTATATCGAACAACCCAAATCGCGCCAACTATACACGCGCGTATATCGCTTGTCAATATTATTCCGATTGGAAGTTACGCCCGCGCAAAACAACACACCTAGAGGCCAGGAAATGACCGCTTGCCTTCGCGCCCCCCTGCTTTATCGCCACCCCACTGCGAAGACGCCGGCCGACCCCTGCGACGGCGTGATCCGCTAGCGCCGTTCTCCGCGATTCCTGTCACGCTGAGCTGGCGCCTTAATGGCATCTTTCTCGAATCTGTTGAACATCGACAGTTTTGCTGCCCCCTCCTCGCCACACGATCCCGTTGTCACCATCATTAAACGGCAGGACTCGCTGCTTGATGAGCACCTCGTCTGTTCCCTGTGGGCTCATCATCGCAAGTTTGTGCTCATCCTGTTTCCCTCCGTTCCGTTCCCTACCCACGAGGCACGCGGACGGGACGGCTGGCCCCACGGACGCGTCCCCAAATTTTTTTCAGCGCGCCGGCAATGAACATCGGCGTGCAGTACACCAGGTACTTGCACACGATGCGGGGTCGGCGAGCCGCCAGCGCCAACTGGAACCAGTACCAGGCGATGCCCCCGATGCACGCGAACCGCGCAAACCGTCGTGACACTCCGCCCGGATACTGTCCACGCCACTCGGCCTGAATGATCGGATAGATGCCGCCTGTCACTCTCTCGATATCCCGGACGGAGTTCGTCTGGTGAATCCGGTAGGACACCGTTGTCGGCTGCTTCACCACCACGCATGGACCATAAACCCCGATGCGCAGTATCGTATCCAGCAGGTCCATGTGGAATGTCGTGGGCGTGCTCTGGCGCAAACCGCCCGCCCGCTCCACAACCGATTTCTTCACCAACAAATTGCTTCCATTCAGGCCAACCTCTACGTCCTTCGCCAGATAATCGCGATACTGGAACACCTCGATGGCGCTCGTGCCGTCGTCGTTCGGGATCACCGTCTGACCCTCTCGAAAGTATGTCGTGGCCCCCAGAATCAATGCGGGCGAATCACAGGCTCGGACGATCCACTCGTACGTCTCCAGCGCGCGGGGCCAGAGAAGATCGTCGCTGTCCAGCAGCGCCACGTATTCACCCGCCGCCATCGCGATGCCCCGGTCGCGGGCGACTTCTGGTCCCTGGTTTGCCTGGCGAATGGCCTTGATCCTTGTTCCGTAGGACCGTAGCACCTCGGGCGTGGCGTCCGTCGAACCGTCGTCGACCACGATCAATTCGTAATCCGTCAACGTCTGCGCCAGCACGGAATCAATGGTCGAACCGACAAGCTTTTCGCGGTTAAACGTGGGAACCACCACGCTGAATCGGGGTGCCATCGTGATTGACCCTTTCCGTCGGCTAGGCGTTCTGGGCGCGGTCGAGACAGGACTTCAATTTCTTGGCCAAGCCCTCGATGTAGGGCGCGTCATACATGGTAAGGTTGTCCCCTTCGACGTCGTGCACCTCGATTCCGCCTTGGATCAGGGAAGTCCAGCCGCGCCTCGGGTCGATGGTGTAAAGTGACGGCGCTTCTTCCGTGATAAAAAGGATGCTTCGTCCTGCATACGGACCGGGAGAGTAAGCCTTGGCCGCTGTGACATTGATGTCAGGAACGCTCAACATCCCCTGTGTCCATTTTTGGGCGCTGCCCAGCCGGAATTTGGCGGAAATCTTCCAAATGGCTCCCCGGACGCTTCCCAGAACAAGCCGTCCGAGCCCCTTCGCCTTCGTGTGGAAAACCTTCAGTTTATCGCGGAACCCGAGTTCGGCGAGCTTCCGCAACTCGTGCGTAATTCTCTTCGCGAGATACCCCTGCCGCAGCGGCCAACCTTCCAGGGAGCCCGGAGCGGGGGTGTTGAACATGGCCAGCATCGCCACTTTCTCGCCCTGTGCGCTCAACAACCTGGCCATCTCGTAGGTCACCATGCCGCCAAAGCAAAAGCCGCCCAAATAATACGGCCCGTGTGGCTGCACGGCGCGAATCTCCTTGAGGTAATGGGCCGCCATCTCCTCGACCGTGTAGTGCGCGGTTTTCCCGCTGAGACCTTGGGACCGTAACCCGTACAAGGGTTGGTCCGTTCCCATGTACCGGGACAGGTTCCAACAGAAAAAGATTTCACCTCCGTGCCCGTGAACACAGAACAGAGGAGGATGCGTCCCCTCGGGCTGGACCGCGACCAAGCAGGACGTCGACGAATCGGCTCTTGGAGCGCAAAGAATCTCCGCCAGTTGCGCAATCGTGGGCGACTTCTCCAGCGCAATCAGGGGCAGCTTCGTATTGAAGGCCTTTTCAATTTGCGTGAATAACCGCGCCGCGAGAAGTGAATCTCCACCCAGCTCAAAGAAATCCTGGTCGGCACGGATTGGATGCAGCCCGAACGCCGCTTCCCAGAGTTCGATCAACCGTGATTCGACGACGGATTTGGGGGCGGGCGTGGCAGAAATTGGAACGACTTTATCCATATGAGCTATGGCCCGTCACCCTCGGGGGGCCATTCCGTTTCATTGCACAGCATTTTATCCCCTCGGACACCGCTTTCAAGACTATTTGCGACTCCAAGATCGGCTTCCCGACCCCGGCGGAGATGCGTTCGGCTCCGATTTTCGACCGAACGCTAACAAAGCATCGCAGCCGCGAACACGCTTCGCCACAAGTCAAATCCGTTTGACAACCTCGCGCGGGTTCGCCTAGCGTGCCGGGCGATGCCGGCAAAAACGCCAACAACGATCTCCCCGTCCACAACGCGTCTCGGCTGGATTGGCACCGGTGTGATGGGACTCTCGATGTGCGGGCATCTCTTGGAAAAGGGCTACACCATCACCGTTCACAATCGGACCAAACCCAAGGCGCAACCGCTGCTCGATAAGGGCGCAACGTGGACCGACTCGCCCCGCGCCGTCGCCGCGCAATCGGACGTCATTTTCACCATGGTCGGCTACCCGCGCGACGTGCGCGAAGCCTATTTCAGCGACGACGGCGTGCTCGGCGGCGTGAAACCCGGTAGCCTCATCATCGACATGACTACCACTAACCCGGCTTTGTCGAAACAGATTTACGCCGCCGCCAAAGCGAAAGGGGCTTTTGCCATTGACGCGCCCGTGTCAGGCGGCGATGTGGGCGCGCGCAATGCCACGCTCTCGATCATGGTCGGCGGTGACGCCGATGCCGTCGGGCGCGCGCTGCCCCTTCTCGAAGTTCTCGGCAAGACCATCATCCACCAGGGCGGTGCGGGCGCGGGTCAACACGCCAAGATGTGCAACCAGATCGTTGTCGCCGGCACCATGATCGGCGTGTGCGAGAGCCTGCTCTACGGCGCCAGAGCCGGGCTGAACCTCGAAGTCATGCTCCAATCCGTCCGCCCCGGCGCCGCCGGTTGTTGGACACTCGACAATCTCGCGCCGCGCATCCTGCAACGCAACTTCGCGCCCGGATTCCTCGTCGACCATTTCGTCAAGGACATGGAGATCGCCCTCGCCGAAGCCGAACGCATGGACCTCACCCTGCCGGGCCTGAAACTGGTGCATCAACTCTACCGCGCCGTTCAAGCACAGGGACACGGCCGGAGCGGGACCCACGCGTTGTATCTCGCCCTCGAAGCCATGTCGAAGAAACCAACCTGACCGCCTTGCCGTCCTCTTGTAGCCGCGACTGCTAATCGCGGTTCCGGTTCCGTTGTAGCCGCCCCGCCCCCTGCTCCGAAGGTCGGGGCTCTGCCGGGGCACCGACCTACACGTATGACGCCAGGGGCAACGTGACCAGCATTCAGTCTTCCACTGCCAACGGAACTTCGGTAAGGTGTTAGTATGATATGCTGAACCGATTGGCAAAGATTACGGACAAGCACTGCAATCAAAACGTCGCGACGACGAACAGCTATGAGTGTGGCCGCCGCCACACTGCGGTCTGCCGTGCGCGTGGGCCACGACAAGAAACTGGCCGCAGCAGTCGAACGCGCGATGGAGACATCGAATAATAAATAGACCTGACCCTATGTCGTTCTATGACCAAACCCTCGACTAAGTTTTCGATCCAAGGATGCGCCGTTGAGGCACCCAATGGCAAGAGTTTGGCGTTGGCTCATGATATCAAAGATACGGTCCAAATAGGGAACCTACTGATTGTCATCTTGCACGTGCCGGAGGGAGCTACTTTGACGGAAAACGTATTTGCCATTTCCGAGACCGGGCAGATCCTTTGGCAAATTGAGAGGATTAACGAAACATCCTTCAATCCACAGGACCGATATTTAGGCATCGTGACCCACGATCAGGACACTGTAACAATTGGAAACTGGAACGGGATGGTCGTTGATGTTGACTTGCGGAATGGCAGAGTGAAGGCGAAGGGGCTCCTGAAATGATAAGTAAAGTGCCAACCAATAGCAGGCAAGATGACGGCTGTTCGAAACACTGATTCCAGATGCAGCTTCTCGCGCATACAGGCCGGCAACGCGGCCCCGAAAAGGTTTTGAGGCGGGGCCAATAAGAAGAAACGCCAGTCGCACCACGCGCACCACATCCCGGGCCGTTTATAGATCCGAGGAGATGTTCCTACCGGGATACCATCGTGCCGGCCAGGGTTTCGAGAAACGCTTTCATGCGCCGAGCGTCATCGGGCGTGATGGCCGGAAGGCGTTTGGTCAGGTTCTCCGATGCCCAGCCCTTGCGAATGGCGAAGTTGTACAGTTGGCTGATTCGCTCTTTGTTCTGAGTGCGGGCACGGAACGAAAGCTTCTCGTTGCCGATGAAACTCTCCAATTCGTCCAAGGTGATGCTGTTCAGTGTCCGGTTCGGGAACGCCTTCGAAAATCGTCTGAGACAGGACTTCAAATCCTTCAGCGCACGGGTACGACGCCCGTTCTTGGTCGCCGCTTCCAGATGTGCTTTGACGATCTCCGGAACCGTCGGAGTGTTTCGGAATTTCAAAACGGTTTCGACGTAGTGTTCGACGGCCTCGGTCAGGCTGGCTCCGTACGGTTTGAGAATTTCAACCAGCCTGGCGGCTTCTTCCCGCACGGTCGAGGGCATGGACGCGGCCGGGACACCGCACAAAAAGCACGGGCTGAATCTCGCTCTCACCTTCCGTTTGCGCACCGTCTTTGACTTGTTGGCTTTGGTCATCGCGGACTCATTTGCTGGCAATCATTTATGCTCTACGCCTGCGTCATACGCAAACAGAATTCAAGTTTGTTGAACTGCCGCCCCGGCAAATGGTCAAATAAATTGACTTGAATGCAAGCCGAGTTTTGGTGACTCTCGACAAAGGTTCGCGATGGGGAGCGACGGGAATTGCTGTTGCATTTCGCCGCTGATTCCGTAACAGTCGCGTCTGCGAGTTTCCACGAATTGAAAGGACGATAAGCCATGTCAGTACCATTTCACTTGAACTTGAAAAATCAGGTCGCCGTCATCACCGGCGGCGGCGGCATCCTCTGCAGCGTGATGGCCAAGGCGTTGGCCGAGTGCGGTGCCAAGGTTGCCATTCTGGATCTGAAACCGGAGTTGGCGCAAAAAGCCGCCGATGAAATCACCAAGGCCGGCGGCGTGGCGCGCGCGTTTGCCTGTAACGTGCTCGAAAAATCCAGCATCGAGCAGGCCCACGAGCAAATCAAGAAGACGCTCGGGCCGGTGGACATCCTCATCAACGGCGCGGGCGGCAATCACCCCAAGGGCACCACCTCGAAAGAGTTCGTCACCGTCGAAGATATTACACAGAAAAAGGACGGCGTCGTGACGTTTTACGATCTGACGGTCGACGGCATCCAGTTCGTCTTCAACCTGAACTTCCTCGGCACGTTCCTGCCGACGCAGGTGTTCAGCAAGGACATGGTGCTCAAGAAACACGGCAACATCATCAATATTTCCTCGATGAACGCGTTCAAGCCGCTCACGAAAATCCCGGCGTACAGCGCGGCCAAGGCGGGCGTCAGCAATTTCACCCAATGGCTCGCGGTCCATTTCTCGAAGGTCGGCGTGCGCGTCAATGCTCTGGCGCCCGGTTTCTTTCTCACCGACCAGAACCGCGCCTTGCTGACGCAGCCCGATGGCTCGCCCACGGCGCGCGGCAACACGATCATTTCGCATACGCCGCAAGGCCATTACGGGACACCGGAAGACCTGATCGGCACGCTGCTGTGGTTGCTCAGTGATGAGGCGTCCGGGTTCGTCACTGGGCAGGTCATCGCCATCGACGGCGGCTTCAGCGCGTTCAGCGGCGTGTAGGACGCACCGTGGCAGACGTGAAGCCACCGATGAACACAAATTTCCACAGATTTTATCCGGACGCATCCGCGTGAATCTGTGGCCAAATAAGATACTCAACCAAGGAAACAAATAATGAACGCACCACAATCTGACATCGGCCTGATCGGCCTCGCCGTCATGGGCGAGAACCTCGCCCTCAACATCGAAAGCAAAGGCTTCCCCATCTCCGTGTTCAACCGCACGACCGCGAAGGTGGACAACTTTATCAACGGCCGCGGCAAGGGGAAGAAGTTCTTCGGCGCGCACACCCTGCCGGAATTCGTCGGCTCGTTGAAACGCCCCCGCAAAATCATCATGCTCGTCAAAGCCGGCGTCGCGGTGGACGAATTGATCGAGCAATTGGTGCCGATCCTCGAAAAGGGCGATGTCCTGATCGACGGCGGCAACAGCCATTTCCCCGACACCATCCGCCGCACGCAGTACGTCGAGAGCAAGGGATTGCTGTACATTGGCACGGGCGTGTCGGGCGGCGAGGAAGGCGCGTTGAAAGGCCCGTCCCTGATGCCCGGCGGCAGCCCCGCCGCGTGGCCGCTGGTGAAAAACATTTTCCAGTCGATCTGCGCCCGCACACCCGACGGCGAACCGTGCTGCGATTGGGTCGGCGAAAACGGCGCAGGCCATTTCGTCAAGATGGTCCACAACGGCATCGAATACGGCGACATGCAGATGATCTGTGAGACCTACGACCTGATGAAGCGCGGTCTCGGCATGACCAACCAGGAAATGCACGACGTCTTCGCCGAATGGAACAAGGGTGAGCTCGACAGTTACCTCATCGAGATCACCCGCGACGTCCTGGGTTACAAGGACGAGGAAGGCCATGAAGTCGTGGACCTGATCCTCGACGCCGCCGGCCAGAAGGGCACCGGCAAGTGGACGGTTGTCGCCGCGCTTGATGACGGGATGCCGCTGACGCTGATTGGCGAAGCGGTGTTTGCCCGTTGCTTGTCCGCGGTCAAGGAGGAGCGCGTCGCGGCTTCCTTGGAGATCAAGCCCAGGGTCAAGACGTTCACGGGTGACAAGGCGAAGTTCGTCAACGATCTCCGCGCCGCGTTGTACGCGTCGAAGATCGTCAGTTATGCGCAGGGCTACCAGCTCATGCGCGCCGCCGCCAAGACGTACAAGTGGAACCTCAACTACGGCGGCATCGCGCTGATGTGGCGCGGCGGCTGCATCATCCGCTCGGCGTTCCTCGGCGACATCAAGAAGGCGTTCAAGCGCAATCCCGAGTTGGTGAACCTGTTGCTCGACAAATTCTTCAAGAAGGCCGTCGGCAGCCGACAGGCCGCCTGGCGCCGCGTCATCGTCAAATCGGCCCAACTGGGCATCCCGGCGCCGTGTCTCGGTTCGGCGCTGGCGTATTTCGACGGCTACCGGAGCGAGCGGCTGCCGGCCAACCTGTTGCAGGGGTTGCGCGATTACTTCGGCGCGCACACCTACGAGCGCGTGGACAAACCGCGCGGCCAGGCCTTCCACACGAATTGGACCGGCCACGGCGGCACCACCACCTCGCAGACGTATACGGTGTAGCTGGGCGCGAACGTTGAGAACTCGCGGCAACTTGGAATGCGTCCCCAGGCCTGTCACCCTGAGCTTGTCGAAGGGTCTCTGGCTGAATGTCGATGCTATGTATCAACTTGCTCGCCAGTGGGTTATGAACTTGATGTTCCAAATTGGTACTTCAAGTATGGCCCACAACAAATTGAGGTTTGAAAGGAAACAGAGATGAAGATTGAACTGAAGAAGAATTGCAAGTATGCGCTGGTCGTGCCCACGAGCATGGGGATTCGGATTACGCCCCCGACCGGGCAGCCCGTCCATTCCGCCAACTTGATGATCATGCAGGCCACCAGCGCGGAGACGAACGTGGCCAGCGTGGCGTCGTTCCTGGGTCTGCCGGTCAAGGTCCTGACGACATTCGTCAAGGGCAGCCCGATCGCGCAGGTCATCAAGGACAACCTCAAGAGCCGCCACATGGACTACGAAGGCGTCGAGGTCCCGCAGGGCGGCCCGTGGGGTTATCGGCACCAGTTCAATATCGCCGACAGCGGTTACGGCTCGCGCGGACCCCGCGTGTGGAACGATCGCGCCGGCGAAGTCGGCCGGACGCTGAACGTGAAAGATTTCGACCTGGATCGGATCTTCGGCAAGGAAGGCGTCCAGATCGTCCATCTGTCGGGCCTGATCGGCGCGCTGTCGCCCGAAACGGGGACGTTCTGCCTGGAACTCGCGCGGGCGGCGAAGAAACACGGCACTCGGATTTCGTTCGACCTGAATTACCGCGCGTCGTTCTGGAAGGGCCGCGAGAAGGAACTCGCCGCCATCTTCGCCGAGATCGCCAGCGTGTCGGACATTCTGGTCGGCAATGAGGAAGACTTCCAGCTCTGTCTCGGCATCGAAGGTCCCGAAGCGGGCGGCAAAGGCCTCACGTCAAAGATTGACGGATTCAAGGGGATGATCCAGCGCGTGAAGAAGGCGTATCCGAACGCTTCGACGTTCGCCACCACGCTTCGCGAAGTCGTGGATACCAACCACCACCTGTGGGGCGCAATCATGGCCGCGGGCAAGGACTGGCATGTCGTCGAGCCGCGCGACATCACGGTCCTCGACCGCATCGGCGGCGGCGACGGGTTCGTCGGCGGCATGCTCTACGCAATCCTCAAGGGATGGGAACCCGAGAAGTGGGTCCAGTTCGGCTGGGCCAGCGGCGCGCTGGCAACAACGCTGCTGACCGACTACGCACAGCCCGCGGACGAAGACCAGGTCTGGAGCATCTGGAAGGGCAACGCCCGCGTCCAGCGGTAAGAGAGGAAATTGGAGTATCGGAGCGCTGGAGTACTGAAGTGTTGGATTGTCGGAGAGCCGTAGTCCCGAAAGCTGTCATTCCGAGCTTGTCGAGGAATCTCTAGGCTCCGTCGCCCTATCTGTGATTGACGGCGATCTTCCGCAATTCTATCCTCCAGCCGTGAGCGAGACGGTTTCGCCGGCATGTTCCGCGCGAACGAGTATGGACGGATACTAATGTTAGGCCTCACGAATGGAAGGAGGGCTTGAATCGCAAGTACCTCGGTGACGCTCTCGACCACTGGAAGGGTTCGCTCTTCGAGTGCCTTCAGGCTTCGAGTGTGCTACGCGACTTTGCGGTCGATCCGATGGCCACCGACCTTCCGGATTGGCAGCCTCAGGATTTCAGCCTTCTTGCCAAGCTTCTTCGGGTTAATCCGAATCAGATCATTCAGCATGAGCACGGCCTACGGGAACGCTCGAAGTACTTCGGCGAGCTGTCGCACGCAGGGGACCTCTTTCTAGATCCCGACACCGGCATTGCTACCGGGTCAGTTACGAATCTGGCTCAGTACGTTCGGCCAAAGGAGATCGGAGATCTCATCGCCAAGTCGGCAGGCCGCCTTGTCGCGGTGTACCAACACGTTCGCGCACAGCGGGTCAACGTTCGTGTTAACGCGGTCCTCGCTGCCTTGTCAGCACAGGCTAGTCTATCGGGGTGGTGCTCGTACGAATCCGGCACCGTCGCCATGCTCTTTCTAGCCCGAGACCTTCAACGGGTCGATGCTGTGCGCCGCACCTTTTCGGAGCTCCTTGGCTCGCACGCTAAGGGGGGCCGGATCCGCTCCGGGGAGTTCAGCCGTGGGTTTAACATCGGCTTGCAGCCGATGGCGGCGAGTGGAATCATAACCCGCCGCGGCTGAAGCCGGGCGTTAGCCGGCAAATGTTATGGATGGCGGATTACCAGATGTAGTACGGCTGCCGAACAAGCGATCTCCATCGGTGATTCGCTTCTGCCGTAAGGTTCGTCTCGCACGCGGGAACATCTGTGAGAACTGCGGCGCGAAAGCAAGCGAGACTCAGATTGAGAGCCATCACATTCTTGACTACCACACGTTCTCACATTTGGCGAAGGATGAAGGCAACCTTTTGGTACTGTGCCAAGCCTGTCATACAGGTTTATCCAGACCCCACGGCGATTTGCTCGGTGAGCGGCTGATATGCTACGGGCGGTTGAGGCCGGAACTTCGTGAGCGTATTGCGGTGTATGTAGAGCAGAAAGCGCCACACCTCACAAACTTTGTAAGCATCGTCAGGGCCGGCGAGGAGGCAGCAAAGCATTACTTCTTCAGGAGACTGGAGACGTGAAGACGCCCAACTATGCGCCAGCCAACCGCTGCCCGTTCTGCGGTCAGCGCTGGTTGAGCTTGGACGTTGAGGCGCTCCCGTTTCTGGTTTTCTCCAGCGGCGTAAAGCACAGTTAGTCGGCCTAGACGGAATGCTCGGGGTGATGCAGCGGATTCTTGATGGGCGCGGCGCGGTCGTGTATACTAGTGGTGTTGAGGATGGTCGCGGCGGATTGAAACAAGTACCAGAAGAGGCGAATCATGGCGACATATTTTGGACGCGGCGGGGTCAACGACAACATCACCACGGCGGACAAGCGCGAGGCGCTGGCGCAGGCGCTCAAGGTCCTCGGCAAAACGCCGCGCAAGGTGCTGGTGTTGCCGCCGGACCATACGCGGCTGAATTCCAACGCCGGGGAGTTGACCGACCTGCTGTACGAACTTCTGGCGGGAAAGGTCGAAGTGGACATCATGCCCGCGCTCGGCACGCACACGCCGATGACGGAGAAACAACTGCGCATGATGTTCGGCGACAGGATTCCGCTGGACCGATTCAAAGTGCACGACTGGCGCAAGGGCATCCGCCATGTCGGCGACGTTCCCGGCGAGAAGATCCGGGAGTGGTCGGGTGGCCTCGTGGATTACGACGTGCGCATCGAAGTCAGCCAGCGATTATTCGCGGGCTACGACCTCATCCTGTCCGTTGGCCAACTCGTCCCGCACGAAGTCGTCGGCATCGCCAATTACACCAAGAACATCCTGACCGGCGCGGGCGGCGCGGACACGATCAACAAATCGCATTTTCTCGGTGCCGCCTACGGCATGGAGCGGATGATGGGCCGGATCGACACCCCCGTCCGGCGCCTGTTCAATTACGGCGCTGACAAGTTCCTGCACGATCTGCCGATTGTGTACGTGCTCACCGTGATGGAGAAAAACAAGACCGGCCCCGGCATGGTCATGCGCGGGTTGTACGTCGGCGACGACGTCGAGACGTTTACGATTGGCGCGCGGCTGTCGCAAAAGGTCAACCTCGACCTGCTCGACAAACCGTTGCGGAAAGTGCTGGTCTATCTCGATCCGCACGAGTTCAAGAGCACCTGGCTCGGCAACAAGGCGATTTACCGCACGCGGATGGCGATGGCCGACGGCGGGGAACTGATCATTCTGGCGCCCGGCCTGAAAGAATTTGGCGAAGACGCCGAGATCGACCGGCTCATTCGCAAGTACGGGTACCGGGGCACGCCGGCCACGCTGGCGGCGGTCAAGGCCAACGCGGAGCTGCAGAACAACCTCAGCGCCGCGGCGCACTTCATCCACGGCTCGAGCGAAGGCCGGTTCAAGATCATCTACTGTCCCGGCCGCGACCTCAGCGCCGACGTGATTCGCTCGGTCGGGTTCGAGGCCGGCAACCTCGACGCGATCGTCAAGCGGTATCAGCCCGAATCCCTGAAGGACGGACTCAACCGTATGCCGGACGGCGAGGAGATTTTCTACGTCAGCAATCCCGCGCTCGGCCTCTGGGCGTTGCGGAAACAGTTCGAGACGGCGCCGTAACGATGGCCGGCGGGCACGCCTTCTCCTTTGATACGGGAGAGGGATACGCGCTTCGTCTCCTCGCCCCTCGGGGGAGAGGATTAAGGTGAGGGGCAGTCTGTCAAATGAACCGTGACGGAACACTACCCAGCCATTTTTCGGTGAGACAGCCGACTTCTTCGGTTCACCGATTTTTCGTTGCCGAGTCCGCGTCCTGCGCCTATAGTCTCGTGCTCCTTTTGTTGTCGGGTGCGCCCATAGCTCAATTGGATAGAGCGTTGGTCTACGGAACCAAAGGTTGCAGGTTCAACTCCTGCTGGGCGCGCCACTTCTCATCCTGCCGCGTCGCGTCAGTCTGTGACAGACCGCGACTTTCATCAATGATGACAGGGGGGTTCTCAACGATCGTCTCTTTCGCTTCCGTGACGGGAAGAGACTCAGGATGACCGTGAACGACTAAACTTTGGTACAGCCGGTGTGACAGTGCCTGCGAATCGGTAACGCTCGGAAGTTTCTCAATGGCTGACCAAGTATGCAGGGAGGCAGCGTCTGTGTAAACCTTCTCGGTGCACTGTTCGGTGATTTCGGAGGTACTGAACGAGGAGTTGAAGAGGATGGCGGCTGAGGGGGAGGAGGCGATGGACAAGAAGTGAGGGGTAGTGTCAGAGCGCCGGGGACATTCCGTGCGCGGGGCGGCGGGCGGATTTGGTTACACGCACCTGGCATTCACCGGACGTTTCTCATTGAAAACGCCGCCGCGAGCGGTTCCCGCCGTGGTTTCCAGGCTCTCAGACGGAGGAATCGTGGTCTCTGCTCCTCGTATTACAGGCTTCGCAGATTACCTGGTCGAGCGTTTGTCGGTGTGCGATTGCCCGGTCGATGAACTCTGTGTACACATCCTCTGCCACAAGAATCTTCTGCGTCGGGCCGGGCTTCTCTTCACCCCACGTTATGTATCCCGGTGCCTGCTGTTGCACCACGCGGAAGACCTCAGTGGAAACCTCTATGACTTGTTCGCGCATCGTCTGGGTGTTTTTCATCACATCAGACGATAACGGCATTCATGAAGAACCCGAAATTACAGGGTTCCCTATTTTCGACCGGGAAGTCACCCTAGCCATAATTCCGTGCGCGGGTCGGCGGGGGTGTTGGGAGGCCCCCCCCGAGCAAGATCCAGTCGGCGACCGGGCGCTGTATTCTGTCAATAAGCAATGTCCTTCACCACGGACCGCGTCATTGCCGGCCCGTGGTCAAGTGTTAGTGGAATGGCTATCTAATGGTCGTGACCGCTATCGTGTTTGTCGTCCTGACTGTGTTTGTCGTCCTGCTTGTGATGCGGGTAATGCTTGACGATGGCGTCATGATGCCGCCATGGTTCCTGAGCATCCACGTCAAGATTCACGCTGGCTCCCAGCACGATGCCGTCCGGCATGCGCGGTCCCGAGACCCATGTCCCGTGGTCCGCCCACCAGTAGACATGCGTCTCCGGCACGTAGTACGCTTCCTGGTCGGGGTAATACGTGTAGTGGTAGACGACCGGAGTGGGAGTGGGCGCTACGTTCGCTCCGATGTGGATTACCAGAGCGTCTGCCGAGACGCGGGTGGTGGTGGCGGCGAATCCGCTGATCCCGGCGATCACGATTGCGCACAGCCACAGTTTGTTTAGTCGATTCATACACTTCCTTACGGTTGTTTTGGATTGAGGTTTCTGATTACCATTACCCTAACCCCTCCGGGCGACGGAACAATGGGGTGTAATGCCCATTGGTCCCCACGCCGAACGCGTACCGCACGCCACGGCATCGGGCAACTCCCGCGTCCATGTCCGAACAGAATTATCGCCTCCGCCGGATCAGTGGGAGTTGCCGTTCGTTGGCGGGGTGACGGATTCCATGCGTGGCCGCTGCGGCAGTGAATGTACGACCCTACTTTGGTGTGTGTGGTGGGTGCCAAAGAACCATTCACTGCCGCAACGGAACATATCTCATGGTACGCGGGCCGACTGAGTCCGCCGGGACGTCAAATTTATCTTCGAAGATGCAACGCCAAGTACACAACCAACTCGAGCCAGAATCCGCCACCCAGCAACAACCACGCTCTGAACAGCGAGTTCTCTTGACGTTCCAATTCTTGTGACCTCATCCAAGTTCCTATCCACCGTGTAACGGCAGGGCAGTTGGTGTGCCAACAAGTGACGATACCGAGGGCGCAATCTCCGTACGCACGCAAGGCTCGACGCATCAACCGATTTCCGAGACGACGCGATTCCAGTGCGTCTCAGGAGGCGGGACCCGACTGTCCAGCCGGTTGAACACAGGTGTTCAGTCACTGTCAATATCCACTGGCACAGCATCAACCACAGAGCACAGTCAGGGGCGTTCTCGATGCCAGCCGCACGCCCCAGCATCGGGCAACAGCCCCGCGCCGCAGTCCGTGCGCGCTGGAAGGCGTCCAGGTCATGCTGGGGGTGGTAAATTCTTACCACTCAGCCCCGGGAGGGCATCGCTCGGAGGTCCGCGTCACCTCCGAGCAGGTTGGCAAGAGAAGGAGCGCAGCCGGGGATGGTTCCCGTAGGATGCGGATCTTGTCTTCGGTCGCGTACCGCTTGCCTTTCATGCTGGGTCCTTTCTCTCGGCCCCAGACTAACATCTCAAGCGGCTCGAAAAAACGAGGTCACGTCAGCGGGGAAATAGCGGACAACGACTCGCTCGTCTGGCGGTAGACCTCAACGGCGGCGGAGATGCCAGCCAAAGAACCACGACACGAAAAGGACGAGAAGAAACAGGGCTATGAGCCCCCGTGCGGGAGTGATGCGAGACGGATTCTTTGGCTTGTTCTCTTGGTTCTGCGTCATGATTTTCCTACCAGCTCGGTTTCCTAACGAAAAGGAGAGTCGAGCTTCCGATTGATCCCTGTCAATTCTGGCAACTTGCACATTGCCCCCGACTCTCCAGTGCGATGATAAGCCCAATCGCAGGAACCGCCACGGGGTAAACACCCCATTGTCCACTGATGACGAGCCGCACGGGCTCTGTCTTTAATAACACTCATGGAGAGTGAGGGTCATCAGTCGCTCAAAAATGGAGGGAACGAAATGAGTATTAGAGTCATCCCCCGTTCCGAGTTCGATCGGTTGCTACCTCAGTATGGAGTGTCCAGCCGGGTGAGAATGTTACCATGCGTTCAATTCACGAGTCATATTGACACCACTTTCGACCGCATTCGTGCGCTTACTTCTTCGCCGATCGATCGTGCATCAGAATGCTGATGACCAGGATTAAACCGCCGCCGCCCGCGCCCATAAAACAGAGAATCGCCAGGCCCGGATACCCAAACAAATGGAACGAAGAATCTATCCGCATCATCAAGGCTGCGCCGACAATCAAGGCCGCCAGGATCAGCCCAACCGTGATTCGGTTGGCGACCTTTTGCATTCCCTCGATCAGGACCATCTCGTCAATGGCATCCACCTTGACCTTCAGGTCATTGCGCGCCACGACATCCAGGATTTGATTCACGCGGCCGGGCAAACGCATGAGCAGGTCTTTTAGCTCGAGTATGCCGCCGAACAGGTTGCCCGGTGAGAGAGCCTTCCAGATCCGCTCCTGGAGCAGTTTTGCGCCGTTGCGTCGAATCGAAGCGTTGGGATCAAACTGCGGATCCAGTGTCCGACCGACCAGATCGAGATTCAGCAACGTCTTGCCCAACATGGTCAATTCGGCTGGCAATCGCAATCCACTCTCCCCCGATGCCTGGGTAATTTCCAGGACGACGCGGCCCACCTGCATCTGTTCCAGGGTCGCGGCCTGCTGGGCGCCCACCAGGGCGGCAATTCGGTTGCGAAAGGAGGTCTCCTGAAACTGCTCGGTGACCTCGCCAATCTTGATGGCGACGGTGGCGGCGGCATCACTGCGGCCTTCACTCACGGCGAGAAGCAGTTGCAACAGATTCTCCTGCAAGCGCGGGGCGATCCGCCCGGTCATTCCCAGGTCCAGCAGCGCCACCCGGTGATCGTCGGTGATGAAGACGTTGCCGGGGTGCGGATCGGCGTGAAAGAAACCGTCGACAAGGATTTGTTGCAGATAGGCCCGAAACAGTTCCTCGGCCAGTTCCGCGCCCATCAATTCCATGCGTGCCAGTGGGCTCAGCGCCGTGATTTTTTGGCCGGTGATATACTCCATCGTCAACACCCGCGAGGTGGTGAAGTCCTCGATGGCCGTGGGCACGACGATCCGGTGAAAATTCTTGAGATTGACGTTCAGCGTGAGGAGGTTGCGCGCTTCCTGTCGATAGTCCAATTCCTGCCATAAACTCCGGCGAAGCTCTTCCAACATTTCAACGAACCGGTAGCGTTTTCCCCACTCCGTATGCTTGTCGAGAAACTCGGCGATGTCTTCCAGGGCGTCCAAATCCTCGGCGATGATCTCGCGAATTCCGGGCCGCTGCACCTTGACCACCACGGCCCGGCCATCCCGCAACCACGCGCGGTGGACCTGTCCCAACGACGCTGCCGCGAGAGGTTTGGGGTCAAAGTTGGAGAAGGCCTTCGAGATTCGCACGCCCAACTCATGGGAGACAATCGCATCTATTTCCTCGAACGGGAAGGGGTCGATGTTGTCTTGCAGGCGGGTCAATGCGTGGATGTACGCGGGGGGAAGAAAATCCGCCCGCGTGGACAGGAGTTGGCCGAGCTTGATGAAGGTCGGCCCCATCTTTTCCAAGTCCCGCGCCAATTCATCAGCGCGAGGCTCAGATGCCAACGCTTTGTCAAACGGCTCGATTCCGAGAGTTTCGTGCAAGCCAGTATTGGCCAGCATGTCCGCGCGCCCATACTTGATCAGCAAGAAGGCGATGTCCTTGTAGCGCTTCAGATGCTGCGGCTTTAGTGAGATTCCCATAATTAGTATTAATGCCGGGCGTTACGCCAAGTTCAGGTTGCCATCAGCAGCAACATGGCCGAGGAATCGAACTACTCGGCGTTTTAATGCTCCACAAGTCACGTCATCTAGCGAATCAAGAGCACGACAACAACGATCACAAGAAGCAGACCGGCCCCACCACCGCCGATATAGTAGAAATTGGCCAACAACGGTGCGAATAGAAGGTACATAGTTTTCCTTTCGATTGTGATGGCAACTCATTTGCCATCCCGTTCTACAGTGACGCTACGCGATGGGCCGGTCGTAAGCTATGGGGTAAAACCCTACGGTCCTCAACACGTGAACCGTCAGCCGTATTCGGCATGTCCCAGCCTCAGGCATATCATCCATGCTTCAACGGCTTGATGCCATTCGACGTTCCTAGGGTGATTTCCCGGTCAATAATAGGGAACCCAGTAATTTCGGGTTCTCCATGAATGGCACTACGTTCCGGTACGATGAAACAGACCCCAAACACGCCGCGCACTCACGACAATCACCCCCACCCGCTTCGCACGTTGGTGGTGGATGATTCCGTTATGTTCATGGAAGGTTTGTGCGCTTACCTGATGACGGAGCCGATGTTTCAAGTGGTCGGCACCGCGCTGGATGGCAGCGAGGCGCTGCACATGGTGGATGTGCTCGAACCGGACCTGGTCTTCATGGATCTGCACATGCCGTTCATGGACGGCCTACAAACGACGGAGATTCTGCGCCGCCGCATGCCCAATATGCGGATTATCATAATGACGAGGGAGCGCGCGGCCACAGCCGAGGTGAAGGCACGCGCGCATGGCGCCCACGGCTTCCTTCGGAAACTGGGGATCACACACAGCCTGATCGCCGAGGTCCGCCGGGCATTTCACCCGGACACACATGAAGGACGAGCGGAGCCGGTCGCACTGATGGAAAATGCCGAAGCAGCGCTGGAAACGACGAGCGTGTTGGTGTGAAACTCCCCGACAGCCCCTTTCACGCCCCGCTGCACCCGCTCGACAGCAAAACGCAAACGCACGGCTGTCGTCAAACGAGACCAACCTCCTGTGCCAAGAATTCCCTTCCGGGCGTCTGTGCGTTCGTCCGGCGGGACAACATGTGCCAATCACCTCCAAGATCGTGGAAGAAACAATTCCTAAAGCTGTTGTTTCAGCACTTCGGTAAACAGACGCAAACCGACCAGATGGAACGGGCGTGGTCTCGATCTGTCCACTGAAATTCGCAAAGTGATTTCCTGTGTGTTCCCCGGACTTTAATCATGGCGGTGTAGCTTCCCGTCGCGCCCTGGTAGAACTTCGACTGCGACACTCGCTTTCGAAGAGAGCACGACCATCACGACACTGCCATGAGGATGTCCGGCCTCTGGCAACCACGACCCGAATGCGGGAGGAGGTCGACGGGACCGAAAATAGATCCATAGGAAACCGGAATCCCTGAACAGGAGCCGCTGCCAAGGAGGCGGGGGTGAAGACGCCCCCCTGGTGAACAACAGCTCCTGTTCCCATGAAGTCTACCGGACAGACATTAACGTCGATCCGGATGATGGCGATGCGGCGGAGGATGCCGATGGCGTACGGATAGCATCCTGTACTTTTCGAGCAAGCTCAGGCGCCCGGAAGGGCTTTTGCAGGTAGCCCCACAAGCCCTTCTGAAACAGTTTGTCAGCCACGGGTTCTTCGAAGCCTGTTAGCAAAACAACCCGCACGTCGGGATTGAGCCGTTGGAGTTCATCGAAGACGAAGTCGCTCAATTTTGGGGGTACAAGGAAATCCAAAAGGACCATTGCAATTTCTCGCTGTTTCTCCCTGTAAATCCGGATGGCTTCCTGTGGGCTGGCGGCGGTAAATACCCGGTAGCCTTGGCGTTCCAATGTCGACTTGAGGAAAACCAGAGAATCCAACTCATCGTCGATTGCGAGGATGCAAAGCTGTTGTGAACTTCCGCTGCTATTCATACCTCGAATACTCATTTCGTTCCTTCCCTCTTTCCGAGCAAGCGGCATCCGCATTCTCTTGGCGTGACTGATGACTGCTTCTTGCTACGAGTTTTTCAAAACCAAAGTCTACGTGGTGCGTCATCCACGCGCCATGGGGTCTTCACCCCATATTGGCTTGGGGCTTACGTCCCTTCGCTTTGTTTCGAGCCACTGTGCGCTGCCTTGGAAAACCCGCGGGGGATATGAGCCGTGGCCAAGGAAGCCGGGTCGCAGCATTTCCCAACGCTCACAGCCGAACCAACCATTCCCGTGGGCCAACGCAAAGTCCTCCGCGATTTCCTCTGGGAATTCCACCGGGATATGGTGGGGATTCAGCCGGATTCACGGAGTTTCACGTGGGGTCAACACCCCATAGCGACCGCTCAGTTTCCCCCGTATTTTCAGACCATGAAACAAGAACACTTCTTCCAGAGTCAACGGTCAGCCGATGTACGATCGCCGGCGCAGACCATGAATTCAAACCAAACGAAAGAATATGCCCAGCCATCTCGAGACGAGGTCGCGATGAAGGCATACCTTATTTACCTGAACCAGGGCAGTCCTCAAGGACACGACGTACAACATTGGTTGGAGGCTGAAGCCCAAATGATTGCCACCCCAGCGCCACGAACGAGCGGGTCATGAAAGCCAATCACAAGCAGAAGGCATTGACGCTCGGTACCCTCATTGAGACCGTTTGCGGCATCTGTGGGAATCGCAGAGCCAGAGGAATCATCCGGCTCGCCATTGATGCCCGCGTCGTTGTGTTCCGAGAACAACAACGCGCTTTTGATTTCAGTGGAAGAAAGGCGTTCGTATGAAGGCGGTCTTGAGACTCGCCATGCTGGTGGTGGGGATCTCCATCGCCGGTGCAACATTCAACTTCTTCGGGCAGGAACCGTCGCAGCCGGCCACACTCTACGTTTATAGTGGCACTCTACGCTCGATCGATCTGCAGGCACGTACGATTATCGTGGACGGTTCGGCAGTTCCCCAGAAGTTTGTGGTGCCGACGGACATAAAGATCATCGTGAAGGGTCAACCCGCTGGACCCAAGGGCAAACTCGACGATCTGATGGTGGGCGATGGCGTCCAGGTGAAGTACACGGTGGACGAGGGCGTGAACGTCGCGCATCAGATCTCGCCCCTCGACGTGAAGAATCCGTGATCGGACCAGTTACGTGAACCAACGAAATAGGAGAAATGTTATGAAACTCGGAATTGCAGTCATTTGCCTGATCGGCCTCGTAGCCGCCACGGCGGCTCGAGCCGCGGACACGGACACGCCGCCTCTCCCCAATCCGTCCGCCCACCGGCCGATGATGGGGAACTTGTTGCCGCCGCGCGTGCTCGAAAACCTCGCGTTGACTTCCGAGCAGCAGGCGAATTACGACGCTCTCGCAGCCGGCTTCAAGAAGGACGCCGCGAAGTGGCGCGCCGACAACGGTTACGACCCCCAAAAAGCGCGCGAGGAAATGAGCCAGGCACGCGCCGCCGGCGACCAGGCAACCATCCAAGTGGTGACCAACGAGCGCAAAGGGCTCATGGATATTCGCAAGAGTTACGTCGACAAGGTGCGCGCCTTCCTGACCGATGAACAAAAAGCCACGCTCGACAAAGCTCTCGAACACGCCCACGACTGGAGCGGTGGACACAGTCCCAGCGGTGCGCTGCCGTCGCCACAACCGCCACCTGCTGACAAGTAAAGATTATGTTTATCATGGCGACGGGCAAGGTCGAGAACTCATTCGAATCACGGCTGGAGGGAAGGCCAACATGGTAAACGGTCGGGACGGACGTCAGAAGGGGCCCTAGCACTGCACACGAATCAGTATCTAGCGCGGGCTGACTGGTCCTGTGGTCATTCAATACCGCCCGCCTGAAGGAATGCTGGGCGGGTGGGTTTTCTGCGGTGTACCGGAACGCTCGATGCCTGTGCACGCCGGTGTTAAGGAAAACCAGACGGCGACCAAAATGATGGTCAAGTACGCAACCGTAAATCATGTCCGCTTCAGGGCGAGAGCGCTGGTGTGGATCTTACTCATCGCGTCTCGAGGGGCGGCGCAAACACAGTCGCCCGATGTTGCGGCCACGGAGTTGGTGCGGCAGACGGTGGCTCACGAACTGGCGGCGACTGATGCGGGCGGCCAGTATATGTATCGGGTCTGCGAAGAGACGCCGCAAGGTTCAGAGACCCGCGTTATGGTCGAGACCCGCGACTTGCAAATCGACCGGCTGATTCTCCAGAACGGCCAGCCCCTTCCTCCAGCGCAAAGGCAACGGGAAGAGGAACGCTTGCGCAGCCTGCTGACGAATCGCGCCCCTTTGCTGAAACTCCAGACCGAGCAACGCTCCGACGAAGCCCGGGTACGCAGGGTGATCCAGGTGCTTCCAGATGCATTTCTCTACCAACATGCGGGGGCGGAAAAGGACAGCGCCGGTCGCGAGCTCGTTTTGGTGACATTCCGCCCCAACCCGGACTTTCGTCCGCGTTCAACAGAATTACGGGTGTTGCAAGAGGTGGAAGGGGCGATGCTGATCGACCCTGCGGCGGATCGCTTCGTGCGGGTAGAAGTCAGGCTGTTTCGGGATGTTGACTTTGGCTGGGGCATCTTTGACCGCATCTCTCGCGGAGGCAGTCTTTTACTGCAACAACAGGTTGTGTGGCACAACCAGTGGGCGATGACGACATTGACATTACACTTCACCAACAGGCTATTGCTGTTAATCACCAGCCGCGTCGATTCGGTGACCAAGGTCAGCGATTTTCGCCGCATGCCGGACGATCTGACCCCGCGACAGGCGCTGGAGTTGCTGCTGGACCGAGACCCAATGATGGCCACCGTGCCAGGGTCCGGAAAGATACCCTGACGGCCAACATGGGGTGTTTACCCCATTGTGTGCGAATGACGTGCCGCATAGGCTTTGGAAATATGGGAACAGGAGTTACTGCTCAATACCGGGGTGTCTTCACCCCCACCTCCCTGAAAGCAGACCCTGTTTGCGTTAGGGAGTGGGTGCCCGTGAACAATCCACAAATGGTGGCTGCGCTTCTCCTAGACTCATCGAACCTCAATGAGCATACCACCATTTCGTTTGCGGGCACCCACTAATCTTCAGAAGACATTGCGGAATGGCAACATGCGCCGGACGGCACGATAGCCACTACAAGGTGGGAGAATTGGATGGGAATCAAATTCTCGTGTACCAATTGCGGGAAACAGCTTGAAGCAGATGACTTTGGCGCTGGTCTCACCATCCCGTGCCCGAAGTGTGGGCGAAATCTTACAATTCCCGCGCCGCCCGCCGCAAAAGAAGTTTCCGAGACAACGCAGAATTCAGTGGAATTGAAGGTGGGCCAGCAAATCAAAGGTCAAGACGTGTTCCACATCTCCCTTGACGACAAAATCAATGGCCCACTCACGCTCCACGAGCTTGCAGCGCTGTATCACGACGGGGCTTTCCAGTCCGATACCGTATTCAGCAAAAACAACTCTGAGCACTGGCGTCCGATTTCCGAAATTATCCCGATGCTGAAATGATGCCACGGGAATATAGCATGAGTGGTGAGACGACCGAAAAGGCTAGGGACCGCATCGGTCGCTACAAGCTGCTCCGGGAAATCGGCGAAGGATGTTGCAGCGTCGTCTACATGGCCGAAGGAGGAATCCGTCCGCCGCCGTGGTTTCGCTCGGTGCCCATGGCCCTTTCCGCCACCCCCATGCCGTTGCCGCCGGAGTAAAATAAGAAAGCGAGATTCATGAGCGGGCAGGTTCAAACGAACACGACAGACTCGGCGCCTCAGTTGGCCGCGCGGTGGAAAGCGCCGGACACGCTTCTGCTCACGCTGGCCGGCGACTGGCGCACCGATGGCGCGTTGCCGGGGATCGAGACGGTCCGCGAGGAACTCACCAAGCCGGATACCAAGGGCAAGAAAGTGGAGTTCGATACGGCCGGCATGACCGGCTGGGGTTCCCGGTTTGTGATGCTCGTCGCCAAGAGCCATGAACTCTGCCAGAAGAGCGGCGTCACATTCGTCCCCGATTCGTTGCCGGAAGGCGTCCGGCGGTTGATGAAATTGTCCGAGGTGGTGCCGGACAAGAAGGACGCACGGCGCGAGACGACAACGCCCACGTTGCTGCAAGGTCTCGGCGAAGGCGCGATCCGTGCGTGGTCGGGCGCGGTCGAGATGGTGAGGTTTCTCGGCGAGGAGGTGATCGCGCTGGGTAATTTGTTTCGCGGTCGGGCACAGTTCCGTTGGAGCGACGCATGGCTGGCGATGCAGGAGTGCGGGCCGCAGGCGTTGGGCATCGTGGCGCTGATCAATTTTCTCGTGGGATTGATCATCACGTTTGTGGGCGCCGTGGAATTGGAGCATTTTGGCGCGACAATTTACGTTGCCGACATGGTGGCCATTGGCACGACCCGCGAGATGGGGTGCCTCATGACCGGCATCATCCTCTGTGGTCGTACCGGCGCGGCGTTCGCGGCGCAACTCGGGACGATGAAGGTCAACGAGGAGCTCAACGCGTTCAAGACGTTCGGCATTTCGCCCATGGAGTTCCTGGTGTTGCCACGGATGATCGCGCTGGTGTTGATGATGCCGCTGTTGTGCGTGTTTGCGGATTTGATCGGGATGTTCGGCGGGCTCGTGGTGTCGACGTTGACGTTGCACATCGAGCCGATGCAGTACATCCAACGGTCGATGGACGCGGTGCCCTTGAAGAGTTTCTTGCTCGGCATCGTCAAGGGAGCGTGTTTTGGCTTCCTCGTGGCGTTTACAGGTTGCCTGCGCGGGATGCAATGCGGCGATAACGCCGCCGCCGTCGGCGAAGCGACGACAAAAGCCGTGGTGTCCGGTATCACGGCGATCATCGCGTTGGATGGCATCTTCGCGGTCATCTGCAACGCGCTGCACATATGAACGACCTCAAGATCGAAATCAAAGACCTGTCGATGGCCTACGGATCGTTTGTGGTACTGCACGACATCAACGCGCAGATCAAGCGCGGCTCGGTGTTCGTCATCATGGGCGGCAGCGGTTGCGGCAAGAGCACGCTGTTGCGGGGCATGATCGGCCTGATGGCACCGGCCAAAGGCGATGTGCTCTACGATGGCCATAGTTTCTGGAGCGCGGACGAGGACGCCCGGCAGGAGATGCTGCGAAAGTTCGGTGTATTGTTCCAAAGCGCCGCCTTGTGGAGTTCGATGACTCTGGCCGAGAATATCGCGTTGCCGCTCCGCGAGCACACCGAGCTTCCGCCGAATGAGATCGACGCCATCGCGCGACTGAAACTCGCACTCGTGGGCCTGAAGGGATTTGAGGATTTCTCCCCGGCGGAGCTTTCCGGCGGGATGCGCACCCGGGCCGGGCTGGCACGCGCGATGGCGTTGGATCCAGAGATACTTTTCTTCGACGAACCATCGGCGGGCCTCGACCCGATCAGCTCGCGCAATCTCGACCTGTTGATCCTGGAATTGCGCGACAGCCTCGGCGCAACGATCGTCATCGTCACTCACGAACTGCAAAGCATCTTCGCCATCGCGGACGATTCGATCTTCCTGGATTCCGAGACCCGCACGATGCGGGCGCATGGCAACCCGAAAGAACTGTTGGCGCATTCCACCGACCCCACCGTGCGGGCGTTCCTGACGCGCGGGGCGGAGGGCGCCGTGAAAGCGAGTGTATGAGCAAGAAAGCCAATCCCACTGTCATCGGAGTGTTCATTGTGGCCAGCCTGGTGCTCGGCGGAATCGGGTTGATCGTCTTCGGCTCCGGCCATCTGTTCAGCAAGAAACAGAAGTTCATATTGTACTTCGACGGCTCGATGAAAGGGATGAGCCCCGGTGCGCCGGTGCAGTACAATGGCGTGACGATCGGTTCGGTGCTCGATGTGTACATCGCCCACAACCAGGCCCCCAATGACGACTCCATGCCGGTCCTTATCGAGATCGACCAGTCCATGCTGAAGGTGAAGAACGACCGGATGATGAACCTCAGCAGTGAAGAAAAGCTGAAGGCAATGGTTGCCAAGGGATTGCGCGGCCAGCTTGATACGGCCAGCTTCATTACCGGCGTGCTCATGGTGCAGTTGGAGTTGGTGACCAACGCGCCGCCGCCCGTATATCACCAGGTCGGAAAGCAGTATCACGAAATCCCTACCACCTCCACCAACATCCAGATGTTGCTCGCCAACCTCGCCAAACTCAATATCCAGGGCATGGCCGACAAACTCGACTCGATCCTCGCCCGTCTCGACACCAAGCTCGGGGATATTGACGTCAAGGCCATCAATGCCGGCGTCACCAACCTCCTTGCCTCGCTCAACCGCGTCGTCGGCTCGCCGGAGTTGACCAACTCGCTGGCCTCATTGCACCGCACGCTCGACGACTTTGACTCGGTGGCGAAAAGAATCGACACCAACACGCTGGTGCAAGTGCAGGCTACCCTCGCTGATCTGCGCCTCGCCGTCCAAGGGGTATCCTCTATGGTCGCCCCGGACGCGCCGGTGCAGACCGAACTGACCGGCGCGCTCGACCAACTCGACCACGCCGCCCGTTCCGTTGCCGAGTTGGCCGATTTCCTGAAACGCAATCCCAACGCGCTCATCTTCGGACGGACCCCACCCAAGGAGAAACCATGAACAGTTTTCGATCGCTTGCCGCCGCAGCGCTGTGCGCGACTGTCACCGGTTGCTTCAGCCCGCACACGGTCGCCACGCGGCATTTCATACTGACACCCGCGGCAGCAACTGCCGCTGCGACGAGCGACCTCCGACTGGGTGTCGGCGTTGTAAAAATGCCGGACTACCTGTTGAGCAGCTCGCTGGCCGTGCGCAAGAATGCCGGGGAGATCAGGTGTCTGGAAGGCGCCTTGTGGGCTGAGCGGCTCGACAAGGGGTTTGCGCGTGTTCTGGCAGCCAACTTGTCCGCGATGATTCCTACCGACCAAGTGTTGCTTGGCGCGTGGCGCACGGACGACGTGACGCTCGAAGTTCACGTCACCGTCGAGCAGTTCGATGTGGACCAAGGCGGCGCGGGCGTACTCGCCGCGCAGTGGAGCATCACCGCGCCCGGAGGCTCGAAGATTCTCAAAACCGGGGAAAGCCGCCTCACCAGGGCCGGTAAATCGCCGGCCAGCGATTCGCAAAACATTGCCGCTACGTTGAGCGAGTTGACTGCGACATTCAGCCAGATGCTCGCCGAGACGGTGCGCGAGGTTGCCCCGCGATAGGGTGAGGCCACTCGGCGGGCCATCCACGTGTTATGGCGTTTTTGCCCCATATTGGCTTAGCGCTTCTACGTGCAACTCTCCCAGATAGGCTGGCTTTCCAACGCCTTCCGCAGTACCTTCCGCATCAGTGATCAGGATTTGCGTGATCTTCATCCGGTACGGCCTTCCAAGGCGCGATGGCCCGGACGGCCGTTCCACGCCCGTTCGATTCAATCTCGAACCGACCGCCCAATTGATGCACACGTTCTCGCATGCCGGCCAGCCCCACGCCCGCCTTCGGCGTGGTGCCGTCGCCCCGAATGCGCAGTCCGCAGCCTCGATCAGTCACTTCGAGGACGACATTGCCGTTAGCACGCGCAATCCGAATCATGGCCGTCGAACTGCCGGAATGGCGATGGACGTTGCCCAGACTTTCCTGCACCACCCGAAACAGTGCCCGCTCCGTCTCGGCCGGCAATCGTCCCAGGGCCGGACTGGTGTCCACTGTCACCTTGATTCCGCTGCGTTGTGTGAACCCACCGACGTATTCGTGTATTGCACCAGCCAAACCCAACTCATCCAGCACTGGCGGGTGTAGTTGGTAAGCCAATGTCCGCAACTCCCGCTGACTCTGTTCGAGGATCGCCTGGCTGTCGGCAAGGAGGTTGTCGGCGGTAACATCGCGGCCAGCGCTACGCTTTTGCACGAGGTCGAGGTTCACCGCCACGGCCACCAACTCCTGCGCGGTTGAATCATGCAGCTCAAGGCCAATCCGCCGTCGTTCTTCATCCCGTGCCCGCAACAAATAACCGGAGAGCTGGCGCACTTCATCCTCCGCCAGCTTGCGCTCGGTGATGTCGCGGATGTTGCATTGAATAACATTCCGACCGTCTTCGTTGTAGATGTTGCTGACGAACTCCACATCGCGGCGGAGGCCCGACTTGGTCTGAAGCGGCAGGTCTTCGTATCGGATAAACTGCTTCTCCTGTAATTCCCGGAACGCCGCCCGACTGGCTTCTTCATCCTTGAGCAGGCCGATCTCCCAGAGTTCCTTGCCCAGCAACTCCTCGCGTGAGTAGCCCAACAACTCCGACATGAACGGATTGGCGTCGGTTATTTTTCTTGTCCCAGGGTCGAGAATAAGTATTCCGTCTCGGGCCGCTTCAAAGAGGCGGCGGTAACGAATCTCGGATGTTCGCGTAGCCGCCGCCGACTCCGGTTGCCTGGCTTCGGCGTCCAACTCGCCGTCTCCGCTTTCGCTGCGCTTGAGCGCGCCGATATCCATCACATCTGCAGTCACGGTCTTCCGATTGATTGTCATCACAGAACAATGCGCCCGGAAATGGGCGCGCGATATGGGGCGTTCACCCCACCGGAGACTTCGCAAAGTCCCTGCGGGAGACTCCGGCTCACTTCTGGATGGATGATAAACACCCTGCGCACGGCTTCGTTGAATGCCTCTGGCTGTTCCAGGTTCAACAGATGTCCGGCGTCCGGCAGAATCTCCAGCCAGGCGCCAGGGATCGCAGCACCGGCGGCCTGCGCTTCGGCCGGCGGAATCAACTGGTCATCCGCGCCGTGCAGGATCAGGGTCGGTTTGTCAATCTGGGCCAGCATGGCGGTGGAGTCCGCTCGGTCGCGCATCGCCGTGAGGTCGCCCACTGTCGCAGCCAGCGAGGTGCTCGCCATCATCTTCCGAACGCGCGCCACCAACTCCGGCTGGGTTTGCAAGGATTTTGGGGAAAGCATTTTCGGCAGCATCGTCTCGACGATTGGGCCGACACCTTTCTCTGTGGCCGTCGCCGCAGCCTTGTCGCGATTGGCCTTCGCTTCTGGGGAATCCGCGCCCGCGCGGGTCGCCACCAGGATCAATCCGGCGACGCGCTGTGGATACTTGCGATAGAATTCGAACACGACGTAACCGCCCATCGAAAGCCCGCCCACCACCACCGGTCGGGTAATGCCCAGAGCATCCAGAAATCCCCGACAGTCGTCGGCCAGAACGGACATTGAATATGACCTCAGTCCGGGATCGGAATCGCCGTGTCCGCGCAAGTCGGGCGCGAGCACCCGGGCCGCGTCCGCCAGTCCAGTGATCTGCGGCCGCCACAATGCCCGATTCAATGGATACCCATGAATTAAAAGTAACGGGTTTCCATCGCCATTGTCGGAGTAATCGATTGCTAGATGATTCGAGTTGATTCGCATGAGAAGAGTGGCCGGTCCGCTCTCGGACCGGCCACTTTCTTGTTACTCGCGCGCCGGCACCAATGTGTTGAGGAGAATGGCGTGGGGAACGCCCTGTAGTCGGCACCAGCGGCGCTGGTAAATTCCGGGTGGCTACGGAACCTTCTGGCGCTTGGCCCGCTCTTCGCGCATCGCACACTACTCTGCCGATGAAGATTCAACGGGCCTTGCCGTGAATGTCCCCGACCCGACTCGGTCGCCGCGGATCCGCGCATATTGGTCCGACATAAAGCAGCGTAACGCCAGCCCACTGACGGGGTTCAGCCGCATAAACGCGGGTTTTGTCACCACACGGCAACCGCGCTGCATAAGGAATTCGTCGATGCCCCGGTGCTCGGCCGGCTTCGGGATTCCAGCGTACACCTGGGTGATGCCTCCATCCTGACTGGCGGTCTGCCTCACCGTGTGCAGCAAGAGATTCGATACGTGATCTCGCAGGGCCTCGTCCATGCCGAGGAACGTAGAGTAAATCAGCGTGTCTTCAATCGCCTGGGCGATACTGATGGCGCTCAGTTCGATGCCCCGGAAGGCGCCCAGGACCAGCGACGCTCCATGGTCAAACACCGCATCCGTCCACTTGTCAAAATTCGTCTGGCGCAGGCGTGCGGCCAGGTAGCGGTACTTGGTTCGCGCGTAGAAGGACTTGTAAACGGGGAACGCCTTCTCCTTGAACTCCGCCCGGTCCGTGAGGGGACGGACGGTGAACCGTTCCGCTGCCGACCGCACGTGTTGACGCGACTTTGGCCGCAGCTTTTCGAGGGAATAGTCTAGGGCGTCGGGGAAGATCAGGAAACTCATTGTGGAGTTGGCCGGCTGGCCGCAGGGAACAACATGTTGCACACCGCCTAACCACGCGGATGCTGGAAGCCGCGACGCCGTCGTCGGGAATTCGCGGAACGGAACCAACGGACGGTAAAAACACGGGCGCACCCGGCGCCACCAGAACCCGTCCAGACACACGACTTTCTCGCCGACGGACTGTTGAAGTGCCGCATATTCATCCAGCGACAGCCGTGGAATGTGATGCGATCCACCATTCCCATCCGACTTCCGCTCCCCGACAATCGCTGAGCTTCCGGTCAAACGAGCAATCACCTATCACCTTTGAAATGGTATTTTTTGCAGAGCGTATTTTGCGTCATGTCTTGACCCTTGTGTATGAGGTAAAACCCTACCGCGACTCGATTGAATGTGCTTTCCGAAGAACTACTCCGTGTGCGACTTGATCGAACGAAGCGTCGGTGGGTCTGCGTGGGGTCTTCTAGGGTAGGTCCGCAGAGTTGGCGGCATCAGGCTCCGGCACTATCCGAAACCAGATGGCGCACGGGATTCTGCTCGATGGCTTCCGCGGTCAAATTGACGAACACCGCGGAGTCGTCGTAACTGATCCGGTCGACGGTGCTCGTGAGTATCTGCACCTCTTTACCAGAGAGCCGATGACCGGTTTTGATGACCAGTTGACGAATCGCCCAACTCTGGTTGTCCATCAAAAAATCGCAGACGTGGCCGATCGTTCCGTCGGTCGCCTCGACATGGTAGCCGCTGACGGTGTGCGTGCTTCGCAGATGCGCATCGGCGCCTTCGCCGGGATGACAGTGACTCACCGTGGCTGGTTCGCCCGAGAGGGATTCTGCTGGTAGTTCCAATATCGGAAAGCCGCTCATACCCCACAACCCACTGCCCTGCCAGTAGTAGGGCCAGCCGTAATAACGGTAATACTCCTCTTCGTATTGACGCGACACCGGCTTGTGCGCCTCAATCGAAGGGCTGTCCTCGATCTGTTTCCGTGTCAGGTTCGCGCACAGGACTTTTCCCTCCTGATGGAGACTGCCGAAGGCATGGGGAGCGAGGAGCACCCTGCGCCCTGGCAGCCACGTGCCAGTGTCCGCGACCAGATAGCGAATCACCCAGTTCTGGTCGTCAAAATAAAAATCCTTCACGTGGCCGATGTCGCCATCCGACGCCCCAAGTTTGCTTCCGTACAAGTGTTTGATGCTTTGTAACATGGGCTTTGTCCTTCGTATCAATTGCGCGGGGCTGCTTCCACGGATTGGCAGCTTACCGCCCTTCATTAATCTGTTTTCGCGGCAGCTTTGGCGGCTTGGAGCATTTGATCGTGCTCCGCCTCGTTGACGCCTTGTTCGACGAGCCGTTCTTCCTCGCCTCGCCCTTCGTCATCCTCATCCTCGTCGGAACTCTCCGTCGCCTTGTGGCCGGTGGAGCCCGGCAACGGATCCCAGCGTTCGGATTCGGGCACCGATTCCAGGGCTGCTTCTTTGGGTTCCATATCCGATCCGCCCGTCAGTTCCCGTTGAGCCTGTTCCAACTCGGACTCCGATACATGCTTCGAAGAATGACCGTTGATCAGGGCCAGTTCCTGCGCCCGCTTCAGCACCATCTCCCGGGTCACCGTGCCGATGCCGATGAAGTTCTGGGTAAGAACGCCTCTCGTGAGGGGATTTTGTTCCATGGGCTTAAGCTCTCTGTGTTGACGCGATCGTTTTATCCGTGGGCTGAAAAAGGCAGTCAGCGTTGTGAATATGCTCTTTGTGTTTCACTGTCTGACGATAGACCGGCAAGCCTTGTGGGTGCTATGGGGTGTTGACCCCATAGAACGAGGCTGGTTCTTCGCGTAGCTTCCCAGCGATGATAAGGAAAGGAGAAACAGTATGGGATTGATCCTATTGATATTGGTAATTCTGTTCCTCGTGGGTGCATTGCCCACATGGCCCCACAGCAGAAACTGGGGATACTACCCGAGCAGCGGGCTTGGACTGGTAGCCGTGATTCTGCTCGTGCTGGTTTTGTTGGGGCGGTTTTGAACGATGATCACAGCGGCGAAAGCCAGCGGACACAAGGCTCCAAGCCAGGCTGAGGCATTTATGAAACGATGGGCTTGCGCTTGTGGAACGATGATCGTGTGCACGCTGGTGATGACGGGCTGTTCGACGATCCAGACAATTCTCCCGATAACCGCCTGGCATCAGGTTCGCGTACGCAACGAAGGCTACAGTCTCCTGTACCAACTCGTTGGTCAAGAAAGTGACGCCGCCAAAATTCTTATCATCAAAGACGCTGACCCCCCGGTTGCCGACATCGTCAAGGAGATCGCCAATACGTGTGGTCAGGCCCAGAAAGAACTGGATCGGTTTCATGAAACAGACCGGCGTCTGAACCTCAAGATGACGGACCTGCCTGAGATCGAACAGAAGGCGCGCGCCGCAATCCAGTCGACCGAGACCAAACAGTTGCTGTTCTCCAGCGGCAAGACGTTCGAAGTTCGCTTCCTCTTCACCCAAGCCGAGGCGATGAACTACGCCGCCCATCTGGCGCAGGTGTTGCACGATCAGGAAGACAATCCAGCTCGCAAGAAGTTTCTGGCCACGCTTTCGGACCGATGCACCATACTCCATGACCGCGTGATGGTGCTACTGAAGTACTGATTGCGGCTGTCAGCACATCGGACAGCTCTGAGATGTAGGCCGATTCTAATTCGGGCCTCGGTCGTCTGCGGCAACCGCTAGGCGTTTGTCCTAGCCACCGGTTGGGGTGAATACCCCATAGCGACGGGAAAGTTCCCGGGCTATTTTCGGCATATGAAAGCCAAACACAAACGAGAGTGGACGTTCTCGGATGTATCCCGAGAGCCGCTGCATTATTTCATTTTTTCCGCGAAGGGATGGTCCGTATGAACAAAGCGAACGGTTCAGTTGACCGAATCAAGATGGGGCTGGCGGTTGTGTTGTTGGCGACGTTGATGGGATGTGTGGGTTACGTGGACGGAGGTTACGGCGGCACGGTAGTGGTGGCGGATCCCGATCCCGATGTCTACGTCTTAGGGGGCGGCTACTACGGTGGAGGACATGACATCCACGCTTACAGTAATCGCGGAGCCGCTAGTCGCGCGGTGGCGCACCCTGCCGCGCACCGATGAACCGCACAACTCATTCGACAAAAAGAGACCTGATAAACCCATGAAATCTTACAATCAAATGACACGTTTTGCCAGCCTTGTGACAATTGCACTATCGGTAGGCGCGTGGGGTATTCTGTCATCGGACATTCATGCAGCGGACTCAAAGCCCGCGGTAGCGCAACAATCGTTCGCGTCGCCGGAGGAGGCCATCAAAGCTTTGCAGGCGGCCACGGCAGCCAAAGACAAAGCGGCGCTGGACGAAATTTTCGGCCCGGAAATCCACGAGCTGTTGACCGGTGACGAAGTACAGGATGCGAACACCGCGCAGAAGTTCGCTGCCGCCATGGCGCTGAGTTGCAAGCCCGTGAACGAGGCGGACAACAAAATCACCTTGGAGATTGGCACGAACGACTGGCCGATGCCGATTCCGCTGGTGAAAACGGACGGGCAATGGCATTTCGACACGGCGGCGGGCAAGGAGGAGATCATCAATCGGCACATCGGGAAGGATGAACTCCACGCCATCGGTGTTTGCCAGGCCTACGTGTCGGCGCAACAGCAGTACGCTAGCTTGAACCCGAGCGCGGATGGAAAGCCGAAATACGCGTTGAAATTCAAGAGCACGCCCGGAAAGAAGGATGGCCTCTATTGGGCAGCAGCGGAGGGCGAGCCGGCCAGCCCATTTGGGCCGTTGGTGGCAGAAGCTCATGCCGAAGGTTATGTCGGGAACACGAGCAAGGGTCCGCACCCGTTTCACGGTTATTATTTCCACATACTGACGCGCCAAGGCGCGGCGGCGAGCGGCGGGAAAATGAATTACGTGGACCACGGCAATTTGACGAAGGGCTACGCGCTGGTGGCTTATCCGGAGCACTGGGACCAGTCGGGCATCATGACGTTTATCGTCAATCAGGATGGCAAAGTGTACCAGCGGAATCTCGGCGAAAAGACTTCGCGGATGGCGGCGGCGATCAAGGAATACAATCCGGACGGCGAATGGACGCTGGTGACGGATCAGGGGATCGTGAGCGCCGTGTCCGAGAAATGATGTCGGCTATGTTTGTTGCTGGAGGCTCTACATGACTGATGACGGACGACTACCCGAGCTAATCGCAAAATGGAAAGCCAGGGCCAAACTGGAAGCAGAAGACTGCGGCAAGCAACGTGAAGAACTGAAAAAGAAGCTGGGTACTTGTGCCGACGCAATGAAGAGAATTGTGGAGCCGGTGCTGAGGGAGCGCGCCGACTATCTAAAACGCCAGGGATTTCGAGTCGAAGCTGGATTGGATAAGGAGATGTCTCAACCGTCTCGACCCGTGTATCGATTCGGTTTTGAGTACCCTGGAGAACCACAGGTTCTCATCGATTGTGATGAAGAAAGCGGAGTGATTCTATTCAACGCCAAGACGGTTGGCCGGTCCGAATTACACAAGCGGGAAGGGTGGGATAAACGGTGGGACGTCGACAATCTGAAAAGAGACGGCCTCGAAACGGAACTGCGTCTGTTTTGCGAGGAAGTAATTGAGCATCTCGCTTCGTAACACAAGAAAAAGGAGTGGTTTATCATGAGACGGAATTTTGCATTCGCAGTATGGACGATGTTCGCCATCGTTGCGGTCGCGGTGGCGATTCGTGTCGTTGCAGACGAGACGGCGCCGACGCGCCAGCTTACCATCTACAGCGGCATCCTTCGGTCGGTGGATCTGGAGGCGCGGAGAATTACGGTCGAGGGGTCAGCTGTCCTGCAAACGTTTACGGTCCCGACAGATGCCGAGATTGTCGTAAAGGACAAACCAAGGGGCACACTCGACGATCTCAAGGTCAGCGACGGAATCCAGGTGGAGTACTCCGACGATGGAGATGTTCACGTGGCGCACCGAATTTCCATTCTTGGTCTCAAGGTCCCGTAACTCCGCGATTCAACCAGAAATCGTAGACCTACTGCACCGCGGCCAAGAGAAACAATCGGTGGAGAACATCGACAAACGCCCGCTAAAACAAAAGGAATGACGGATAATGAAATTCTTACGAAAGATCCAGATCGCCGCAACCAGTGCGCTTGTGGGCTTGTCACTCTACGGATGCAGCCAACAGGCGTCGACAACCAGTGCGCCATCAACGAACCAGGACACGACTGCCCAACCGACGGCCCAGATGATGTCACCGACTCCGACCAACAATCAACCGGACCCCGCAACGGCACCATCTCCCACCAACAACGCGCCGGACTCCACGACGGCTGCGTCACCGCTGCCGGAGACCACGATGCCGACTTCCACAAATGCGTTACCGACGGCTGCACCCCTGCCTGTTACGCAACAATAAAGTGAGAGCATAGCGCAGGGAAGCCATCGGTCTGAGCGCCTCCTTGCCGCGCCAACCAGCCAAGCATTGGTACCCCGGCCGGCGGATGGGGTAAACACCCCATAGAGCCGCGCACGGTTTTCATGGTTATTATTACGTGATGAAACACAAGCGTCCCCACGAAAACGGAAGGCTAGGCGGCACGGCTCCATCAGTGTCTGCCCCGGACTCAAACCAAACCGGAATTGATTTTGTGCCGTCGCCAGACGAGGTGGCCCGGAAGGCGTACTTCACCTATGTGAACGAAGGTTCCCCACTGGGGCGCGACGTACAGCATTGGTTGAATGCAGAAGCCCAATTGATTACGGAGCGCAATCTCACCCGTGTTCATGGATTTCGGTCGGAGAAATACAGATAACACCCCATCGCCCCCGCCGGCCTTCCGACGTACAGTCGCGCGGCCAGAAGCAGGAGTACCGACTCTCGGATGAAAGGTCCGACGGGTAAACTGATGAGCGACGACAGCGTAAAACCGACAGAAAGTCAGGCGATCGTCGCAACCGATCTGACCAAATGGTTTGGCGAAGGCGAGGCCAAGGTGACTGCTGTGGATGATGTCGCCCTGGCCGCTCGCTTTGGTGAGATGCTGTTCATCGTCGGCCCCTCCGGCAGCGGCAAGACCACGCTACTCAGCATAATTTCCGGCATCCTGCGTCCCAATGCCGGCAAGGTGACCGTCAAAGGGGCCGATATCTGGACTCTGAACAATGACCAGTTGGCCGATTTTCGTCTGAATACAATCGGCTTCGTATTCCAAGACTACCATCTATTTCCGCGGTTGACCACGGCCGAGAATGTCGCGATCCCATTGATCCTACAGAAGCGCGACTGGGACGAATCCATCACCGAGGCGAGACAATACCTGGAAATCGTCGGTCTGAAAGACCGGAGCGAGATTCTGCCGGTGAAGCTCTCCGGCGGCGAGCAACAGCGCGTAGCCATCGCGCGTGCGATCATCAGCAGGCCAGAGATTCTGATTCTCGACGAACCGACGGCCTCCCTGGATGGTGACACCGGCAGGACGATCATCGCCTTCGTAAAAGAGAAGATTCTTAATGAAAAGCGCTGCATTTTGATTGTCACCCACGATGCGCGCATCAACGAGTATGCGGACCGGATCCTCCACATGGAAGATGGACATCTCACCGCGACGGATAAGGGTGCCTAATGAATGCAGACGAGCCAAAGCCTGAAGCGAAAGCAGCTGAGCCCAAGCGTGAGGACAAGGCAGTCGTCCCTAAACTTGAAGACAAGGCGGCCGTGCCGAAACCTGAAGCCAAACCATCCAAGCCCAAGACGGAATTCAGAAACAAGATCATCTTTACCCTCTCGATCGTGGGTGTGCTGGCCGCGCTGGTTGCCGCCTACCTCTTTGCCATGCAGAGGAAGGCCCAACCCCCCGTGTTTCAGCCGGTCAGCAACCCTTACGCATCGGCCATCTATGCCAACGGCATGATCGAGAGTGACCAGTCGAGTGGTGAAAACATCAATATCTTTCCGCAAGTGTCCGGCCCAATCATCGAGGTGTTCGTGCATGAGGGCCAACAGGTGACGGCCGGCACGCCGCTGTTCACCATCGAAGATTCCGTGCAGAGAGCGTCAGTGGAGTTGGCCGAATCCAACCTGAAAGCGGCCCGCGACCAGTACGACAAGCGCCGCGCTTCCTACGACATCGATCCGGAATCGATCAGTAAGGACGTGCTGGATACCGCGGGAGACGCGGTCAATCAGGCGGTAGCCGCACTGAAGGCCGCCAACGCGTTGCTGCAATATTATTCGGTCAAAGCGCCGGTCGACGGAGTCGTGCTGACCGTCAACGCAGCGGTCGGCAGCTACGTGTCGTCGCCAGGCGTCTACGACACGTACACGGAGTTGTTCGACCCGCTCGTGGTGATGGGAACGCCTCAAGACCATCTGGCCGTGCGCTGCTTTGTTGACGAGATCCTGGTCTCACGATTGCCATCGCATTGGCATATTCAGGCGCAGATGTCGATTCGTGGGACCGACATCAAGGTGCCGCTCGAATTCGTCCGGGTGCAGCCGTATGTCTCACCCAAGATTGAGCTATCGAATGAGAAGCAAGAGCAGGTCGACCTGCGGGTACTGCCGGTAATTTTCCGGTTCGAGAAAAAGGACGCTCCGGTCTATCCGGGACAGCAGGTGGATGTCTATATCGGGCAGCAATAGCGCGCCGCCCGACCTGAGTCAGAGCGAATGCAATGAACAACTTTCGATCAGACCAGCAACACACAGCGGGCAAACGGGAGGCGCCATGAAGTACGGTGGCATCCTGCGGATCGGCTTCAAGCTGCTGGTCAATGACAAGCCCAAGTTCACCGCGCTGTTGATCGGGATTACCTTCTCCGTGTTCCTGATG
>Ga0187875_10000178_pt1 | contig 57701 bp, 54 predicted proteins | sample June2016WEW_17_1_2_FD_132978 | JGI IMG/M metagenome (GOLD analysis project Ga0187875, IMG submission 132978) | Peatland microbial communities from SPRUCE experiment site at the Marcell Experimental Forest, Minnesota, USA - June2016WEW_17_10 | ecosystem: Environmental > Terrestrial > Soil >... | reverse complement strand
CGCCCACGACCCGCGACCTCAGCCGCACTCGACGAGCGTGCGTGCCGTCAGGTCGTTGTAGAGCCGGCGCAGGCGGGCCGCGGCAAACGACCAGGTGTAGGCCTGGGCTCGCCGCGCCGCCGCCGAGCCAAGGCGCGCCGCGAGCCCCGGTCGCGTGACGATTTCAGCGACGTGCTCGGCGAAGGCGTCGGCGCCGCGGTCCTCGACCAGGAAACCTGTTTCGCCGTCGTCGACGAGGGTGGTGAGGCCTCCGACAGCGGAGGCGACGACGGGCGTGCCGCACGCCGCCGCCTCGAGCGCGACAAGCCCGAAGGACTCTGAACGGCTCGGCACGAGGCAGACGTCCGCCGCCCGGTAGTACGTCGAGAGCCGCTCGTGCGGCTGGGGCTCGACAAACGTCACCCGATCGCCGAGGCCGAGCTCGGTGACGAGGGCGCGCAACATTCCGACCTCCTCGTCGCCGCGCGGCCCGCTCGGACCCCCGACCACGGCGAGGCGGGCCCGATCGACACCGAGACGGGGAAGCGCGGCGAGCGTCCGGATGGCGACATCGCTCCCCTTCAGCGGCTGGATCCGGCCGACGAACAAAAGGAGCGGGCCCGATTCCACGAGCCTCAGCGCCCGGCGGGCCTGGCCCTTGTCACCCGGCGAGAAGAAGGCGTGGTCGACGCCGGGCGCGACGATCTCGACGCGCGACGGATCGGCTCCGTAGAGCTCGACGAGCTGGTCGAGCTCCACCGAACAGGTGGCGAGGATGGCATCCGAGCACCCGATGATCTCCGCCTCGGCCCGGGCCCGCTGCCCGGGGTCGGCGGGGTCGAACTCCTCGGGGCTCGCCTCGGCCTTCACGCGGTCGAGGGTGTGGAACGTCGAGACGAGCGGGATGCCAAGCCGGTGCTTCAGGGCATGGCCAGCGATCCCCGAGAGCCAGTAGTTGGCGTGGATCGCGTCGGTCCGGGGCGCGCCGAGGAGCTCGAACCCGGCCATCCGTTCGGCGACGGCCTCGGTGAAAGCACCAACGAGCTCGCGCAGCCGCCCTTTCGCCACGGGGCGGCGGGGACCGGCCTCGACGTGGTGGACGATCAGTCCGGGCTCCACCTCGACAAGCGACGGGAGATCGTCGCCCGACGCGCGGGTGTAGACGTCGCACTCGACACCGGCGCGGGCGAGCGACGACGACAACTCGCGTACGTAGACGTTCATCCCGCCGCCGTCGCCGCTGCCCGGCTGTTCGAGGGGCGACGTGTGCATCGAGAGCACCGCGAGTTTGTGCATTTCTCTCAGCGTACCGGCCCGTGCGCGCGAGCCGGATCATCGTCGTTCAGCGAAGCGGACCGGCCCATTCCCGGGGCGAGTAGCGGTAGCGGGCCACGCCGACGAGGAGACGGCGGGGCACGACGCCATAGTCCCGACTGTCCCGGCTGGCACCGGGGTTGTCACCGGCGACGACGATCCCGGAGGGCACGACTTCGGAGACGCGCTTCACGATCAGCCGGCCCGGATCGTCCGGGTCGACGAACACGACGAGGTCCCCCGGCGCGACCTTCCGCGTCCTTCGGACCATGCAGCGGTCGCCATCGCGCAGCGTCGGCAGCATGCTCGGACCAGATACGACGACGCGTGTCGGAGCTCTCACGAGCCGCGCAACCGCCGCCAACGACCGACGCGGGCGGAATCTCTTCAGGCGCACCTCGTTAGTGTTGTCGACGCCGCGCGCTTCGGCGACGGCGACTGCCCGCCAAGGCAGGAACGCAACAGCGATGGAAGGAGTTCTGGCATGCCGCTCACTTCATATCTACTCTCGCTCGCCGACTGGGTCGCGCGACCCCGGACGGCACACGCGCACTGCGATCTGCCCTGCGGCGTCTACGACCCCGCACAGGCCCGGATCGAGGCCGAATCGGTGAAGGCCTGCATGGAGAAGTTCAACGCGTCCGACGACCCGGTGTTCCGCCAGCGCGCCATCATGATCAAAGAAGAGCGTGCGGAGCTCGTGAAGCACCACGTCTGGGTGCTCTGGACGGACTACTTCAGGCCCGAGCACGCCGAACGCTTCCCCGAGCTCCACGAGCTCGTCTGGAAGACGACGAAGGCCGCCGGCGAGGCGAAGAAGACCTGCGATACCGCGGTCGCGGACCGCCTGCTCGCCGGCATCGCCGAGATCGACCGCATATTCAAGGAGACGAAGAAGGCCTGAGCGGTCCTTCCGCCACCCGGCGCGTGCGCGACCGGTGGTCAGTCCGGCGCGCCGTGCGCTCCGCAGCGGCGCCCCGTCGGCTCGTCGACGAGTCGTTCCGGCTCGATCGGCGAACCGCACACCTCGCAGGTCGAATACGTGCCCTGCTCAAGGCGCGCGATCGCCTGCTCGATGGCGCGCAGCTCGCGCTCGGCATCGCCGAGCAGCGCCCGCGCCTCATCGATCGCCAGGTCGTGTGTGGCCCGCCGGGGAACGCCCGGTGCCGGATCCGGCGACGGCTCCACCATCGGACGACCCTCAGGTTCCACGGATCGACACAACGAAGCGTGCCGGACGCTCGGACATGGCGGGAGCGTAGCGGACACACCGGTCCGCGACGCGACGGTCGCCGGCCGACGCCCGGCGATCAGCTGGAGCGCGTTGCCCTTCGGGAGGAAGGCAGATTGGCCGCGCGGCTAGCCTCCCGGGAAGACGGAGACTGCGACCGATGAGCGATAACACGTTGATAACCCTCACCGACGGGATCGATCCGGACGTCTCCCGCGTGCTCGTCGTCGCCGCGCACCCGGACGATGCGGACTTCGGTGTCGCCGGCTCCGTCGCGCGCTGGACCGACGCCGGCATGGCCGTCGCGTACTGCATCGTCACCGACGGGGACGCGGGGGCGATCGACCACACGATTGAGCGCGACGAACTGGCGAACCTCCGCCGGGACGAACAGCGCGCCGCGGCCGCCGTCGTCGGAGTCCACGATGTCCATTTCCTCGGCTATCCCGACGGCGCGCTCGTCGCGTCACGCGAACTGCGACGCGACATCTGTCGCGTCGTGCGGACCCTGCGACCCGACCGCGTGGTCTGCCAGTCGCCGGAACGGAACTGGGAAGCCATCGCAGCGTCCCACCCGGACCACCTCGCGGCGGGCGAAGCGACCGTCTGCGCGTTCTACCCGGACGCGCGCAACCCGTTCGCCCACCCGGAACTCCTCGCCGAAGGGCTCGAACCCCACCGGGTTCGCGAGTTGTGGTTGGCCGCGCACCCCGATTCGAACTGTGCAGTGGACGTCACGGAGTCGTTCGACCGCAAGATCGCCGCACTGCGCTGTCACGTGAGCCAGGTGGGCGAAGGCGAATGGCTCACCGAGCGCGTCGGGTCATGGCTCAGCGCGGGCGCCCGGCGGGCCGGCCTTCCAGATGGCCGCCTCGCTGAGACTTTCCGGGTCGTCACCGCTCCCTGACGGAAGCTCTCCGCGACGGGTCGGGTTCCAGGGAAACTGGACGTCCCGCGCCGGTACCTGACTAGTTGAAGTGGACGAGCAGTGCGGAGCCGAATACCACGCAGTAGATCGCGAACGGCGTCAACGTCCGCGTCTTGAAGTAGCGCGTGAGGAAGCGTACAGAGATCCACGCCGCGACCCCCGCACACGCCGCGGCGGCGAGTGTCTGGCCCCGGACCCCGTTCCCCGTCGACCCGAGCAGATCCGGCAACTTGTAGACGCCGGCTGCGAGGATGATCGGCGTCGCGAGCAGGAAGGAGAAGCGCGCTGCGTCCTTGTGGTCAAGGCCACGCGCGAGGCCCGCGACCATCGTGATCCCGGAACGGCTGATCCCGGCCACGAGCGCGAAGACCTGCGCGACACCGACCATGAAGCCCTCTTTCATGTTGAGCGTGGCGAGCGCCCGGTCGGGCCGCGGCGGGCCGAGCTCCGTTCCGCCACCGGTCGCTTGAACCGCCGGGGCGGCGCGTCTCCGGCGGAGAACTTCCCCGGTGGCGAGCAGGAACCCGTTGACAACGAGGAACGCGGAGGCCGGGACCGGTTTGGAAAAGAGCACCCGGAGCGGGTGTTCGAGCAGTATCCCGGTGATCCCTGCGGGGATCGTCGCGACGACGAGGAGCCAGCCGAGCCGCTCCGTCGGCGTCGCGATCGCCCGACGCCGCGCCGAACCGACGAGGGCGCCGACGATCTCGGCCCAGTCCTTGCGGAAGTACACGACGAGGCCGATCGCCGTCCCGACATGGAGGCCGACGAGGAAGGCGAGCCAGAACGACTCCGAAGCCGACTGGGCGGCGACGACGTTGTTCCATCCGAAAAGCGCCGGGAAGACCACGGTGTGCCCGAGGCTCGACACGGGGAAGAGCTCGCTGACGCCCTGGAGGATTCCGAGGATGATCGCCTGCCAGTAGTGCATACTGCCGGGGTGCGAGTGCGCGACGTGAGTCGCCCCCCGCAACAGCGAATGCGCGACGATCACACCCGGCCCTGTCATCGGCTCGCCCCCCTGAGCAGCGCGCCACATCGGGCGCGCGGGCCGCTCCGGGCCCTGTTCGCCGCCGTGCCGGCGCCGATGTCGTCAGCGCTCCCCCGCCTGAGGTTCGCGTGACGCTCCGCCGCCCGAGTTGACCTGTGCACTACCCGCTCCTTCGATCGGGGTCCGTCGGATGCTACGACGCCCGAGCCGGGCCGCGCCGCGCATCCGGAATACGCCCTGAGATTGAGAAGAGCCCGCCGGCACAAGCCGGCGGGCTCTTCGGACGACCTTCAGAAACGCCTAGACCACGCGTACGTTCTGGGCTTCCTCACCTTTGCGGCCCGGAACGACGTCGAATTCGACGCGCTGGCCCTCCTCGAGGGACTTATAGCCGGTTCCTTGGATGCTGGAGTAGTGGACGAACACGTCGTCACCCTGCTCACGCGAGATAAAGCCATAGCCCTTCTCGGAGTTGAAAAACTTTACGGTTCCACTTGCCAATTCGGATTCTCTCTCTCAACAGCGCGCGCGGTCCTCTTGACCTCGTGCTAAGGGCAGTCTACGGGACAATCGACACCCCCGCGTCAGATCGTCTTCCGAGGGTGATCACCTCAGCTCCTGGCAAGGTCGTCACGTACGCCGTCGTGTGCCAGGTTTCCTCTGCGCTGTTTCAGAGCCGTTCGTATCTCGTCGCCAATCCAGGTTCCCCCGGGCGTTCGCGGGAACCGCGCCGCGACAGCCGCAGGTCGCGAAGACGCTTTGGTGGTTCGACGACCGACACTCGGTCGGTCCGGCTCCCCACCCACGAAACGGGTCCAGTGCGCCCCATCGTCGCGCTCGCTACAGTCACACGGTCTGCACCAATCGTCGAGGGAGAAACCGTGCACGCCGTCGCTACCTTCGCAACAGTTCTTGCAACAGTCAGCAAGCACCACGTGGCGGGGATCGTCGGCATCATCGTCGGCGCGCTGTTGGTGATCGTCGGCGGCATCCGGGTCGCAATGCGCGCCACGCGCGCGATCGCCGTGCCGATCGTTGGCCTCGTGATCGTGGTGGGCTCGATCCTCGTCTACGCCAAGGTCTACTGAGCCGGGTCGCGCTCGGCTCTCAGGTCGAATTCGCGCTCAGCGCCTCGCGCACAGGTCCACCCTCTTCGCAGCGATCACGTAGCCGACGGCTGCGACGAGCTGGGACCTCGACAGCTCGCCGGTGGCGACCGCCTGGACGATGGCGTGCACGATCTGATTGGTCGTCGCGTCGGTTCTCGGGCCGGACACTTGATACAAGAGCAGGTCGGCACCGGCGCTCAGCGCCGCGACCGCCGCCTGGGGCAGGGTCAGCCCCGTCGCGACGATCGCCTCCGCGGTCAGGGAATCCGTGACGATCAGGCCCTTGAAGTGCAGCCTCAGACGCAAGAGCGACGTCTCGACGGCCGCCGACAGGCTCGCCGGCTGCGAGGTGAGGCCGGGGATGCTCGCGTTGGAGACCATCACTGCCGGGACGCCCGAATCGATCGCGTCGACGAACGGGACGAGCTCGGTCTTCCCGAGGAGGTTCCACCGCAGCGTCGTGGCGGGACCGACGTCGGTGTTCTGACTCACACCCCCGAGACCGGGGAAGTGCTTGACCACCGGGATTACCCCGGCTCGTTCGAGTCCTGCGGCGAAGGCGAGGCCGTCGGCGGCCGCGACACTGACCGTCGCGCTGAACGAACGCGTTCCGTCAGGACCACGGGCGTTCGGCCCGACGCCCCCGTCGACGTCGAGGACGGGCGCAAGGTCCATCGTCACTCCCGCGGCGAGCATGCGCCGGCCGACCTGCGTCGCCAGGGCTTCGATCTGGGCCGGGGTCATCGTCGCGCCCATCGTGCGCGGAGCGGGAATCGACCCGACGAGATTCACCATCCGCTGCACGAGCCCCCCCTCTTCGTCGGTCATGACGAGAGGTTTCACACCTCCGGGTGCGTGAGACTCGAGCGCGGTGAGTTGGACGGCGAGGTTGGGCGGCGCAGTGGAGCCGAACAGGATGATCGCGCTGATGCCGATCGCGACCTCGTGGGACACCGAGCCGACGTCGTCCTCCTCCACCCCCGCGGCCAGCGTCTGAGCCGCGAGACGCGAGGTGCTCCACGATCCGAGCACGCCGGCCGCGGAACAGGCACGGGGAAGACGCGCGGTCGCGGGCGGCCGGGGCAACGCAGCGCTCGCAACCGCGGGCCAGAGCGCGACGGCAACGAGAACCGCGGTCGCCGCGACGAGGCGCGCAAGTATGGCCGCGGAGGCCCTGAGGTGCGGTGTCATCTGATCACGACGATCCTCGCTCCCCCGGTGACGAAGGACAAGTCACTGGGCCGTCACGACTCCAACTTGACTCCTCCCCACGGCTAAAGCCGGGGGCTTCTCGCCCCGCACCCCATTTCGGTGAATCAGCCCCGGATGAGCCCCTACCATCGGTGGCGGCGCGTCAAGCGGCAAGATGGGCGTTACGCGACAATCGAGACCGACCGGCCCACTTGAAAGGACCAGACGATGGCGGACAAGTCACCGAAGAAGACGAGCACCAAGAAGCCGGGGCGGAGCGTGAAGGAAAAGCGCGCCGCGAAGAAGTCAAAGGAAGCTTCGAAGTCAGCCGCGGGAAGCCTCGGCTAAGCCTCTCCTCCCTCGTCACCAGCACCTTACGCGGGTCGCCCGGGGCAGAAGAGGCGCGCGCCCGGGGGCTCGGGCGGTCGACCTGCCCGGACGGGGGGTCGACGCCCCTCCCCGGTCCGACCCGCCAGCTCCAATCCCACGTCACGTCGAGATCACGCTCCTGCGTCCCGCGCCCCCGAGCCGTCTTCTGGCTTGATTCGCCAGTGTGTGCGAACATGCACGCGCTGGCTTGCTGCAGGTCAACCCTGGGGATTACGGCAAGCCAACAAGCCCCGACAGCTGTCGGGGCATCTCTCTATCGAAGGGGGCTTGATGCCACGAGACCGACGACTGACCCGATCGACCATGAGCCGTTTGGCGGGCGTTGTAGTGGGAGTCGCGCTGATCGTTCCGGCCACAGCCTGGGCGGGCGCAAGCGGGGCAGCGACTAGTAACGCTACGCACCACACGGCCCCGAACGTCACGGTCACCCTGGGAACGACAGACCGCATCGTGTCCTTGGACCCTGCGGGCTCCTACGACCTGCCTTCTTGGACGATCATCTACAACGTCTACCAGACGCTCCTCAAGTACGTCCCCGGCACGACGACGATCGTCTCCGACGCCGGTACGTGCGCGTGGCAGGGAACGGGAGCGACCACTTACGTCTGCACCGTGAAGCCGAAGCAGTTCTTCTCGAACGATGACCCGGTGACGGCCGCCGATGTGGCGTTCTCATTCAACCGGATCAACAAGATCGCTAACTCCGACGGTCCAAAGAGCCTCATCGCGCCGATGAAGAGCGTCACGGCGTCCGGCGACAAGGTGACGTTCAAGTTGACGGCCGCCGACGCGGCGTGGCCGGACGTCCTCACGACCGGTGCCGGCGCAATCGTCGACCAGAAGGTCTACTCGCTGAGTTCGCTGCAGCCGTCGGTAGCCGGCAAGATCATCGGGTCCGGTCCGTACTACATGGCGTCGTACACGCCGGACCAACTCGCCGTGTTCAAGCCGAACCCGCACTACGGCGGCAACGACGTCCTGCACAACAACGAGTTCATCGTCCGTTATGAGGAGACTGCCACGACGCTCGTCTCGGACGTCACGTCCGGAGCGGTCGACATCGCCTACCGGGAGCTGAACCCGACGCAGATCCTCGCACTCGAAAAGACCTCTGGCATCACGGTCATTCAGGGCAAGGGCATCGAGATCCGCTACATCGTGTTCAACTTGAAGGTCCAGCCCGGCTCAACGACCGCGCAGAAACTTGCCATTCGCCAGGCGGTCGCGTATCTCGTGAACCGCAACGACATCGCAACGAACGTCTACAAGGGGACGGTCAAGCCTCTGTACTCGATCATCCCGGACGCGCTCGCCGGCCACATCAACTCGTTCGAGAACGTTTACGGTTCGTCCCCGAACGTCGCGAAGGCGAAGGCCGTCCTCAAGGCCGCCGGCGTAAAGACCCCGGTGAGTTTCACCCTCTGGTACAACACCGACCACTACGGGGACACTGACCTCGCGACCGAATTGCAGCGCCAAATCAACACCGGCGGTCTGTTCGACGTGTCGCTGAACACGGCCGAGTGGTCCACCTACGTCCAGGCGGGGACGACGAACCAGTACGGGGTGTCCTTGTTCGGTTGGTTCCCGGACTATCCGGACGCCGACGACTACACAGGCCCGTTCTACCTGTGCGACGACGAGTGGATGGTCAACCACTACTGCAACAAGCAGGTGAACGCGGACATCGCGGCAGAAGAAGCATCGACGGTCCCGTCCGTCCGGGACTCGGCGTTCGCCAAGCTCCAGACGCTGACTGCCGAGGACACGCCGCTCATCCCGATCTGGCAGGGCGGCCAGGTCGCGGGGGTGCGCGACGGAGTGACCGGCGTCAAGTCGACACTCGACGCCTCCTACACCTTCCGCTTCTGGCTGATCGGCAAGTCTTGATCCGATAGCCCGTCGGTGCCCGGGCGCGACGCGCCCGGGCACCGACGGACCGTCAATCACCGGAAGGAAAAGCCAACTTGGCCTCGTCGACGGGCTCGCTGCGCCGCTACTTCATCACGCGGCTCCTGCTCGTGCTCCCCATGGTGCTGATCCTGCTGACGCTCGTCTTCATGCTGATGCGGGTCGCCCCGGGAAACCCGATCCTCGCCGCGCTCGGCGGGCACCTCTCGCCATCCCAGCTCGCCGCCCGGGAGCGTGCCGCCGGCTACGACAGGCCGCTCATCGTCCAGTACTGGGAGTACCTGCGGCAGGTCTTCACGGGCAATCTCGGCACGACCATCACGGACCACCGCCCGGTCACGCAGATCATCGCCCAGAACGGGGCTGCCACGCTCGAGCTCACCACAGCGGCGATGTTCGTCGCCGTCGTGGTCGGCATCCCCCTCGGCATGCTCGCCGGAAGGATGCGCGACACCTGGGTCGACGCCTCGGCGCGCATCTTCGGCATCGTGATCTACGCCGCCCCCGTCTTCTTCCTCGGGTTGCTCGCCCAGGAGCTGTTCGGGCACATCCTCAACTGGTTACCGACCTCGAGCGAGGCGAGCGTCATCATCCAGGCCAACCTCACGGCGCACACGAACATCCCGATCATCGACGCGATGATCGACGGTCAGTGGGGGGACCTGCCGGACCTCTTCGCCCACCTCGTCCTCCCGGCGATGACGCTCGGACTCGTGATCTCGGGGGTCGTGCTCCGGCTCGTGCGCGTGAACGTCATCCAGACGATGAAGGGCGACTACATCGAAGCAGCCCGCGCCCGCGGACTGAAAGAGCGCGCCGTCGTCGTCCACCACGCCTTCCGCAACGCGCTCGTGCCGATCATCACGGTGACGGGTCTCCAGGCTGCGCTCCTGTTGTCGGGCGCGGTCCTTACTGAGGAGACCTTCAACTGGCCGGGAATTGGCAATCAGCTCATCTACTATCTCGAGGCCCGCGACTACATCGCGGTCCAGGGGATCATCACGGTATTCGCGCTCGCTGTCGTCGCGATCAGTCTGATCATCGATCTTCTGAACGCCTGGATCGACCCACGGGTGCGTTACTGATGGCGACGACCGCGCCCGTCACCGTCGACCGTCAAGCGTCGCTTGGCGACGCCGAAGATGACCGCCCCGGGCGGATGCGGGGCCTCCATCACGCGATCGCCCCGCTGCTGGCCGCGCGCGGGCTCCCGCGCTGGCTCTTCTGGACCGGCGCCGCGATCACGGCGTTCTTCGTTGTGCTTGCCGTCTTCGCGCCGCAGATCGCCCCCTACGGGTTCAACCAGTACGTGGCGCACGGCGTCCGCTTCCCACAGCAGGGCGCGCCGTCGGCGGCACACTGGATGGGAACGACCGTCGTCTCCGAGGACGTGCTCTCCCGGGTCATCTTCGGCGCGCGCACCTCGATCGAGGTCGTCGTGCTGGCCCTCGCGTTCAGCGTCGCCATCGGGGTGCCGCTCGGGCTCATCTCCGGCTACTTCGGGGGTTGGCTCGACCGGGCACTCGTTCTGTTCAACGACTCGATCTTCGCCTTCCCGTACCTACTGCTCGCCATCGTCATCGCCTTCCTCCTCCAGAACTCGGTCGGCGGGGGGGTCTTCACCGCGGCGATCGCCATCACCGTCGTCTACATCCCCCAGTACTTCCGCGTCGTGCGCAACAGCGTGCTGTCGGTACGCGAGGAGTCGTACGTCGAGGCGGGGCGCGCCCTCGGGGCCAAGCCGCGCACGGTCATCCGCCGGTACGTGTTCGCCAATGTCATCCAGTCCGTCCCGGTCGTCGCCTCGCTCAACGCCGCGGACGCCATCCTCACGCTCGCCGGGCTCTCGTTCCTCGGCATCGGCATGGACCCGTCGGTCGCGGCCGAATGGGGCTACGACATCTCACGGGGCATCTCCGACGCCCAGGCCGGCTTCTGGTGGACGGGGCTGTTCCCGGGGATCGCGATCATCCTCCTCGTCACCGGCCTCACCCTCGTCGGCGAGGGGCTGAACGACAGCTACAACCCGCTGCTGCGCCGGCCGAACCACCGCCCCTACGCCCTGCCGGGCGGTCAGCCGGCGGCGACGACCACCGCCCTCGCCGCGGCGGAGCCCGTCATCCGGGTAAGGGACCTGCGCGTCTGGTACGCGACCGACCGCGGCCCCGTACGCGCCGTCGACGGCGTGAGCTTCGAGATCCGCGAACGCGAGACGCTCGGACTCGTCGGTGAATCGGGGAGTGGCAAGTCGACGCTCGGACGGGGGCTCCTCGGGCTGCTGCCCGTCGGCGCGACCCGCGACGGTGTGGTCGACTTCGGGGGTCGCAACCTCGTCACGGCGTCGCCGGCCGAGATGCGCAAGCTGCGCGGCCCCGAGATCGGTCTCGTCTTCCAGGAGCCGATGACCCGGCTCGACCCGCTCATGCGGATCTCGGACCACTTCGCCGAGGCGCTGCGCTCCCACGATCCGGACATCTCCGACGCCGAGGTGCGCCGGCGCTCGCTCGAGGCGCTCGGTGGGGTCGGCATCCCGCCGACGCGCTTCCGCAACTACCCCTACGAATTCTCGGGCGGCATGCGACAGAGGATCATGATCGCGCTCGCGCTCGTCTTCCGCCCGCGTTTCGTCGTCGCCGACGAGCCGACGACCTCCCTCGACGTGCTCGTCGAGGCGCAGATCCTGTCAATCATCGCCGATCTGAAACGCAACTTCGACGCGTCGCTGCTCCTCATCACCCACAACCTCGGCATCGTCGCCGAGTCGTGTGACCGTGTCGCCGTGATGTACGCCGGCCGGATCGTCGAGCAGGGCACCGTCGACGACATCTTCAGCCGCCCGGAGCACCCCTACACGCAGGAGCTCATGCGCTCCACGATCTCGCTTTCGACCCGCGAGCTCCACTTCATCCCCGGGGCGCCGCCCGACCTCGTCGAACCGCCTTCGGGATGCCGCTTCCACCCGCGCTGCCCCGCGGCGATGCGGGTCTGTGCCGCCTCCGCGCCGATCGGCACGGAGGTGCGGCCGGGCCACATCGCCGAGTGCTGGCTGCACGGACCGGCCGACCACCTGACACCCGACGACCGGGTGCCGCTCGAGCGAGAGGAGATCGGCATTGCCGACGAGGCCTGACCTCTCGACCGCCCCGGTGCTTCTCGACGTAGCCGGCGTGAAGGTCCACTTCGCGCTGCGCGGCAACTTCCTGCAGCGGGTGCTCGGCCACGACACCGGGTCGGTGAAGGCCGTCGACGGCGTGAGCTTCCAGCTGCACCGCGGCGAGGTACTCGGGCTCGTCGGCGAGTCCGGCAGCGGCAAGACGACGCTCTCGCGGGCAGTACTGTCCCTCGTGCACGTTACCGACGGCTCGATCTCGCTCGACGGCGAGAAGATCTCGGATCTGTCCGAACGGCACTTCCGGCCGCTGCGCAAGCGGATGCAGCTCATCTTCCAGGACCCGCACGCCTCGCTCAACCCGGCGATGACGATCCGCGACGCCGTCGGCCATCCGCTCAAGATCCACGGCATCGCCCGTGACGACCGCCAGGTGACGAAGCTCGTCTCGGAGGCGCTCGAACGCGTCGGGCTCGTGCCGGTCGACCGCTTCCTGCGCAAGTACCCGAGTGACCTCTCGGGCGGCCAGAAGCAGCGCGCCGTCCTCGCCCGGGCGATCATTCTCGGGCCGGAGCTCGTCATCGCCGACGAGCCGGTCTCGATGCTCGACATGAGCGTGCGCGCCAAAGTCCTCCAGCTGATGGACGGCCTGAAGACCGACCTCGGACTCACGTACCTCTACGTGACCCACGACCTCGCGACGGCGCGCTACTTCTGCGACCGCATCGCCATCATGTACCTCGGCCGGATCGTCGAGATCGGCTCCGCCGCCGACGTCTACGCCAACCCGCGTCACCCGTACACGAAGGCGCTCCTCGAGGCGATCCCGGAACCGGATCCCCGCCACCACGTGCCGCGTGACCTTCCCCGCGGCGAGGTGCCCGACGCGGCCGAACCGCCGCTCGGCTGCTCGTTCCACCCCCGCTGCCCGCGCGCCTACGCGCCCTGCGGGTGGGAGAGCCGTGACCTGCGGACACTGCTCGAGGAACGCTGGGCGCAACTCGGCCCGGAGGAGTTCCAGCGCGAGCGGGCGGTCATCGGCGGCCTCGACGGGCTCGACGCGCCGTCCGCCCTCGCCCTGCTCCCCTGCGCCTCCGGCCGCAGTCCGGCCGAGGTCGCGGCCCTGCTCGAAGAACACCGTGCGGCGAGCCCGGACGACCCGTTCTGGAGGGGCGTCGTCGCGACCGAGGAGCGCGGTGCCGGCGTCGCCGTCCGCTTCCACGAGGGCGTCGACCCCGTCCTCGGCCCGGTCGGCGACGACACCCCGCCGGTCGAGGTCGCCTGCCATCTCTACCGTCCGGACCTCGGTTAGGACCGCGCCCGCGCCCGCCGGCGATGCCGGGCGCAAATCGTCCCGACGGTGGCGACTCAGCTCGGGGAGACCGCCCGACCACCGGCTGGCAACTGAGCTCCCTGGCGTGACGAGGACCGGTTCACCGAGACACGTTCACGAGCCGGCCGCGAGGATCTGCGCCGCCACCCGACGGAGGCAGTCCGCCGTCGAGTGGATCGACGCCTCGGTGCCGAACAGCCCGGACAGCTCGACGACCGGTGCTGGGGAGAGGTCGAGGGCGCCGCGGTCGGCCTGGCCGGCGACGACGACGGCCGGGACGTGCCGGCGCTCCGCCTCGGCGAGCACGCCACCGACCACCTTGCCCTCGAACGAGGTGCGATCGAGACGGCCCTCGGCGGTGACGACGAGATCCGCCGCGGTGACGCGGCCGGCGAGCCCGACGTGGCGGGCCACGTACTCGAAGCCGGGCTCGATCCGGGCCCCTGCGGCCCATAGGCCGCCCGCCAGACCTCCGGCCGCCCCGGCTCCGGGGACGAGTCCGACGTCGACCCCGAAACGCTCCCGCAGCAACTCAGCCTGGGCGGCGAGACGCCGCTCGAGGCGGGCGACGGTGTCGGGGTCGGCCCCCTTCTGGGGACCGAACACGCGGGCCGCGTCGAGGTAGCCCGTCGTCACGTCCGTGGCGAGCACGACGCGACAGCCAGCCGCGAACGGGACGAGGTCGGCGAGCGCCTCGAGGGCGCCGGCGCCACCGTCCGTGGTGACCGACCCGCCCAGTCCCACACTCACGTCGCGCGCCCCGGCGCGAAGTGCCTCGGCGATCAGCGCGCCGAGGCCGTAGGTCGTCGCCTCCTCGGCCTGCCCGGGTCCGGGCGCGGCACACCCCCCGTAGCCGATCACGACCGCCGACTCGATGACCGCCCGGCCGACATGCAGCCGCCACGGCGCCACGGCGGGCACGCCGAAGGCGTTCGGCACCTCGCTGGTGCGGTTCGCACCTCCCAGCGCGTCGAGGAATCCCTCACCGCCGTCGGACAGGGGGAGGAGGATCGTCTGCGCGCCAGCCGCGTCGAGGCCCTCGGCAAGAGCCCGGGCCGCGTCCCGGGCACTGAGCGTGCCGCGCAGCTTGTCGGGCGCGACGAGAACGTGCACCGTCTCAGCTCCCGCCGAGGGCCGCCGCCACGCCGTTCGTCGCCATGAGCGCGATGCGCCGCCTCGTCGCGAGCGTCGCGCTGCCGATGTGCGGAAGGAGCACCGCGTGCGGCGCGTGCAACAGGGCCGCCGGAACCCGCGGCTCATCCGAGTAGACGTCGATGCCTGCCGCGAAGATCCGCCCGCCTTCGAGCGCGTCGGCAAGCGCCGCCTCATCGATGACGGCGCCCCGGGCCGTGTTCACGATGACCGAGTCCGGACGGAGCAGCGCCAGCTCGCGCGCTCCGATCAGGTGACGGGTCGATTCGGTGAGGGGCACGTGCAGACTCACGATGTCGCTGCGGACGAGCAGGTCGTCGAGATCCGCCACGTAGCCAGGCTCCCCGGTGTCGCGGTGCGACCAGTGCACGACGGTCATGTCGAACCCGGCGGCTCGTCGCGCCACGGCACGAGCGATCCTCCCGAACCCCACCAGGCCGAGCGTCGCGCCGCAGACGTCGCGGCCGAGGTGGTCGAGGAGGCTCCAACCGCGCCAGTCACCTGAACGTAGGTCGCGCTCGGCGTCGGGCGTCCGGCGACTCGCCGCGAGGATCAGGGCGAAGGCGAGATCCGCGGTCGTCTCGTCGAGGGCACCCGGTGTGTTGAGCACCTGCACGCCCGCCGCATCTGCCGCGGCGAGGTCGATGTTGTCGAGCCCGACCGCGACGTTGCCGATGACCCGCAGCCGTGGGGCTGCGGAGATCACCTCGGCATCGATGCGATCAGCCAGGACGCAGACGACTGCGTCGACGTCGGCGACGGCGTGGACGAGCTCGGCGTGGCTGAAGGGAGTATCAACGGCCCGGATCCTGACTTCGTGAGCGACGAGCGGATCGAGTGCTCCATCGGGCAGATGCCGTGTCACAAGCACAGTCGCCATAGCTCCGAGCTCCTTGTCGGGTCATCGAGAGAGGACCCAGCTTCGCACGTTGGAGTGCCGGGACCCGTGGCGAACTAGCTGCCTGCCGCTGCCGTTCGAGGGGCGCTGCACGTCCGAAATCGCGTGTCACGACCCGTCATCAGATGGCGGCCCTCCTCACGAGCCCGGATGCCTCTCCCCGGCCCAGTGCACCTCGGGCTCATTTCCGACGCGAAGATGTGTTGTCGATGTGAGGCGCTGGTCAACGAAGTTGCAAGGAGGAAAATGTTTCCGATCTTCTGGCGAAGAAGCGGGGTCCCCCTCAAAGCGGTCGGCTTCGGCGTGGTGGGTCTGCTCGTCTCAGGCTCGATCGGTTTGTCGACAACGGGATCTCTGTCCTCTGGGACGCACCTAGTCCGTCCCGCGGTAACCGCCACACCGTCGCCAGGGCCGAGGTTCCCGGGCACGGGTTGCCCTTCTTTCCCGGCGGACAACGTCCTCAACACTCCAATCACGGACCTGCCGGTGAATCCCGACAGTGCGAGATGGCTCGCCTCCATGGATTCCTCGACGACCTATCTGCACCCGGACTACGGGCCGTCCGGCAACAAGAACAACCCGTACGGCATTCCCTTCCAGATAGTGGGCCCGTCTCCGCCACTTTTTCATGTCAGCTTCGAATATGCAGACCAGAGCAACAGCGGCCCCTACCCCTTCTCGTCGTCGACGCCGATCGAAGGAGGGAGGAACGCCTCCGGTGACCGCCATGCGCTGATGGTGAATCCCGCGACTTGCACGCTGTACGAGCTCTGGGATGCGTATTACAAGCCGAACGGGAGATCCACTGCCGGATCCGGGGCCGTCTGGAGTCTGCGGTCCAATGCCTTGCGACCAGCCGGTTGGACCTCCGCGGACGCGGCGGGTCTTCCCATCGCGCCTCTGCTCGTGCAGTACTCGGAGGTGAAGACCGGGACGCTCGATCACGCGATTCGCTTCACGGCCGATTGCACGCAGCAGTCGTACCTGTGGCCCGCTCGCCACGAGGCGGGGCAGGCGAACAGTAGTTGTCCTCCGATGGGCGCGCGCTTCAGGCTGAACGCGAGTTTTTCGTTGCCTGCGTCACAGTGCTCGGCAATGTGCCAGACCGTGGTCAGGACGATGAAGACGTACGGGCTCATCCTCGCGGACAACGGCAGCAACTGGTACTTCCAAGGGGAAGCCAGTACGTCCTGGACCTACACGGAGGTCGATCAGCTGAAGCAGGTCCCGGCGTCGCAGTTCGTGGCCGTGGACGAGTCGTGTCTCATGGTGAGTCCCAACTCGGGCGAGGCATACCAGCCGGGGACAGCTGCCTTCACGCCTCATTGCAGCTGAGCTGGCCCGCACCGGCGTGCCTCCGGCGGCGACAGCGGCGCCGGGGTGCGCCTGCCGACGACCGGCGAGGCAGAGGAGGTGCGGCGGGGGCCGGAAGGTTGCCCAAGACTGGCCTTCCTTCGGCAGGCGCTTACGCCGATCGGAGATTGAGGAATTTGGCTCCCCTCCCATGACATATGTTGATCAATTCCGCTGAGCAACCTGCCCCTAGTTCAAGACACTCTTAATGGTCCGATTTACTCTGCCTGTGTGACCCTCTTCCAGATGTTGCCCCGCAGAGGTCGGACGGCTTCCGTTGTCTTGTCCGCCCTGATCGCATTGACCCCCGGATCGGTTCTTCTCCACATCGCTTCTCCCCTCGCGAGCGCGGCCAGCGAGTTGAACGGGAACTGGACAGCAACGTTCACCGTCTCCACCTCGTCCGTCGCAATCGCTCAGCCCGGGCAGCAGTTGACCGGCCTCACCTTCAGCGTGGAAGGGTCCAAGATCAGCGGGGACATCAACGGAACGATCGATCTCAGCACTCAAACCCTTCCGACGATCTCGGAGCAGGTCTACGTCGCCCAAGTCACTTCCAACGCGATCGGAGCAGGTGTCTCCTGCCAAGGTGAGATCTACTTCAACTCCCAGGGCTTTTCATATGTGGGTACTGAATACGAAGACAGCATCAGCTGCAATGGGGGCCAGATCACCGGTTCGCTCGACGGCTATCGGATCACGGGCTCGTCGACAGGGACGTCGACGACGACCACGACGCCAACTTCGACCTGTGGTGTCTCGACCGCCCCGTTCGCCGCCTCAGGAGACTTCGCGACGGTGACCGTGGACAACCAAACAGGTGCACCAGTCGTCGTCTTCGTGAACATGCCGGTCGGCGGCGCGGTTCGGCTCATGTCGTTGACGAGCGGCGAGTCCTTCGGCTTTGACGAGGAGACGGGCTCCTCGATCTACGTCACGTCGGAATCCTCCGGCAAATGTCTCGGTCACTGGGAGATCGAGAGCAGTGAGACGGTTACGCTGCCGAAGTCCGGCAGCCCCACGGCCACGGCAGGATCGAGCTCATCGACGACGACCACGATCGCCGAAACACCCTGTCTCGAGACGGCCACATGCGTGGTCCCGCTCCTGCGAGCCCCGACCGTTTCGCACGGCAGCGCGACTCTTGTCGATAACAAGACTGGTGCGCGCGAATCACTTCCCGACGTTCGATCACTCGTGCCCTACGACTCGGTGCACACCTCCTCGACCGGTGTCGCCCGCCTCGCGGTAACCGCGGGAGCGGTGACCGCCGGGGCGTCGGTCGCGCTCGTGATTGGCGCGGGTTCGGTCTGGGCGCTCCCGGCGTTGCCGATCGTCGTGCTGTCCGGCTCCGTGTTCCAGCTCGCTTCGTTGCAAACTCTCGGCGATGTCCTTTATGACGTCAGCGGACGCTCTCTCCAACCAGAGGTGAGGACGTCGGAGATGATCACCCGGGTCAATTACGCCGCCTGCGGCAACTGCGTTGCTACGGGAGCAATTCCGCACGCCCAGCAGACTCCGGTCGCCAGCTTCAGCGTGGAGGTCACGAAGTCCTACTCACGGGTCCGCGTCTATGCCGGGGCGGTCACGGTGAAGAACTTGTATGGAGCGCAGAAGACCGTGATTGTTCGAGCTGGCTTCCAAAGCCTCGTGGGACGTGCGGGTCCACCGACCACTCCAAGCAGGTTCGCGATGCCGAAGGCCCCGTTCTGGCAGTGAGCAGGTTCGCCCGTCGAACTGCCCAACGAACCGGGGCCCCAAGACGGTGTTGGGTGAGTTGTTGGGTTTCGGTAACCGAAACGGGCGTTTCCGGCCGTGGAACCACGTCTGACCCGCGCAAGTGCAGTGAACCGTCCTGGGTTTGATGGAGACCCTGACCTGCCCCAGGTTTCCTTACCCTTTCAGTTGTTGAGTTCGGGCCTTGATGAGACCGTGGCACAGAAGGGCCCGGTAGACGGCCATATGCGACGGCAGGTCCTCAACGCCCTCGCTGAGGGTGAGGCCTTCGCGGACGACCGCGGCGACGGCATCGTAACGCTGTTCCATCTTGCTGGGCTCCCTGAGCGCTCGTCCACCTCCCACGTTCCGAAGAGCGCTGGGCCGGTGGGGCCGAGATGTCAAGCATCAGCCGTTATCGCATAACGTCTTCGCGAATTTGCCGCCCGCGACAGTCGCTTTCCCTTCTTCAGCAACGTTTGGTTCTCACAGCGGTTCTCAGTGAGCTCAGTTCGAGATCACGCAGTGGCAGCTCCTCTCGGAGTTTGCGGACGACCTGCTCGGGCGTGTGGCGCCTGCCCTTCGGGCAAGTCTCCGCCTGCCCTCATCGTGGGCGTCGTGAGGCTCACAAGGGGTGGACCGATTTCAGGAGGTCAGGTCAGATTGCTTCGGCGACGCGCCCGCATCGGCGTCAATGGTGCCGCAGTGGTAGGGGGGCCCGGTAGGCAGCCTCGGCCTGTGCTTCGGTCAAGAGATGGTTGACGACCAATTGGTCAAGGACGTGATGCTGGCGCAGCTTGGCGAGCGCGAAGTGGACGACGGGGTCATAGGCGGAGGGAGCTTGGGGCAAGCCTGCGAGCATGGCCGCTTCCGCCCAGGTGAGCTTGCCCGGGTCCACACCGAAGTAACCCCTGGCAGCCGCCACATCACCCCAGTAGCCGTTGCCGTAATAGACAGCGTTGAGGTACATGTTCAGGATCTCGGGCTTGGAGTAGCTCAGTGCGAGTTTCACCCCGAGGCCAATCTGCTCCAACGTGGCGCCGAACCCGCTCGACATGGGATAGAGCTGCTTGGCTAACTGCTGGGCGATGGTGCTCCCACCCGGGTCGCCGCTCGTGTGCAGCGTTGCCAGCGCCGCACGTGCCCCGCCTTCGAACATGTTCAGGAAGACGTTCGAGTAGAAGTGCTCGTCCTCGACCGCGACCACCGCCGCCCCGAGCTTGGCCGGGACAGGCAAGGGCTCAACTACCCCATGGTGGGCACGCACGATGGCGGCCACGCGGGCCTCGGCGTTCCCCACGCCCGGCAGGGTGAGTTCATATCCGAGCCCAGCGAGCGCTACGGCTACGACCAAGACGACCACAGTGAGGACGAGCCGCAGCAGGCGCGCCTTTGCTGTCCGCCGCGGACGGCTCATCCAACGTGTTGCGGCGAGGCACGGTTGACAGTGCCCGGATGCAGGTACTGCTCGACGGCGAGCGCGATCCCACTGGCCATGGCCTTTTGGCCGGTGGCGCTGACACCGATCGAGGCCTCGAAGGGGTCGGTAACAAAAAGCGGCTCGACGAGGGCCCCGGGCATGTCGCTCGGGGTTGAGAACCATCCGGGCGCGGCCGGACCCAACAAGAGGAGATGCCCGTAGTCCTGAGCAGGGTCATCGAGTGCCGGTGCACCCAAGCCGACATCTGGCTCCACGCCGTCGTTCGGCACCCCCCAGCCGTGGGAGTTGAGAGCGGAAAGGACGTCGCGTTGGACCAGGCGAGCTAGGCGGAGGTTCTCTCGCCAGAACGTGCGTGCACGGTCATAGGCGGTGATGCAGCCAGCATTCTGCGGACTGCCACCGGCGTTGAAGTAGATCCCGACCAGAACCGCAGCATGCGCCAGGTCGGCGCACCGGTCTCTCGCCGCCACGTCGTCGTGCACGCCTTGCGGAGTGAGGACCCCGCCAGAGAAGTCTTGGGACCCAAGGCGGCCGACGAGCGAGTCGGCGGTCCGCGACACCACCACCGTGAAGCCATCCGATCGCAAGAGCGCCAGCACGTCCAACTCGACGCGCAGAGCGAGATCGTCCTCGTAGACGGTTCGGCCAGCCGTCGTCTTCCCCACTGCGCCTGGGTCGACGCCGCCGTGGCCGGCGTCGAGGAAGACCGTCTGGTGGCGGTTACCGCTGATGGGAGCGAACAGCCTGCACGACCCGGCCTGGAACAGAGCTGAGTCGACCGGAACGCCGGCCGCGGGCCCCCCGGGGCGGCGAGTGGTGGTAGGCCCGCCTCGAGCGGTCCGTGGCGCGTGCCCACTAGTTAGAGCAGGTATCGCGAGGGCCAGCACGGCCGCCAAGAAGCAGACCGGCGCCACGACATAGACCAGCCGGGTGACCGGGGCCGGCCTCCGCCGATGACCCATCATCTGCTCCTGGGGTGGCCGGGGACGAGCCCTGCCCGTCTACCGCGTAGAACGAACAACTGCACCACAAAATTGATGATACCGGCGACTCTCAGCGCGGGAATGTCACCGTGTCAGCCTCGGCACACTAGTGGCAGTCGATCCCGAACACACTCCGCAAGAACCGCAAGAACCGCACTCCGCAAGAACCGTTTGGTTCTCACTTGCTTCTCACAGAGCTCCACCGGCTCTCCTACTTCGAGCGCATAAGCCGCTTGAGCTGATCTCATCTGGCTGGCGGGGGAGGACTCGAACCTCCAACCTCCTGATCCAAAGTCAGGCGTTCTGCCTCTTGAACTACCCGCCACCGAGTTAGGACCTGCTACGACCTTCTCGCCAGCTCGCGGTACCACGGACTCGCAGGTCGAGACATCTCTAGCCTCGCGCAGGCAGGCCTCGACGCGCGCGATCTCGAGATGCTGGCACAACTTCACGGCCCCACAAGACGAGTGGCGACCAGTGTCGCCAAGACTCGGCTCCACCGCAAAGCCGAAAACCACTGATTTGTGCCGACGTCGCGACAGCAATCACCGATATTCTCTAATGGAAATGAACGCGTTTCGGTTCCTCGTAGAGAATCACGAGCGATGAAACGATTTGCGTCTGTCGCGATCGCCGTTTGCGCGCTGTTCAGTGCCTCGCTGTGCGGCAGTGTTTCGCTCACGAACAGCGTGTCGGCGAGAACTACGCTCGTCGGTGCCTTTCGCGTCATGCCGTTGGGTTTGGTCGTTTCGACGGGGCATTCGACGCCTTCGGCCGCAGAGAATCCGGGACCGGCGAGCGCGGGGCGTCGCGTAATCACCGTCCTGCCCGACCTGCGCCCAACTCCTGCAGCCAAGTCCACGGCGAGTGGCAAGCCGTCTCTGTCATCCGTCAAGAGTTCCCCCTCGGCTTTGCCGAGCTCGGGTGGAATTGCCCGACCCATGGCGAGGGTAAGCAATGCCTCCATCTGCACGTTTTCGTCGTCCAGATGGCAAGGAACTCCCTTCAAGAGAACCGTGCACTGCACAGGTACCAACCGACGGGTCGAGATCTCCGTGTTCGTTCCGGCGAATACTCGAAGCACACCCTTCACTGCTGAGGTTCGCATCACGGCGAGCAATCGCTTTGCAACCAGCACAGCGATCTGGCGGGTCGTCGTTGAGGGACTGCACCGTCGGCCCATACCGACGACGACAACGCCGCCAGCCACAATCACCACGCCGCCGACCACCACCGCGACAACGCCGCCGACCACGACCACGACGACCACGACAACGCTGCCGACCACGACAACGCTGCCGACCACGACAACGCTGCCGACCACGACAACGCTGCCGACCACAACAACCACGACGACCACGACGACGACCACGACGTCTACGACGACAACGACGCTGGTGCCTCCTAAACCCGTCATCACAGAACAACCAACGAACCAAACAGTTCTTGCGGGCGATTCTGCGAGCTTCACCGCCGCGGCGTCGGGCACTCCGACCCCGACCGTCCAGTGGCAGGATCTCACCAGCCCAGAGGGCACGTGGACCGATATCACAGGCGCGACCTCGACGACCTACTCCACCACGGCGTCGAGCTCGAACAACGGCTACGAGTACGAAGCGGTGTTCACGAACACCGGCGGATCCGCAACGACCAATCCCGCGACGCTGGCAGTCGGTCCCGCGGGCGATACCTCTACAAACTGGTCCGGCTATGCCGCCATGGGAGGCCCGTTCACCGCCGTGAGCGGTAGCTGGATCGTCCCGACAGTGACGTGCACTTCAGATGTCGCCGAGTACTCCTCGGAGTGGATCGGCATCGACGGCGACGGTGACTCAACTGTCGAGCAGGACGGCGTCGAGGCCGACTGTCTGGACGGCTCGCCGTCGTATGACGCCTGGTACGAGTTCTACGCCGAAAGCAACTGTCCCAATAATAACTGTGACGAGGTACCGCTCCCTCCAGGGCACTCGGTTTCCCCCGGTGATGCGATGTCGGCGTCAGTGAGCGTCGCGAGCAACGAATGGACTCTGACGATCTCCGACTCGACTAAGAACTGGTCCTTTACCGAGGGTCCAATCCCCTGGGCCACTCCTGACAAAGCATCCGCGGAATGGATCGCCGAACGACCCGAGATCTGTGATCCAAGTTGTGCGCTCTCTTCGCTTGCCGACTTCGGATCGGTGACCTTCACTGCCGCGGCCGCGACGGTAAACGGGTCGAGCGAGTCCATCTCGGCGCTCGCCGTCACAGCGATAGAGATGACCAACAACGACACTGCGACAGCGCTAGCGCTGGCCGCTCCCCTTGCACTGAACTCGACCACCGAAGGCTTCACGGACTACTGGGACGCGACGGGACCGTAGGCGACGCAGGCCCTTCACCGCGCCTGTCTGCCGACAGATCATCGACACGAATGCCGTCCTTTCGGTCCACATACTGCAACGAGACGCGGGATCGACTCGTCGGCTCTCATCATCGCTGCCGCGTCTCCGGACCGCGTTTGCGGCGTCGCCGCGACCCACTCGACGACGATCGAACATCACCCAGAGCACCGCGCTCGTCACGACTCGCGAGCGGGCTTGTCCACGCCCAACAGGTTCAGCCGACCTGGCGGATGGCCGCGACGCCGGATCGATGGCGCGCTGTGGACTTCGATCCGTTTCCATCAGCTATCGTCTGCGAAGCCATGGGATCGCTGATCAAGAAGCGCCGCAAGCGCATGCGCAAGAAGAAGCACAAGAAGATGCTGAAGCGCACTCGCTGGCAGCGCCGCGCGAAGTAGCTCGACTCAACACCCCCGACGAAGGTCGCTTCCGATCCGGCCATTTCGAGTCCGGTTCGGCGCGCGCTCAGACGACGGTGCGGGCGACTTCGATGACGGCGCTCATCCCTTCTGACACAATCGCCTCGCGGAGATCACCAGCAACTGAAGACGCAGCGTGTGACGCGCATTCCGCGAACCAGGTCGCCCCGCTCCCCGCCAGCGACGGCTGCCACCGGGAGATTCCCGCGAGCAGGTCCCGGAACCGTGCCAGCCGCGGCTCGACGGCGAGCGCCGCCTTCTCCAGGTCGTTCGTCGAGGACCCCGGGGGCGGCGCACCCACCTCGTCGAACGCGGCGTAGACCGCCGCCGTCGACACGCCGAACGACGGCGTCAGGAGGACGACGGTCACCTCGACCGGGTCCAAGGACTCGACGACCTCGCCGACACCCTGCACCATCGCACAACCGCCTCGCAGGCAGAAGGGCACGTCAGCACCGAGTCGCGCAGCAAGCGCCAGATTCTCGATTCCCGCCCAGCGGAGGACAGCCGCGGCGTCCGCCGAGCCTCCGCCAAGACCCGCTCCAGGCGGGATCCTCTTCACGAGCCGAACGTGCGCCCGCCGACCAACGAGATCGAGCGCCCGGACGACGAGGTTCTCGCTGACCCGCACGTCCGAGAGCACCGGGACTTCGACTCCGGAACCCACCCAGCGGACGGCGTCGACGACCTCGAGACCGTCGCCAGCGCTGAATTCGAGCTCGTCGGCGAGGTCGAGTGCGACCATCTCCGCTTCGATGAGATGGTACCCGTCGTCACGTCGCCCGACGACGCGGAACGTCCGGGTCAGCTTGGCGGGGGCGAGCCTGCGATCGACCTTCGGCACGCTGCCAGCTTGCCCCAAGTCACGACGTCGAGCCGCTCGGCACGCAGACGGGCGTCGACTTCCGCAGCCTCGAACGCTTCCGGGGTCACCATCGCGCCAAGAGCACGCCGGAGCATCTTCCGCCTGCCGCCAAATCCGGCGCGGACGAGCTCGTCGATCTCCTCGTAGCTCGCGAGGCCGGGATCGACGGCGGGCTGGTCCCGCCGTTCGATGGCGACGAGGACCGAGTCGACTTTCGGGCGCGGATGGAACACCTCGGGCGGCACCTGGCCGACGACCCGCGCCGTCGCGAAGTAGGCGACCCGGACGCTGACCGCGCCGTAGCTGCGGCTGCCGGGCACCGCGATGAGACGGGCACCGACCTCGGCCTGGACCATGACGAGCATGCGGCGGATGGCCGGCACGGCCTTCAGGATCTCGACGATGAGGGGGGTCGCCACGTTGTAGGGCAGGTTGGCGACGAGCACCCATTCGGCCCCGGGCTCGTCCGGGGTCGCGAGGACCTCGTCCCAGTCGAGGTGCAGCGCGTCGGCCTCGACGACGCGAACGGTCCCGGGCACGAGCGAACGCAGCTCCTCGACGAGGCGGTGGTCGATCTCGACGGCGGTGACCTCGGCCCCCGTCCGGGCGAGCGCGACGGTCAGCGCCCCGAGCCCGGCACCGATCTCGACGACCCGGTCCCCCGCGCCGACCGCGGCCAGACGCGCGACCCTCTCGACGGTGTTCGGGTCGACGACGAAGTTCTGGCCGAAGGCCTTGCGCGGCGTGATGCCGCGGGCCGCGAGCAGCGTGCGCAGCTCACCGCGCCCGAGCGGTCGCGGCCCGGTCACCGCGATCAGGCGCCGAGGGAGAAGACGGCCGAGACGTTGGCGTTCGTCGCCGTGGCGAGTCGCCCCGCCGGCTCGCCGCGGATCTCGGCGAGCGCGGCGCCGACGAGGGCGACGTAGGCCGGTTCGTTCGGTTTGCCGCGGAACGGGACCGGCGCGAGGAAGGGCGCGTCGGTCTCGACGAGCAGGCGGTCCGCCGGGCAGGCGACGGCCGCCTCCCGGACGGACGCCGCGTTCTTGAACGTCACGATCCCGCTGAACGAGAGGTAGGCGCCGAGGTCGAGGCAGCGCCGGGCCTCGGGCTCGCCGCCGGTGAAGCAGTGGATGACGGTGCGCTCCGGCGCGCCGCAGGCACCCAGGATGTCGAACGTGTCCTCCCAGGCGTCCCGGGTGTGGACGACGAGGGCAAGGTTGTGGCGCTTGGCGAGGTCGATCTGCGCGGCGAACACCTCACGCTGGGCCTTTTTCGGCGAGTGCTCGTAGTAGTAGTCGAGACCGCATTCGCCGATGGCGACGACCGACCCGGGCGCCTTCGGACCGGGCCGGGGCGCGAGCGCTGCCACGAGGTCCGCGATCGTTTCGACGCCGCGCGACGCCTCGTGCGGGTGAAGGCCGACCGCCGCCCACACCGCCACGTCGGAGCGTCGCTCGGTGACGCTGTTGGCGAGCTCGACCGCCTGACGCGACTCGACCTCAGCGGTCCCGATGCAGACGAGCCGACCGACACCCGCCTCGGCAGCCCTCGTGATGACGGCGTCGACGCCGCCCGGGTCCTTGAGATAGGCGTCCTGGATGTGGCAGTGGCTGTCGGTCCAGCGCGGTGGGGTCCCGTCGGTCATCGGCCGTCGCCGGCCGATGCCTTAACCCCCTGCTCGCGGCGCGGGAAGAGCGGTGCCGACTTCTCGACTTGGCGTCCCCCCGGGTACCGGCCCCAGCCGAGCGCGCCGCCGCCGGCTGCGGCGAGGCCCGGCGCGGCAACGTCGCCATCGAGCCCGAGCCTGCGCCAGATCTCCTGGGCGGTCTTCGGGATCGCCGGCGAGGCGAGCACCGCGACGATGCGGAGGACCTCGAGCGCGTCGCCGAGGATCCCGTCGACCTCTTCGCCCGCCGCGAGCTTCCAGGGTTCGCGCCGTTCGAGCTCGACGTTCGTCTCGTGGATGAGCCGCCACGTCGCCTCGAGCGCCTCGTGGGGGTTCGTACGCGCCCAGGCCCCTCGCGCCTCCTCGACCGTCTCGGCAGCGAGGGCCGCCAGACGGTTCCCATCGTCTGCCGGCCGCGGAGCGGGTCCGATCCCGCCGCATTTCGAGGCGACGACGGCGGCCACCCGTTGCAGGAGGTTGCCGAGGTTGTTGGCGAGGTCGGCGTTGTAGCGGGCGACGAGGCCCTCGTAGGTGATATCCCCGTCGAGCCCGAGCACGACATCCCGGAGCAGGTGATAGCGGAGGGCATCGACGCCGACGTCGGCACCGAGCGCGACGGGATCGATCTGGTTCGCCCTCGACTTCGCCATCTTCTCTCCGCCGACGAGCAGCCAGCCGTGGGCGATGACCTGGAGCGGCGGGTCGATGCCCGCCGCCATGCACATCGCCGGCCACCACACGCAGTGGAACCGCACGATCTCCTTCGCCATGAGGTGGTGGACGACGGGCCACCACGCCGCGAACCGTTCGTCGTCCTCGCCGTAGCCGATCGCGGTGGCGTAGTTGACGAGCGCGTCGAACCAGACGTAGATGACGTGGGCGTCGTCCCAGGGCACCGGGATGCCCCAGTCGAACGCCGTCCTCGTGATCGAGATGTCCTCGAGCCCCTGTTTGATGATGCCGAGCGCCTCGTTGCGGCGCGTCTCGGGGATGACCGCGGCGGGCGCCGACGCGTACCAGTCGGTGAGCCGTTCGGCGAAGCGGGACAGCTCGAAGAAGTAGTTCTCCTCGGTCAGCCACTCGACCGGTCGCTCGTGGACCGGGCAGCGCTCTCCGGGTAGGAGCTCCTCGGCCGCGTAGTACGCCTCGCAGGCGACGCAGTACCAGCCGGCGTAGGTGCCCTTGTGGATGTAGCCGTTGTCGTAGATGGCCTGGACGAAGCGCTGGACCGCCCTCGTGTGGCGCGGCTCCGTCGTGCGGATGAAGTCGTCGTTCGAGATGTCGAGCGCCCGCCACGCCTCCTCGAAGTGGCCGGCCATCGCGTCGACCCACGCCTGCGGTCCCACTCCCTGGGCTTCGGCGGCCCGGGCGACCTTCAGACCGTGCTCGTCGACGCCGGTGAGGAAGAACACGTCGTCACCGACGAGCCGATGCCAGCGCGCGAGCGCGTCGGCGACGATCGTCGTGTAGGCGGTCCCGAGGTGGGGACGGTCCGTCACGTAGTAGATCGGCGTGGTAACGAAGAACCGGTCGGGCACGTCGAAAGCGTACCGGCCGGGCACGTGGCGGCCGGAAAGCGCGGGATCGACACGCGGTCAGGCAGTAGGCGCGCCGGTCGGCGTCGCCCTGCGGACCGTGAGCGCGGCCTCATAGGCGTCGCGATGGCTGACACCGAGGAGGATCTCGACCGCGCTCGTCGCCTCCCGGAGCCCGATGCCGGCGGCGACGAGCCGCCCGATCGCGACGCGGGCGTCGGCGCCGGTGCGCGGCGGCGGGGGCGGCGCGGCGTCGACGACGAGGACGTGCTCGCCGCGGGGCGCGACGGCGTTGGCCCGGGCCCGGGCCTCGTCGAGACGGCCCCGCCACACCTCCTCGTGGAGCTTCGTGAGCTCGCGGGCGACGACGACGCGACGGTCCGCCCCGGCGGCTTCGAGGAGGTCCCCGAGGGTCTCGGCGACCCGGTTCGGCGCCTCGAAGACGACCGTCGGGCAAGGCGAGGCGGCGATCTCGCCGAGCCGCGATCGCCGGGTGGCGCCTTTGCGCGGCAGGAATCCCTCGAAGCGGAACCGATCCACGTCGAGACCGCTCACCACGAGCGCGGCGAGTCCCGCCGACGGGCCCGGCACGACGGTGACGCGGTGTCCGGCCCCGATGACGGCCCCGACGAGGCGCCCCCCGGGGTCGGAGATGACCGGCGTCCCGGCGTCCGAGACGAGCGCGACCTGGGCCCCCCCACCGAGCAGCTCGAGGACGGCGCCGATCTGGGCGACCTCGTTGTGGGCGTGGAGGGAGAGGAGCCGGTGGGCCTTCACCCCGACGAGCTCGAGGAGCCGTCCCGTGTGACGCGTGTCCTCGCAGCAGACGACGGCGGCCGTCGCGAGCACCTCGGCGGCCCGCCGGGAGAGATCGGCGAGGTTGCCGATCGGCGTCGCGACGACGACGAGTTCGCCGGGCCCCTCGCCGCGGGCGTCAACGGCACCCGTCGCGCCGGTCACTCCTTGATCTCCAGCTCGTCCCCGACCACGAGCCGCCACCGCTCGAACGCCCCCGCCTCGGCCTCGAGGACGGCGCGGGCGCGCCGGGGCGGCAGACCGATCCGGTAGGGCCCGAGCCGGGCGACGCCGATCACGACCCGGGAGCGGTCGAGGTAGGCGACGTCGATCGGGAACCGGACCCCGAAGGTGTGGATCGCCAAGCGCGACTCGATCAATAGACCGCCGCCGAGCGTTCTCCGAGCGATCAGGCGGGTCGCGCCCCGCGCCCGGGACGGCGCGACCTCGATGCTCGCGAGCACGTCACCTTGCCGCAGCAGCCAGGCCATGCGGACCTCCAACCGAACCCCCCTGCGCCGCTGAGGGTAGCCGGAGGCCGGGCGCTCTTCTCGGCGCGCCGATCAGACGTTGAAGCGGATCTCGAGCGTGTCGCCGTCTTTTACCGCGTAGTCCTTCCCCTCGAGCCGGATCCGCCCGGCCGCTTTCGCTGCCGACCAGGAGCCGATCTCGACGAGCTCGTCCCAGCGGATCACCTCGGCGCGGATGAACCCGCGCTGGAGGTCGGAGTGGATCACGCCGGCGCATTCCGGCGCCTTGGCGCCCTTCCGGAACGTCCAGGCACGCGACTCCTTCTCCCCCGTCGTGAGGAAGGTCCAGCGCCCGATGGCGTCGAACAGCGCCCGGGCGACGCGTGGCAGCGCGCCCTCCCCGAGCCCGAGCCCCGCGAGGAGCTCGCTCCGCTCGCCGGGTTCGAGCGCCCGGGCCTCCGCTTCGAGCTCGACGCTCACGCCGAGGACGGTCGCGTGCTCGCCGAGCTCGGCGGCGACGGGACCGAGCACGTCGGCTTCCCGGCCGACCTCGTCCTCGGCGAGGTTGACGACGCAGAAGAACGGCTTGTTCGTGAGAAGGAACAGCGGGGTGAGCGACGACTTCACCTCGGCCGAAAGCGTCGACCGGTACAGGGGTACACCCGACGCGAGCACGGCCTGCGCGGCTTCCATCGCCTGGGACGCTCCGGCGAGCGCGGGATTCGTCCGCGCCGCCTTCTGCTGCTTGGTGAGCTGGCCCTCGAGCGACGCGAGGTCGGCAAGCACGAGCTCCAGCTCGAGCACGCCGAGCGCGGCGACAGGGTCGTGCTCGCCCGGGATCGAGTCGTCCTCGAAGCTGCGCAGGACGAAACAGAGCGCGTCGACCTCCCGGATTCCGGCGAGGAAGCGATTCCCGAGACCCTCACCGTGCTCGGCGCCCGCAACGAGTCCGGCGATGTCGACCACCTCGACCGTCGCCTCGACGACCTTGCGGCTCGCGCTCATCGCCGCGAGCGCGGCGAGCCGGTGATCGGCGACATGGGCGACGCCGACCGCCGTCTCCGTCGTCGTGAACGGATGCGGGGCCACCGGCACGTTCGCACCGGTCAGCGCGTTGAACAACGCGGATTTCCCTGAATTCGGCAGCCCGACGAGACCGATGCGTTCCACGAGCGTCGAGGCTACTCCGGGGCCTCGGCTACACTGCCGGGGCCATGTCGAAGAAGACGAACAAGCGCAAGTTGCGCAAGAGGAAGAAAGCGAATCACGGCAAGAAGCCGAACTGCGGTCACGGCTAGAAGCTCTTCTCCCAATCGACCTCGAACCGAGCGGCCTGGCTCATCCTTTCTAGGCGCGCCAGGCGACGCCGAGACGGGCGAGGACCCCGACGATCACGCTCGGGCGGTCCGTCATGATCCCGTCGACGTCGATCCCGCAGAGTCGCTCCGTCTCGGCGGGATCGTCGACCGTCCAGACATGGACGGCGAGGCCGAGCGCGTGCGCCGCCTCGACGAAACGCTCGGTGACAATTGCAATGCCGAGAAAGCTCGGTGGCACCTGGATCGCGGCGTGCTGCGCGAGCGCGGGGTCCGGCGTCTCGCCGCGGGCGACGGCCTGGACGAAGCCGACGATGGCGTTCTGACCCAGCGACGTCGCAATGTGCGGCGCGTGCCGCCTGAACGACTCGGTCGCCGCGTCGTGGAACGACGCCACGATGACGTCTTCCCGTCGGCCATGTGACGCAAGGGTGCGGGCGAGCGACTCCTCGTAGGGCGCGACGGTGGGCGCCGTCTGCTTGATATCGAGGTTCACGAACACGCCCTCGGTCACCTCCAGCACCTCGTCGAGGGTGGCGACCGCGAAGCGCGGATCGGCGGGCGCCCTGCCCCGAAACTCATAGTCCTCGTCGGGACGGTCGCGCACCGTCGCCTCGCCCGGGACGAACCAGTAGGCGTTGTCGAGGCGCCGGATTTCGGCGAGCGAGTGCGCGGCGATCGCCCCCGAGCCGTTCGTCGTGCGGTCGAGCGTCGGGTCGTGCCCGACGACGAGCACGCCGTCGGCCGTCGCGTGGACGTCGAGCTCGATCCCCGTCGCGCCGAGCTCGAGGGCGCGTTCGATCGCGTAGAGCGTCGAGGACGGGGCCTCGAACTTGCCCCCTTGGTGCGCCCAGGCGAGCACGCGCCGTTCGAGCCACGGATTCGCCACGACTGAGTTCTAGCCCGGTCCCTCGGCGGTAACGCGCGCTTTTCCGCACGAGATCTCGCCCGCCGTGCGTTTTCGGAACTCGAGATTCGTGGCATGCCTCCTCGGAGGGCCCGCAGAACGGCACCACTAGGATGCGGACCGGTGCCGCGGCATGGCCGCTGCTCTGATCCGCGGGGTGACAGATGGCGCGTACAACGAGCACGGCCGGCGTGATCGGCGACGCCCTCGTCGCCGATCTCACCCGTTCCGAGACCTCGTTGCGGCGCTTCCTATTTGAGCTGCCCGGTGTCGACCAGGTCGGGGCGGAGGAGCGAGCCCGGTCGCTCGCCACCCGTTCGATCAAGTCGGCATCGAAGGTGTGGGCAATCAGAACCGCGATCTCGATGGTCGACCTCACGACGCTCGAGGGCGCCGACACACCCGGGAAGGTGGCCTCGCTCTGCCAGAAGGCCCGCCGTCCCGACCCCGGCGACGACGGCGTCCCGCCGGTCGCCGCGGTCTGCGTCTACCCCGACCTCGTCGGAACGGCCAAGCGCGAGCTCGCCGGGTCGGCCGTCGCCGTCGCCGCGGTCGCCACGGCCTTCCCGTCGGGGCGGGCGGCGGTCGAGGTGAAGCTCGCCGACGTCGGCTCCGCCCTCGACCAGGGTGCCGACGAGATCGACATGGTGATCGACCGGGCAGCCTTCCTCGCCGGGCGCTTCGGGCTCGTCCTCGACGAGATCCGCGTCGTGCGCGAGGCCTGCGGGCCCGTCCGGCTGAAGGTGATCCTCGAGACCGGCGAGCTCGCCACCTACGACAACGTCCGGCGCGCCTCGTGGCTCGCGATGCTCGGCGGCGCCGATTTCATCAAGACCTCGACCGGCAAGATCGTGCCCGCCGCGACGCTCCCTGTCGCCCTCGTCATGCTCGAGGCGGTCCGCGATTTCGCCGTCGCGACGGGCGCGGAGATCGGCGTCAAGGTGGCGGGCGGGGTCCGCTCGACGAAGGACGCGATCCGCTACCTCGTCGTCGTGAACGAGACGGCGGGCGAAACGTGGCTCGATCCGGCGCACTTCCGCTTCGGCGCGTCGGGCCTGCTCAATGATCTCCTCATGCAGCACGCCAAGCAGCGGACCGGCACTTACGTCGGCCCCGATGACTTCAGCCTCGAGTGACGAGTCTGGGTCCCCGGCCGGGGTGGGCGCGATGACCTGGGAGTACTCCTCGGCTCCGGAGGGAGCCCAGGTCGCGCTGCGCGAGTCCTACGGGCTGTTCATCGACGGGAATTTCGTCGAGCCGTCCGACGGCGCAACGTTCGCGACGCTCAACCCCGCGAACGAGCAGGTGCTCGCCGAGGTCGCGACCGCCGGAGAGCGCGACATCGATCTCGCGGTCGCGGCGGCTCGCCGCGCCTACGAGGGCGCCTGGGGGGCGACGCGCCCCGCGGACCGGGCGAAGTACCTCTACCGGATCGCGCGCCTCATCCAGGAGCGCGCCCGCGAGCTCGCCGTGCTGGAAACCCTCGACAACGGCAAGCCGATCCGCGAGTCCCGCGACGTCGACGTCCCTCTTGCCGCGGCGCACTTCTTCTATTACGCGGGCTGGGCGGACAAGCTCGCCTACGCCGGCTTCGGACCGGATCCCCGCCCACTGGGCGTCGCCGGCCAGGTGATCCCCTGGAACTTCCCGCTCCTCATGGCGGCCTGGAAGCTCGCCCCGGCGCTCGCCGCGGGGAACACCTGCGTCCTCAAGCCGGCCGAGACGACCCCGCTCACCGCGCTCCGGCTCGCCGAGATCATCCAGCAGGCAGAGCTCCCCCCCGGGGTCGTGAACGTCCTCACCGGGGCGGGCGCGACCGGGGCCGGGCTCGTCGCCCACCCCGGCGTCGACAAGATCGCCTTCACCGGGTCGACCGAGGTGGGCAAGGCGATCCAGCGCGCGACGGCGGGCACGGGCAAACACCTCACGCTCGAGCTCGGTGGGAAGGCCGCCAACATCGTCTTCGACGACGCGCCGCTCGACGAGGCGATCGAGGGGATCGTGAACGGCATCTACTTCAACCAGGGCGAGGTCTGCTGCGCGGGATCGCGACTCCTCGTCGAAGAGTCGATCGCCGACGAGGTGATCGCGAAGCTGAAGACCCGGCTCGCCCGCCTGCGGCTCGGCGACCCCCTCGACAAGAACACCGACATCGGCGCGATCAACTCGGCCGCCCAGCTCGCCAAGATCCGCGAGCTCGCTTCCGCCGGAGAGGCAGAGGGAGCCGAGCGCTGGTCGCCGCCGTGCACACTGCCCGAGCGCGGCTACTGGTGCCCGCCGACCGTGTTCACCGGCGTCGCCCCGGCGCACCGCATCGCCCGCGAGGAGATCTTCGGCCCGGTGCTCTCCGTGCTCACCTTCCGCACCCCGCAGGAGGCCGTGGCGAAAGCGAACAACACGACCTACGGGCTCTCGGCCGGGGTCTGGACCGAAAAGGGGAGCCGGATCCTCTGGATGGCGGCGCGGCTGCGCGCCGGGGTCGTCTGGGCGAACACGTTCAACCGCTTCGACCCGACGAGCCCCTTCGGCGGCTACCGGGAGTCGGGCTTCGGCCGGGAGGGCGGCCGCCACGGACTTGGGGCGTACCTCGATGGCTGAGCGACGGGTCCCGGTGAAAAAGACCCACAAGCTCTACATCGGCGGGGCGTTCCCCCGTTCCGAGTCCGGACGCAGCTACGTCGTCGCGACCCCCGGCGGCGAGTTTCTCGCCAACGCCGCGCTCGGTTCGCGAAAGGACGTGCGCGACGCCGTCGTCGCGGCGCGCGGCGCCCAGTCGGGCTGGGCGGGCGCGACCGCCTACAACCGCGGCCAGGTCCTCTACCGGGTCGCCGAGATCCTCGAGGACCGCCGGTCCCAGTTCGTCGCGGCCGTCGCCGCGGGCGAGGGGCTCGACGCGGACGGTGCCGCGGTCGCGGTCGACGCGGCGGTCGACCGCTGGGTCTGGTACGCGGGATGGTGCGACAAGGTCGCGCAGGTGGCCGGCTCGTCGAACCCCGTCGCGGGCCCGTACTTCAACTTCTCGATCCCCGAGCCGACCGGGGTCGTCGGTCTGCTCGCCCCGGCGCGCTCGTCGCTCCTCGGCCTCGTCAGCGTGCTCGCCCCCGTGCTCGTGACGGGGAACACCGCCGTTGTCATCGCCTCCGAGACGCGCCCGGTGCCGGCGGTCGTGCTCGGCGAGGTCCTCGCGACCTCCGATCTCCCCGGCGGCGTGGTCAACATCGTGACCGGCCGGGCGGCGGAGATCGCCGCGACGCTCGCCGCCCACCGGGACGTCGACGCCCTCGATCTCGCCGGGGCGCCGGCCGAGCTCGCTGCGGAACTCGCGCGCGCGGCAGCGGTGAACGTGAAACGCGTTCTCGCCGCGCCCCCCGACGAGCCCGACTGGACGGAACCACCGACGCCGCGGCGCATCCTCGCGTTCGTCGAGACGAAGACCGTCTGGCACCCGGTCGGGACCTAGACCGGCACCGAGAAACGGAGACCCTGTGGCTCTGCATGTCGTCGACCACCCGCTGGCGCACTCCCTGCTCACGGCGTTGCGGGACCGCTCGACGCCGCCGCCGCTTTTCCGCGTCCTCTCCAAGCGGCTCGCGCTCGTGCTCTGCATCGAGGCGACGCGGGGGATCGCGACCGAGCCCGTCGAGGTCGAGACGCCGATCAAGACGACGACCGGGCGGCGGATCGCCACGACCATCGTTGCGGTCCCCATCCTGCGCGCCGGGCTCGGCATGCTCGAGGCGGTCACGGAGCTCTTCCCCGAGGTGCTCGTCGGCTACATCGGGCTGGAACGCGATCACGCCACGTTCGAGCCGTCGCTGTACTACTCGAAGGTCCCACCCCTCGACGGTCGCCTCGTTCTGCTGCTCGACCCGATGCTCGCGACCGGGGGCTCGGCGACGGCGGCCTGCACGGCCCTTTTCCAGGCGGGAGCCGAGGCTGTCTCCCTCGTCTCGGTCGTCTCCGCGCCCGAGGGGGTCCACCACCTGACCGTGGCGCACCCGACGGTCGACATCTACACGGCCGCCCTCGACGAGGGGCTGAACGAGCACGCCTACATCGTCCCCGGTCTCGGCGACTTCGGTGACCGCCTCTTCGGCACCTAGAGCGACGGTGATGGGTGCGCCGACGAGGCAGCACACCTGGCTTCTTGTTGCTCGTGTGGGGGCTGACTCACCAGGCACACCTACGGGTGATCCGCGATTGCGAACTCGCCCTCCTTGCCACTCGACCTTGTCCCACGCCCGACGCAGTTCTGTGTCCGACCGCACGCGTTTCATCAGCGCGCGCATCGCCAGAGCGGCTGGCGGCGGGACGACGCTGCTCCGGATACCGGGTACCGGACGCAAGCCGGCCACCGCAAATCGCGAAACGGTAGGGTCGTGCGCGGCAATGGAGAAGCGATGACACCCGGCCCGTTCGAGCTCGCCCGATCAGGCGCAGAGACGCTGGCCGCCGAGCTCGGCGGGGTGCACCACGTCGCCGCGGTGGTCCTCGGCTCGGGATGGCAGGACGCCGCCGACGGCCTCGGGACGACGAAGGCCGAGCTGGCGACGGGTGACCTCCCGGGGTTCGTGCGCCCCACCGTCGCTGGACACGAAGGGCTGGTCCGCTCCGTGGACGTCGGGGGGAGGCGGGTCCTCGTCCTGCTCGGCCGCGTCCATCTCTACGAGGGGCGTTCGGCAGCCGAGGTCGTCCACCCGGTCCGCGTCGCGGTGCTCGCGGGATGCCCGGTCGTCGTCCTCACGAACGCGGCGGGCGGTCTCGACCCCGGGATGCGCAAGGGCCAGGCGGTGCTGATCCGGGACCAGATCAACCTGACCGGGGCCTCGCCGCTCACGGGACCGCCGCCACCCGAGGGGTACGCGGCGCGTTTTGTCGACCTCACGGGGCTGTACCCGGCGAAACTGCGCGATCTCGCCCGCGAGGTCGACCCTGCGCTCACCGAGGGTGTCTACGCCGGGCTGCCGGGACCCCAGTACGAGACACCTGCTGAGATCGCGATGCTCCAGAACGCCGGCGCCCAGCTCGTCGGGATGTCAACGACGCTCGAGGCGATCGCGGCGCGTCACCTCGGCGCTTCCGTCCTCGGAGTCTCGCTCGTCACGAACCACGCCGCCGGCGTCGCCCATGCACCGATCGATCACGCCGAGGTGCTCGAAGCCGGTTCCGCCGCCGCCCCGGGTCTCGCCCGACTGATCGCCGGCTTCGTCACACGGCTGTGACACCCGAGTCCAAAGCCGACCGCGACGCGCCGGAGCTGCCGCGCGGGCTCGTCGACGGGGTCCTGGCGTGGATCGTCCGCGACCCGGATCCGGCGACCCGGGCCGAGCTCGAGGGGCTCCTCGAGGCTCGCGACGAGGAGGCGCTGCGGGCCCGTTTCGACCGTCCGCTCGTGTTCGGGACCGCCGGCCTGCGCGGTGCGCTCGGCGCCGGCCCGGGGCGGATGAACCGGGCCGTCGTGCGCGCGACGACGGCTGGACTCGCCCGCTGGGTCGCGGACCAAGGCGACGCGGCCCGCCGTGCGGGCATCGTCGTCGGCTACGACGCTCGCCACGGCTCGGCGGTCTTCGCCGAGGACGTCGCGGCGGTGGCGGCGGCGGCGGGCGTGCGCGTGCGCGCCTTTCCCCGCGCCCTGCCCACGCCGATCACCGCCTTCGCCGTGCGTCAACTGGGTGCCTCGGCCGGCGTGATGATCACCGCGAGCCACAACCCGGCGGCCGACAACGGCTACAAGGCCTACGCGGCCGACGGCGCCCAGGTGATCCCCCCGGACGACACGCGGATCGCCGACCTCGCCGCCGAACTCGGCCCGTCACCGGAGGCCTGCTCGCCGCGCGGAGCGCTTGCCCTCGTCGAGCGCCTCGACGAGACCGCGCTGCTCTCCGCCTACGCGGCGACGGTCTCGTCGGTTCTCGAACCGGACGGGCCGCGCCAACTCCGGGTCGTCTACACGCCCCTCCACGGCGTCGGGGGCGCGGTCCTCCCGGAGCTCCTCGTCGGTGCGGGGTTCGATCCTCCGACCCTCGTCGCACGGCAGGCCGAACCCGACCCGGAATTCCCGACCGTCGCCTTCCCGAACCCCGAGGAGCCCGGAGCGCTCGACCTCGCCCTCGCCCGGGCCCGGGAGGTCGGCGCCGACGTCATCCTCGCCAACGACCCCGACGCCGACCGCCTGGCCGTCGCCTTCGCCGACCGCGCCGGCGAGTTCCGGGTGCTCACCGGCGACGAGCTCGGTGCGCTCCTCGGCGACTACCTCCTCGGAAAAAGGCCGGGACCGGGCCGGCTCGTCGCGACGACGATCGTCTCGTCATCGCTGCTCGCCGCGCTCGCCGCCGAAGCCGGTGCCGAATACGCCGAGACCCTCACCGGTTTCAAGTGGATTGCCCGCGCCGCGGCCTCACGTCCCGGATCCCGTCTCGTCTTCGGCTACGAGGAGGCCCTCGGCTACGCGGTCTCGGACGCGGTCGCCGACAAGGACGGGCTCTCGGCCGCGCTCGTCGCCGCCGAGCTCGCCGCCACGGAGAAGGCAGCGGGTCGCACCCTCGCCGACCGGCTGAACGACATCGCCGCCCGCCTCGGCGTGCACCTCACGACCCAGATCGCCCTGCGGGGAGACAACGAGGGAGCGATCGGTGAATTCGCGGCGGCGATGGCGCGCCTGCGGGCGCACCCGCCCGACCGGCTCGCCGGGATAGACGTGACCGAGGTCGTCGACTATGCGCCGGGGACCCGGGACCTCCCGCCCGCCGACGTCCTCGCCTGGCGGCTGGGCGACGGCGCCCGGGTCGTCCTCCGTCCGAGCGGGACCGAGCCGAAGTTCAAGGCCTACCTCGAGGTGAGGACCGAACCCCCCGGCCGGGCGGGGCTCGAGACGGCCCGCGCCGAGGCCGCGGCGACCCTCGCGCTGCTGCGTCGCGACGTCGAGGCGATGCTCGCGGGCTAGTCCCGCTGCCCTGCGCGCCGGTTCTCCGGGCCCACCGGGGTTCCGTCGAGGAGCGCCGCGAAGCCCGGCTTGATCATCGTGTCGATGATGACGAGCCGGTCGTCGAAGGGGTAGAAGGCGCTCTTCATCGCGTTGATCGCCAGCCAGCTGAGGTCGGGCCAGCCCCAGCCGAAGGCGGCGGCGCATCTCGCGAGCTCCGAGGAGAGCGTCAGCCCGCTCATCAGGCGGTTGTCGGTGTTGACGGTCACCCGGAACCGCAGCTTGCGCAGCAGGCCGATCGGGTGGTCGGCGAGGTCGGCGACGACGCCGGTGTGCACGTTCGACGTCGGGCAGAGCTCGAGGGGGATGCGCAGGTCGCGGATGTAGCTCGCCAACCGGCCGAGCGTGACGTGGCCGTCGGGTGCGACGGTGATGTCGTCGACGATCCGCACCCCGTGGCCGAGCCGCTCGGCGTTGCACCACTGGAGCGCCTGCCAGATCGACGGCAGTCCGAAGGCCTCCCCGGCGTGGAGGGTCGCGTGGAAGTTCTCCCGCTGGACGAGCTGGAAGGCGTCGAGGTGCTGGGTCGGCGGGTACCCCGCCTCGGCCCCGGCGACGTCGAAACCGGCGACGCCCTCGTCGCGGTAGCGCACGGCGAGCTCGGCGATCTCGAGGGACCGCGCCGCGGTCCGCATCGCCGTGAGGAGCGCCCGCACGACGATCGGCCTGCCCGCGGCGGAGGCCGCCGCCATGCCGGTACGGAAACCCTCGAGGACCGACTCCACGACCTCGGGGAGCTCGAGCCCCTCTCCGGTGTGCAGCTCGGGCGCGAAGCGGACCTCGGCGTAGACGACACCGTCTGCCGCGAGGTCCTCGACGCACTCGACGGCGACGCGGCGGATGGCGTCCTTGTGCTGCATGACGCCGACGGTGTGGGTGAAGCCCTCGAGGAAGCGGACGAGGTCCCGCCGCGGCGCGGCGATGGCGAACGACCGGGCGAGCTCGTCGGGATCGGTCGTCGGCAGGCCCCGGTAGCCGCATTCGGCGGCCAGTTCGATGAGGGTGGTCGGACGGAGCCCCCCGTCGAGGTGGTCATGCAACAAGACCTTCGGCGAGCGGACGATGTCCTCGAGACTCGGGGTCTTTTCTGCCATGTCCGCAGGTTAGTGGTGGACGCGCGCCTCGCGGCCGGGAGGCCACGGGTCACGGCGGACAAACGGAGCCACGAAGCCACGACCGACGTTCACGTCCTCGGGCGCGCAGCTGGTGCGAGTCGCCAGAGCGATCCTGGGCCCGCGGGCCGACGTGGTTCGCGTTGCGCTGAGCGCGCGCTCCATGTCGACGTCAGTCGCGCGTCGGCTGACCTTCGGGCGTTCCTCCCGCGATCTGCTGGGCGAGCTGGTGAATCCTCTGGGCGAGATCGTGCACCTTCTGGGTCAGGTCCGTGTTCGAGGCAAGAAGCTGGTCGATCTTGTGCGTCTCGTTGTAGTGATGAGCAGCGAGGATCTCGTCACGTGCCGCCGCCCGGTTCTGGCTCATCATGATGATCGGCGCCTGGATACCCGCGAGTCCCGAGAGCACCAGGTTGAGGGCAATGTAGGGGTAGGGATCGAAGGCCCGGTGGCTGAGGACATGCTGGATGAGAACGGTGTTGATCACGATCCACGCCACGATCATCCCGAGAAAGATGAAGATGAACGGCCACGAACCTCCGAAGCTCGCGATGTCATCGGCGACGCGCTCGCCGAGGGTACGGTTGTCGTGCGCGGCTTTCAGCGCCGGGTGGGCGTGCTGCGGATGACGCCACGGGAACCAACTGCTGCGCGACGACGTCCTGGTTGCGGTGTCGGTGTCCGCGGTCACTGGTATCCACCTTTCCTCATACGTCGAGACCACCAAATACTGGCACTTGCGCCGCGCCGGGGACTCTCGGTCGAGCGGTGCAATGAACCCGGGAAGCGACGACCCGAACGGCCGCCGGTCTGACCGCGCGACGCCGGATGGTTCGGGGCAGAAGCGCCCAGGCCGTCTTCTCGAGGACACGCGACCGGACGGAATGGTATTCCCGACCCCGGGATAGCCTCCTATCCGCACCGGATCGGAAAGGACGACAGTGGTTCCTCGCGCGAGTTCCGAAGCCGTCGCCTTGCGCGGCGGAGCCGAGATGCCAATCCTCGGGTTCGGGACCTGGCAGATGCGAGGTGGGCGCGCTCGCGAGGCGGTGCGCTGCGCCTTGCAGATGGGCTACCGCCACATCGACACCGCCACGCTCTACAAGAACGAAACCGAAGTGGGACTTGCGCTCGCTGACAGCGGGTTGCGTCGAGAGGAGGTCTTTCTCACGACCAAGCTGCTGCCAGGTGAGGCACACGCCAGACCGGCCATCGAAAGGAGCCTCGCGGAGCTTCGGGTCGACTACGTCGACCTCTGGCTCATCCACTGGCCCCCTCCCCCGGCCAGTTCGCTCTCGCTCTACCAGGAGATGCTCGAGCTGCGCGACGAGGAACTTGCGCACGCGATCGGGGTGAGCAACTACAGCACCGGGGAAATCGACGACCTCACGGCGGCGACCGGAGACGTCCCCGAGGTCAATCAGATCCGCTGGAGTCCGTTCCTCTACGACCCCCCACGACAGCGCGAACTCGGCCGACGCGGCGTCGTCCTCGAAGGTTACAGCCCGATCAAGGAGAGCCGTCTCGACGATCCCGTCATCACCGACATCGCAGCCGCCATCGGCGCCACGCCGGCACAGGTCGTGCTGCGATGGCACATTCAGCACCGCGTCGTCGTCATTCCGAAGTCGATCGATCCCGATCGCATCGCCAAGAACTTCGACGTCTTCAACTTCTCGTTGGATGCCAACTCGATGCGGCGACTTGACGACCTCGCCCCGCGCTAGCCCTTCCGGGCCAGCGCGACCACGACGCGCCCGCACCCCGCGCGTCTCGTTAAGTCCCCCAATCTGGCAGTCAAGATTCTCGACGAGAAAGTCGCGACCTTGGCTGTCACAACTATTTGAGGAGCCATAATGTGCCCGCGGCAACCTGCTCCGGGTCCGGCTGGAACGGGCTGGCCCTCGACACGGGGTACGTACTCCCCGGATGTCCTCTTTGGGCTGCTTTCAGTTCCCTCGACCGCGCGATGCACTTCCGACAGCCGCAGGCTGCTGCGCCGAACTGCTCATGACTCCGAGAAACGGTCGCTGGTGAACTGAGCCGGTCCGGCTCCGGTGGAGACGAGCTGCACGAAGAAGGTGGTCGCGCCGGGCACGCGCGGCACGGTCGCGGACGCCTGGCCACGACCGGCGGAGTTGGTGGTGAATGTGCCGCCGTTAGCCGTGGGTTGCGGGCACGACCCGGGGACCTGCTGCATGTACACCCCATAGCTCGTATTCGGGGCGCCCTTCTGCAGCTGGATCTCGGCCTGGAACGAGCCGGTTGTGAGTTTCAGCATCACGTACCCGACCGAGGTAGCCGCCTCGCTGGTGTTCGTGGTGCAGTCCCCCACGGCGGGACTGTTCGACCCGAGCGCCTCCTTGTGGCCGCCGCCTGGAACGGCGGTCGAGGGCGACGTGCTGAAGGTAGTCGGCGGCGAAACCGAGGGCGACGGGCTCGAACAGGCTGGCAAGAAGACCAGGGTGGCCACCAGCACGACGGAGGCCGCAGCAATGGCTCGACGGGGCAATGTGGCTCTCATGCGCGCCATCGTCCGCAGCGGCACCGGCGCCAACTAGGGACTTTGGTCACATCTGCACGACAGGGAACGGGTGGCCGGGTCTAGAGCGCTTCGACGAAGCCAACGCCCACTTCGAAGCGCTCCCGCGGTCCGCCGGCGGCCTGGAGGGCCTGTACCGCAGCCGGTGGGCGCATGCCAAGCGGGCGCCCATTCAACCGGCTTGACTCGCTCGTCGCGGCAGCGATCGCCTTCGCGTACCGAACATCATGATCCGAAGCGGTCGAAGCAAACGCGTAAGCAGCGAACTGCACCACCGCACGTGCCTCAAAACATCCGCCCGGGAAGGCGATGCGGATTCCCCTCATGTGCCGTTCGGGGATGATGCTGTCGACAGACAGTCCTGGTGGGAGGATTTGAACCGTGAAGAGATCATCGCCGGTTGCTCTCGCTCTCATGGTCTTCCTGGGCAGCCACGCCCTGATCGGCGCACCGGCAACCTAAAGGACGCAAGTATGCGAAGCATCATCTACACCTTGGCGCAACGCCGCACACGCATCGCAGGCATGGCACTCGTGATCGTGGCCGGCAGCGTTTCGACCCTCGGGTCTTTCGTTGACGGCACCGTGGCTGGCGCGGCCAATGTCGCAGCGAAGGTCTCGACCTGCTCGGCATCCCAGCTGGTAACCGTTTGGGTCAACCAAACAGGTGCCGCGGGCTCGCGCGCGGGCGAGTACGGATTCAAGAATGTCTCCGCCCATCGATGCGAGCTGGAGGGTTACCCGACGGTGCAGATGCTGACCAAGTCGGGCGGCAAGCTGTCTACGACAGACCAGCACGCAGCGTCGGGTGCGTTCCAAATCATGCTCAAGCCAGTCATCATCGCCCACGACGAAACGGCATACTTCGGCATCGAGTATGAGTCATCAACGGGCTACGTGAACGCGTACTGTCCGACTTCCGCGGTGCTCGAGCTGACCGCGCCGGGCAGCACAAAGAGTGTGCTGCTAACCGGTCTCGGTGGACGAATTCAGCCTTACGGAGGGTCAGTCCAGCACTTACACTGCGGCATTCTCTCCATGACCCCGGTATCCGCCACGCGTTTCCAGTAGTTGAGCCGCAAAACGATCGCACGACGAGCGACACACATCGGACGATTGTGTGCCGTGTGCTGGCGACTCAGCCGACCGAGCCCGCGCCCCATAACGCTCAACGCAACAGGGCTTCGGAGTGTGGACGCCGGATGAGTGATCAACACGCCCACCCGGAGACCTGCCTACATCCACGACAGCGGACGCCGGTCGGAGATTTATGACGTCGGCTCTGCTGTCTCGCGACATCACAGAAGTAGTCTGCTACAAACCGTTTCCCATGGGCGTCCAGCACCACCCCGTTTGGGTCGTCAAAGTCTGGACTGGTGGCAGGGCCCGGCGTCGGCTGGCCCGCCTTGCCGTTCCCCGCCGCCACCGAGGCGCCCTTTGCCCGCTAGTGGCCCGTCGCGGGATTGATGTCGTGGGTCTGCTGTGGGTCGGTTGGTTTTGCGAGCCTTGTCATGATGGTTCCAGCGTGAAGGAAGCACTCCAGCCGGCACCTTCTACTTCAGCCAGCGACTCATCGCCGTTGGGGCTCGCCAAGGTCCAACTCGAGCTATACCCAGGCTGTCTCCACAAGAATTCGTACTCCGGGATGATCGGCACCTCGCCGAAGCTGAAGTTGACCACGCAATTGCCTCCGCTGATGACGCCCGCCGCACCGGCGTAGATCGTGTAGACGCTCAGCTGGCTGTTGTCCTGGTCGGTCACTTCCAGCTGCACCGTATCGTTGGGGCTGCACGAAGACCCATTGGTGCTGAACAAGCCAGCACCACCTAGGAACGCTTGGCTGACTGACAGGCTCTGCTCGGATGTCGGCAAGGTCGTCATTGTTGACGCCGGCACAGTCGTTGTCATTGACGCCGGCACCGTCGTTGTCGTTACGCTCACCCCGGGCCCGAACACGTAGGCCCGCCCGGCACCATCGGCGTGGCCCGAGGCGCTGACCACGACGGTAGAGCCTGACAGTGCGACCGACCCACCGAAGTCGTCTTTGGCAGCGGTGTCGGAGCCTTTCAGCTCGGCGGTCTGCTGCCAGCCCGTCGCGGCCTTGGTGAACACGTAGGTCCGACCGGCACCATTGGCGTGGCCAAAGGCGCCGACCACGAGGGTAGAGCCTGACAGTGCGACCGACCCACCGAAGAAGTCGTCGGCGACGGTGTCGGAGCCTTTCAGCTCGGCTGTCTGCTGCCAGCCGGCAAGCAGCAGCGCGTGCGGCCTGGCAGCCCCCGCCCAAGCGGGACCGGTAGATGCCGGTGCCACAAGCCCAAAGATGGCCGCACTAGCGAAAGCAGTATGGCGACCTTGTTCGTCGGCACCATCGCCTCTCCTTCTCCCACCGGGTTCTCGGCGATTCAGCGACCGGGCTTGCGATCGCTGCTGGAGAGGCCCAAAACCGGACAGTAGCAGTGCGGTCGGGGTCTCTACTTGTTCGTCCCCGTGGGGGCTGGCTCCCACGGGACGGTCGCCATGAAGGACGCGGCCGGGCTCTCGGGGACCCGTGCAGTCACTACCGTGCGGGACGGGCGGATCGCCAGTTCTTAGATGAGCGGTGGTCCCTCGGAGGGGACCTCACTGCCCTTCGGAGATTCGCGACGTCGGCTCACCCACGGGCGGAGTACAGCCGGCCTCGACCGACCCTGCATTCCGCACGGAACGCAATGCAGTTTGCGAGTGCTGTGTTACGACACCGCCCCGTGGCAAACAGCTGCCTATGGTGCGATGATTCTGCCACCAGTGCGCTGTCGCGGTTGGCGCAGGGTAAGAGCAACAAGTCGATGTTGCCGACCGACGCGTCGAGTATCGACTACTAGCGTGCGTGAGCACCGCTGTGCGCCTCCTGGCTGGCCAAGGAAGCAAGTTCAGAGAGGGGGCACGCGGTGCTCAAGAAGAAGAACAACTTCGTTCTATGTGCTGTCGTCGGGGTACTGGTACTGAGCGGTACGGGACTGGCAGCGGCAAGCACGACGGCGAAGTCTGCGGCGAGGCCCACCGTGAGTGGCGCCGTGTCTGCTCACTCAAATTTCCCAACAAAGTGCCCACCTGCCGCCCCAGTAGGCAAGGCGCTTGGAGTGTCCGTCACAGGACCTACCGTCCTCTCCCATGTTGCCGGGATGGCTCTGGAGTGCCAGTACAAGAGTGCCAAGGGAAAGACGACGCTCACATGGGTGAAGCAGACCCCGGCCGGTTTTCGCTCATTGGAAAAGACCCTGGGTGTCAAGCCCCTAACTGGTTTGGGTACGGGCGTCCTGGCGTACTCGAACGCCTCTGTCGAGTTTGCTGTTCAGAAAGGGACGCTGGGGTGCACCATCTCGGCCTACGGATTCAAGCTCGCACAAATGGAGGCCCTGGCCGGGAAGATCGTCGACTCTTACTGGTAACCGCCCTGGGCCTTGACCAGCTCACCGTAGCCGGGAGGTTTGAAATTGGCGTTCTGTCGGTGCGCACGCCCCGCGCCTTCCCGGTTGCGCGCAGCGTTGCCAGCCGAGGGACATCCGGGTGTGGTCGTGGGCCTATAGACCATTGCGAACGGTTCCTACGCGATTCGGTGACACGCGGGTGAAGGGCGATCTCTCCAGGTCTTCGGCCCACACACAGCGGAGAATCTCGGCAGGCACGTTCCACTGAAGAAGCGTCCGCAGCCCGTGGCCCTTCGCTCGCGCCGCTCCTGCAAGGAAACTCGCAGTCAAACCAACAGCAAGCCCTGACACCGGCCACTGCCTAACGTCTCATGGTGCAGTTATGAGTCGTGACGCACCAGATGTAGCGCGCCCATGCTCCTGTCGGCTCAGAGATGCTCGACCAGCGGCCACGACCGCAGTCGCCAGCAAGAGTTTGGTGACGTCGGCTCTCCGATGCAGACCCCCCACGCCCAGGATGTGGCGACATTAAGAACTTGTCGCTGAGCGGAATATGAGGTCCCGTGAGTTCTCGGCGAGCAAGCCGAGCTACCTCTCGACGCTCCGTGCTTTCTCTACCGCCTCGCGGCGGTCCGTGATGTCCTGCACGACGCCGATCAGCTCGACTGGCACCCCGGTCGCGTCGGCGAGGACATCCCCCACCATGAAGACCCATCGCTGCGTCCCGTCCTGGCGCACGATCCGGTGCTCGAGCTCGTAGTGGCCCTCTTGGGCGATCGCCGAGAGCGCTGCTGATCGCACACGCTCAAGATCGTCAGGGTGGACACGCGCGAAGTAGTCCTCCAGCGTCAGGTTGGGACGCTCGGCGGTTCCGAAGATGTGGAACACCTCACTCGTGCAGATCAGTGGTCCGTTTGAAGCGACCGCAAAGGCCCACCCCCCGAAGTGTCCGATGCGCTGGGCCTGCTCGATCAGTGCCCGGCTCTCCGCGAGATCGCGCTCGCGCTGCTTGCGCTCGGTGATCTCGTGCAGGATCGCTGACTTCCCAACGATCGAGCCGTCTGGAGCGAAAATCGGCGACAGGCTCATCGACACATCGAACTTCGTGCCGTCGCGCCGTGTCCGCTCGGTCTCGTGGTGACTCAGGTGCTCCCCGGCCATCACCCTGGCGAACACCTGCTCGAAGTCTTCGAGCTCTTCTCCCTCGAGGATCTCGCCATAGAAGCGACCGACCATCTCGTTGGCGCTATAGCCGAAGAGGCGCTCGGCGCTCCCGTTCCAGCTCGTCACATACCCTCGCAGGTCAGTGCTGAACATGGCGTCCTCGGCGCTCTCCACGATCGCGGCGAGCAGCGCTCGGATCTGCTCCGAGCGTTGCCGACCGGTGATGTCGTGAGCGATCCAGGTAGCGCCGAGGACCTGCCCGTCGGAGCCGTCAATCGGAGAGATCGTCAGTGATACCTGCACCCTGAAGTCATCCTTGCGAGATCGCGTCGTCTCGAGGTGGTCAACACCGTCGCCCCGGGCGAGTCGGTCCACGATCATCGAGTGCTCCGACCGCTGGGCCTCGGGCACGATCATCTCGATGTTCTGGCCGATGGCCTCAGCCGCCGTCCATCCGTACAGGCGTTCAGCTGCGGGATTCCAACTCGCGATCGTGCCGTCGAGGCTCGAAGAGCAGATCGCGTCATCGCTCGAGTCGGCGGCTTCAGCAGCAGCTAGAAGCGCCGCGGAGAACTCCGCCGGTAAACCCTCGAACTCCGCTGGTCGGTCAAGGGTCATCTCGCACCCGCAATCTAGATGTTCAGGCGCAATTGATCATTTACTTTATCTCTTGCGTCTCACGTGCGTTCGAATCTTCACGAGGGGCGGAGGCCCCGCCCCTTCATCACATCAGTTAGGTCCCGGCCCACGGCTCAAGCCGCCAGTCGGAGATCGTGGACATCGGTTCACCGAGCTGAACCCCCACGCTCAATGGGGTGACTGGGGAACGTACGGACAGCCCCTCACTTGAGGCTTCCGATCACGATTCCGCCGGCGCCGGCAAGCAAGACACCGACGAGAGCGATCCGAGCGGCGCGCGAACCCGGCTCGGGCACCTTGAAGACGTAGATGCCGATTCCCACATTGACCAGCAGACTGAGTTGGGCGATGGTAAAACCGATACCGGTGCCGACACGGGCAACCAGGCCGAGCAAGACAAGATTGCCCACCCCGAACAAGACGCCGGCTGCCACCTGGACTGCGGTGTGCCCGAGTTTCAGCCTCGCCGGCCCGCCCGTCGCCATCACCAGCACCGCGCCGCCAGTGAGGATCCCGAGTGCCAGTGGGAAGTTGCTCAGCTGCGCGGGCACCTTCGCCCACTGTGCCGGCACGAAGTAACTGCCCCAGAGAACTCCGGCCGCGCCGGCGAAGAGAAGGCCGCGGCGGTAGCTGCCGGTGAATCCGCGCACTGGGACCTCGGTCGCCAGAACGGCGCGGTTCACGGCGGAACGTGTCCCCACCGGACTGACGGCCAACACGCGGGCGTCGTGTGATCGGACGATGAACCAGATCCCCGCCAGCACGAGAACGAGCGCCGTGCCGAGGACCGTGAACTGGGCGACGCTGAACCCATCGAGTTCCTTGAAAAGAAGTGCTCCCCACACGAACGCGACGATGATGTTCAACGGCGTCCACGAGCCGCTGGCTCGGGCCAGCCCGAACTCCTCCGTCGCCCGGAAGGCGGAGTAGTTCCCTCCCGTCCAGACCACCCCGCCCGCGAACGGCAGCCAGAACTGTCGCCACCCGAGCACGAGGTGCCCCCCGCCGACGGCGAGCGCTCCGAGAGCGAAGGCGACGTTCCCCAGGGTCGCGTAGAACGTCCGCGAACTCTGGGGTATCCCCGGCACGGCCTGCGCCAGCGGTATCCAACATCCGAAGGCGAGCACCATGGTCAGCGCCAGCAGCGCGGTCACGCGCCCTCCAGCGAACTCAACTGCTGCATTCTGGGACCCTCGTCACCACGCGCCGCAGCCACGATAGAGCGCCAAGCCGCCTGACCGTGGGACGTCGCTCGTGCCGCCGAACCTGCAGTGCCGGGCCGAGACGCCGCGCCGAGGTTCAAACGATGCGCTCGAGCACGACGGGTGGGTTCGCCGGCGGCGACTCGGCGACGTCGAACGCACCGACGAGGCTGGCACGTGCCCCGGCGATCCGGGAGTCGTCCTCGGCATGGAGCTCGAGGAGCGTCTGTCCCGCGACCACGGCGTCGCCAGGTTTTGCGCGACAGATCACCCCGGCCGAGGGGCTGACGGGGTCCTCCTTGCGGGCCCGGCCCGCGCCGAGCCGCCAGGACGCCACCCCGATGGCGCGCGCGTCGAGGCGCGCGAGATACCCGGACCGGTCGGCGACCACCTCGTCGACGACCGCTGCCCGCGCCAACGCGGCGTCGGGATCGCCCCCCTGGGCGACGACCATCGCCCGGAAACGATCCAACGCCGATCCGACGCGCAGCGCCTCCGCTGGGTCGACGCCACCGCACCCCGCCAGATCGAGCATCTCTCTCGCCAGCGCGAGGGTCACCTCGACGAGGTCGGCGGGACCGCCACCGGAGAGCACCTCGACCGCCTCGGCGACCTCGAGCGCGTTTCCGACGGCGCGCCCGAGCGGCGCGTCCATCGCGGTCAGGAGGGCGACGACCCGGAGGCCGTGCTCGCGGCCGAGCCCGACCATCGTCCGGGCGAGCTCGGCAGCGCGGCTCGTCTCGGTCATGAAAGCTCCCGAGCCGACCTTCACGTCGAGCACCAGGGAGGCGGTGCCCTCGGCGATCTTTTTCGACATGATCGAGGCCGAGATAAGCGGGATGGACTCGACCGTCGCCGTCACGTCGCGCAGGGCGTAGAGCTTGCGGTCCGCCGGCGCAAGGTCGCGTCCTGCGGCGCAGATCACGCAGCCGACCTCCTCGAGCTGGTGGAGGATCTCGTTGGACGTGAGTTCGGAGCGCCAGCCGGGGATCGACTCGAGCTTGTCGAGCGTGCCCCCGGTGTGGCCGAGCCCCCGCCCGGAGAGCTGCGGTACGGCGGCCCCGCAGGCCGCCACCAGCGGGGCGAGGATGAGTGAGACCTTGTCCCCCACCCCCCCGGTCGAGTGCTTGTCGACCGTCGGCCTGGCGAGACCCGACAGGTCGAGACGGCTCCCCGAGGCGACCATCGCGCTCGTCCACGTCGCGAGCTCTCCCTGCGACAGGCCCCGGAAGTAGATCGCCATGAGCAGTGCCGAGAGCTGCTCGTCGGGAAGCTGTCCGCGGGAGTAGGCGCCGATCAGCCAGTCGATCGCGGCATCGCTCAGCGATTGGCCGTCGCGCTTCGCCCGGATCAGGTCGACGAAGTCGAAAGGAGCTGCGGCGTTCTTAGTCGGCACTCGGCGAGCGGGTCGAAGGGACGTCCTCGGGACCGCGCCACGCCGCCGGAAGCAGGTCCCGCATCATCACCGGTTCCTCACCCTCGCCCCTGTCGAGCAGGAGGCCGACGGCACCGTGCTCGACGAGGAGCTGGCGACAGCGCCCGCACGGCATGAGCGGTCGGCCGTCGCGGGCGACGATGGCGAGGGCAAGGAGCCCCTCCGCCCCGGCGGCGACGATGTTCGAGACGAGCCCGCACTCGGCGCACAACGTCAAGCCGTAGGAGGCGTTCTCGACGTTGCAACCGATGAAGACCCGGCCGTCGGCGACGAGGCCGGCCGCGCCGACGCTCAGTCCCGAGTAGGGCGCGTAGGCGTTGCGCGCGGCCCGCGTCGCCTGGGCGCGCAGGTGTGGCCAGTCGATCTCGATCCTGTGACCTGCGTCCTTCGACGACATCAAGTCGGACACTACACTTCCGGACGCGTGATAGTTGCCGCCGGTCGCCAATTTCGTGTCGGGGACCACGTCCGCCAAGCCCTCGCCGATGGACGCGGTGTCGTCGCGCTCGAGACGACCCTCATCGCCCACGGGCTGCCGAGCCCGGACAACCTCGAGGTCGCTCGCCAGCTCGAACAGGACGTCCGGGACCAAGGGGCCGAGGCCGCGACGGTCGGCGTGATCGCCGGCGTCCCGATCGTCGGGCTGTCTCCCGCCGAGGTCGAACGCCTCGCCGACCCCAAAGCCGCGGTCACCAAGTTGAGCGCGCGAGACCTCGGCTTCGCGATCGCGGGCGGAGTCGACGGGGCGACGACCGTCGCTGGGACCATCACTCTTGCCGTACGGGCAGGCATCGCGGTGATGGCGACCGGTGGGATCGGTGGGGTCCACCGCGGCGCCGTGACGGCCTGGGACGTCTCGGCAGATCTCGAGACGATGCGCGTCGTCCCCGTCCTCGTCGTCTCGTCGGGCGTGAAATCGATCCTCGACATCGCCGCGACGCTCGAGCGCCTGGAGTCGCTCGGCGTGCCGGTCGTCGGCTACCGCACGAAGCAGTTCCCCGGCTTCTACGTGTCGGCAACCCCGCACCGGCTCGACTGGAGCGTCCAGTCTCCCGAGGAGGCCGCCAACGCCTTCGCCGCGCATCGCGACGTCTCGGGCAGTGGGATGTTGCTCGCCAATCCCGTCGACCCGGCCCACGAACTCGATCCGGCGCGACATGACGCCGCGCTGTCCGAGGCGCTGGAGCTCGCTGAGGTCGCGCAGCTCTCCGGCAAGGAGGTGACGCCGTTCCTCCTCGCACACCTCGCCGAGGCGACACAAGGTGAGAGCGTGCGCGTAAACCGCGCCGTCGTACGGGGGAACGCGACCCTCGCGGCCCGCGTCGCCGTGGCGCTCGCCGCGAGCGGGCACGCGCGCTGACAGGCCACGGCGTGAGGACTCCCGCCAGGAGGCGGTTCGTCCCCGGCGCGACCGCTCGCCGGGTCGTCGTCGTCGGCGACCTGATGACCGACATCATCGTGCGCCAGACAGGGCCGTTCGCCCCGGCGAGCGACACGCCGTCGTCGATCACGTTCGCGCCGGGCGGCTCGGCGGCGAACCAAGCGGTCTGGCTCGCCCGAGGCGGCGCCGCCGTCCACCTCGTCGGCGTGATCGGAGACGACGACCTCGGCCGGCGGTCCGCACGGGCCCTCGAAGACGCCCGCGTCGTGGTTCACCTCGACCGCGTCCCCGGGCGACCAAGCGGCGTCGTCGTCTCGATCGTCGACGCCGCGGGCCAGCGTTCGATGCTCACCGACCGCGGCGCGAATCTCGCCCTCGCGGCCGCGTCCGTGCCCCGGAGGCTCTTCCGCCATGGCGATCACCTCCACCTCTCCGGTTACGAGCTCCTCGACGACGAGACGCGCGACGCCGCGCTCGAGATCCTGCGCTGCGCCGGGCGTTCCGGCATGACGCGCTCGGTCGACCCGTGCTCAGCGGGCCCGCTCGGGCGGGTCGGCGCGACCGCCTTCTTCTCCTGGACAGAAGGGCTCGACCTGTGCTTTGCGAATCTCGAGGAGGGCCGCGTGCTCACGGGCGAGAAGGAACCGGGGAAGGTGGCTACGAAGCTCGGCGCGCACTTCGGTGAGGTCGTCCTCACCCTCGGTTCGAAGGGCGCGCTCTGGGCGAGGCGCGGATCACCGCTGGTCACCCTGCCGGCAGGTCGCGGCGACGTCGTCGACACGACCGGAGCCGGCGACGCTTTCACCGGGACGTTCCTCGCCGCCTGGCTCCGGGGCGCTCCTCCCGGGAGGGCTCTCGCGTCCGGGCTCGAGTCGGCCGCGGCCGTCGTCGCGGCGCCGGGCGCCCGACCGGCGAGGTGAACCCCGGCTACTGCGGGCGGTAGGGCTTGCCGTCGTTCGCCGGCGGGCGGACCCGGCCGACGAGGCCGGAGACGACGGCGATCGTGATGAGATACGGCGCCATGACCAAGATGTTCGGGTTGATCGGCACATTGAGCACGGAAAGCGTCGCCTGCAGCGAGTTCGAGAATCCGAACAGCAGCGCCGCCAGGAGACCCCCGTAGGGACGCCAGCGGCCGAAGATCATCGCCGCGAGGGCGACGAAGCCGAGGCCCGCGGTCATGTCGGACGAGAACTCGCCGGTCGAGCCGATCGTGAACGCCGCCCCGCCGATCCCGGCGATCACGCCACCCCAGATGACGTTGCGGTACCGGACCGTGAGAACGTGGATGCCGACCGTCTCGGCGGCCTCGGGGTGCTCGCCGACCGCCCGCACCCGCAACCCCCAGCGCGTCCGGAACAGGCCCGTCGTCAGCGCGACGAGGAGCACGATGGCGATGTAGACGAAGATGTTCTGGTCGAAGACGTCCGGGCCGACGATCGGGATCTTGTCGAGGAGCGGGATCGCGACCGGCCCGAAGATCGGCCCCGAGTTCAGCGTGTTCTGGTACGGGACGAGCAGCGTGTCCGTGAGGTAGTTCGTCAGCCCGAGGGCGAAAGCGTTGATGACGATGCCGACGATGATCTGATCGGCGGCGTAGCGCAGCGACAGGAAGGCGAGCAGCCCGCCGAGCAGCCCGCCGGCGATCGCCCCGCAGACCAGCCCGAGCCAGAGGTTGCCCGAGGCGCTCGCGATCATCGCGGCGATGAACGCGCCCATGAGGAACTGGCCCTCGATCGCCACGTTGATGACGCCCGACCGCTCGCACATCACGCCGGACATCGACCCGAAGATGATCGGCACCGCGGAGATCAATGTCACGCCGATCATGCCGACGAGGTTGAGCTCGTTGTTGCGCGCCGCCCAGGCGAGGAACGACCACAGGAACAGCACCACGCCGAGGCTGAAGACGAGGTAACTGCCTCGCGTCCTGCGACGGACGACGAGCCAGACCCCGAGCGCCGCCGTGACGGCGGCCATCACGATCGAGGTCTCGCGCACCGCGAAGTGCAACGGCGCGATGTACCACGCCGTCGAGTACATCGAGGTGAGCTCGAACGTCGTGCGGGCCCCCGGCGAGACGCCGAGACCGAACGTGGTCAACATGAGCGCCGAGGCGAGGACGAGGAAGATCCCCATGCCGCGACGCCGGCCGACGGAGACGATGCGCGCCTCGACCGAGACGAGCGGCTTCTCGCCGAGGATCGCGACCGCGGTCATCGCCACGACCCGCTTCCCCGCCCGCCGAGAGGTTCGCGCCCGTTCACGCCGCCCAGCCCCTCGTCAAAAGACCCTGGCCGACGTTCATGCCGCGGAGCCGGTAGACCTCGTTGACGAGGCCCGGCGTCGCGACGAAGAACACGATGATCGCCTGGATGACCGAGGCGAGGTCGAGCGGGATCCCCGTCGACGCCTGCATGTACCGCCCGCCGACGTTCAACGCGGCGAAAAGCAGCGAGCCGAGCACGATGCCGATCGGGCGGTTCCGGCCGAGGAGCGCCACGGTGATGCAGTCGAACCCGACCGTCCCCCCGTAGCCGGAGGAGAGGAAGTAGTCCGAACCGCACAGCGAGACCATCCCGGCGAGCCCGGCGAGCCCGCCCGAGATCACGAGCACGAGGATCGTCGAACGCCGGATGTTGATCCCGGCGACGCGGGCCGCGTCCTGGTTCGCGCCGACCACCCGGAACCCGAAGCCGAGCGTGCCGCGCCGGAGCAACCAGGAGACGCCGAGTGCGCAGGCGATGGCGACGAGCACGCCGACGTTGACCCGCAGGTTGTGCCCGAAGATGCGGGGCAACTCGGCACTCTGAAAGATCATCCTGCCGATCGCGTTCTGCTGGTGCGGTTGCTGGAACGGCTGCGTCGTGAGCGCCAGGACGAGCAGGTCGAGGAACACGTAGTTGAGCATGATCGTGACGATCACCTCGTGCGCCCCGGTTCGCGCCTTCAGAAAGCCCGGCACGAAGCCCGCCACCGCTCCACCAGCGAACCCGGCGAGGATGCACAGCGGCACGTGGATGATGGCCGGCGGGTTGATCTCGAAACCGACGTAGCTCGCCGCCATCGCCCCGGCGATCAGCTGGCCCTGGCCGCCGATGTTGAACATGCCCGTGCGGAACCCAAGCCCGACGGCGAGTCCCGCGATGCAGAGCGGCGAGGCGTAGAGCAGCGTCTCGCTGATCGGTGTGAGCGCCTGGGTCCATCCCTGCCCGGTGTGGATCGCGTGGCCGATCACGAACGGGTCGCCGAGCGAACCGGTGAACAGGTCGCGATACGCATCGCCGACGGTGAAGAACGTCACGCTCACCGTCGTCCCGGGGTGGCTGAACAACCCCGCCCAGGCGTGGAGCACGTTGGCCTGGGTGACGATGATGAGGATCGCGCCGACGAACAGACCGCTGAAGATCGCGAGTGCCGTCACCATGAGGACGTTCGCCTCGACCATCCAATGAAAGAACCGGCTCCAGCGGAACGGGGCGCGCGTCGGCGTGGTGGCGGCGGTCGGTCCCGCGACACCCCCGAGGGCGATCGGGGCGTCGCTCACTTGTCCGTCCCCGACGTCGTCCCCGCGGGCGGGACCGACCCCGCGCCGTCGCCGGTGATCCCCGCCATCAGAAGGCCGATCCTCTCGCGCCCGACCATGGGGTCGACGGTTTCCATGATCCGGCCGCGGTAGACGACCGCGATCCGGTCGCCGAGGGCGAGCACCTCGTCGAGCTCCGACGAGATGATGACGACCGCCGTGCCGCGGTCACGCTCCTCGACGATCCGCCTGTGGACGTACTCGATCGATCCGACGTCGAGCCCGCGCGTCGGCTGGGCGGCGACGAGCAGCGTGGTCGACCGGGAGAGCTCGCGGGCGACGATCACCTTCTGCTGGTTGCCGCCCGACAGGGTGCTCACGAGCATGTCGGTGGAGCTCGCGCGGATGTCGAAGTCGGCCAGCTTCTCCTCCCCGCTGCGCTTCACCTCGCCGAGGTTGCGCGCGCCGAAACGGGCGTGCGGCGCGACGTCGAAGACGTCGAGGATGAGGTTGTCGGCGATCGTCATCGAGACGACGAGGCCGTCCCGGACCCGGTCCTCGGGCACGTGGGCGATCCCGGCGCGCAACCTCGCCTTCGGCGTCGCACGGGTGATGTCGCGTCCGAGGAGCGTGACCCTGCCCTCGGCCACCTCAATCAGGCCACAGAGCGCCTCTTCGATCTCGGTCTGGCCGTTCCCCTGGACGCCGGCGATGGCGAGGATCTCTCCGGCGTGCACGTCGAAGCTGATGTGGTCCACGACGGTCAGCCCGCGGGGGTCGACGACCGTCAGGTCCTCCACCGCGAGCACGACGTCACCGGGCCGCGCCGGTTCCTTCTGCACGACAAGCTCGACCGTCCGGCCGACCATCATTGACGCGAGCTCGGACTCCGTCGTCGTCTGCGGGGCCGTCGTGCCGATCACGGCGCCGAGCCGCATGACGGTGATCCGGTCGGCGATCGCGAGGACCTCCTTCAGCTTGTGCGTGATGAAAAGGATCGACCGTCCCGACGCGGCGAGCGACCGCATGATCTCGAAGAGCCCCTCCGTCTCCTGCGGGGTGAGGACCGAGGTCGGCTCATCGAGGATGAGCAGATGGGCGTCGCGCGAGAGCGCCTTCAGGATCTCGACGCGTTGCTGGACCCCGACGGGAAGCTCCTCGACGATCGCCTCCGGTTCGACCTCGAGACCGAACTCGCGGGAGATCCGGAGGATATCGTCCCGCGCCTTGCGGCGGTCGAGCAGCCCGAACCGGCGCGTCGGCTCGAACCCGAGCGCGACGTTCTCGGCCACGGAGAAGACCGGGACGAGCATGAAATGCTGGTGCACCATGCCGATCCCGTGCCGGACCGCGGCACCGGGGTCGGCGAAGCGCACGACCTCGCCGTCGAGCATGATCTCGCCCGAATCGGGGTGCATGAGACCGAACAGGACGTTCATGAGGGTCGTCTTGCCGGCGCCGTTCTCGCCCAGGAGCGCGTGGATCTCCCCCGGCTCCACGGTGAGATCGACGTGATCGTCTGCAACGAGGGATCCGAAGGTCTTCGTGATCCCCGACAGCTCAAGCTTCACGGCTACCTCGAACCCGCGGCAGGAGGCCGGGCCCCAACCCGGCCACCTGTCCGAGATGTCGTTTTCTTATCGGATCGTCACAGCCCGGGTCCGGCATCCGGACCCGGGCTGTGCCCCAAAGAGCCGGCTAGCTCACCGGGTAGGAGTTCGGGTCGACCGAGATCGTCCCGGCCTCGATCATCGAGGCGATCGTCTTGAGTCCCGCCTGCAACTTGGCGGGGATCACCTTGGCAAAGTCGTGGTACGGCGACAACGCGACACCGCCGTTCTTCAGCGTGCCGAAGTAGTTGCCGCCCTTGAACTGGCCGTGTGCCGCCGAAAGCGCGGCGTTCTCAACCGAGTTGACGATGCCCTTCGTCACCGAGGTGAGGAAGATGCTGCAGTAGTTCGGTGCCGAGATGCAGCCGTCGGTGTCAACCCACTCCATCGTGACGCCGTGACCGGCGGCCTTCACCGCGGCCGCGGCACCGAGCCCCACCGAGCCCGCAACCGAGAAGATGACATCGGCGCCCTGCTGGATGAGCGACGTCGCGTCGGTCTTGCCGTCCGCCTGGCTCGTGAAGGAGTTGGTGAACACGCCCGTCCCGTCATAGCTGTTCGCGGGACGGACCTTCTTCGGGGTCCATCCGAGGGCGACGACGTGCGCGTGGTCGACCTTGTCGAAGTAGCGGACTCCCGCGACCCAGCCATCCATGTAGATGGTGACGGTCGGGATGTCCTCACCGCCGAAGGTCCCGACCTTGCCCGTCTTGCTCATCGCGGCGGCGAGGAACCCTCCGAGGAAGGCGTCCTGGTTCGTCTCGTAGAGCAGGGAGTCGATGTTCTTGATCGCCGGCGAGTAGCTGTAGTCGACGATCGCGAAGTCCTGGGTCGGGTGGGCCTTCGCCGCCGCCTCGGTGGCGTCGCCCATCAGGAAGCCGACGGTGATGATGATTCCGCAGTGCTCGCCGACGAACGTGGCGATGTTCGGCACGTAGTCACTCGACGAGGTCGACGACAGGTAATGGATCGTCATCGACGGGTCCGCCTTCTTGGCGGCCTGAAGTCCAGCCCACGCGGAGGCGTTGAACGAACGATCGTTGATGCCGCCCGTGTCGGTCACCTCGCAGGCGAGGAACGAGCTCTTGTGACTGACGACCGCCGGAGCGCGGTGACGTGCAACCTGAGCGGCCGAGGCGATGCCGGTCGAGACGACGCCCGAGAGGAGCGTGAACGTCGCGAGGACGACAAGAGGCTGTTGCACGAACATTCCTGACGCGTAGAGCGCGCGTGGAAAGCACGGTTCACCCGATGTTGATGAAACCTGTGTGCCGAGAGCTACCCGGCACACCAACTCAGCGTCGGGTCAAGCT
>Ga0187875_10000175_pt1 | contig 58434 bp, 43 predicted proteins | sample June2016WEW_17_1_2_FD_132978 | JGI IMG/M metagenome (GOLD analysis project Ga0187875, IMG submission 132978) | Peatland microbial communities from SPRUCE experiment site at the Marcell Experimental Forest, Minnesota, USA - June2016WEW_17_10 | ecosystem: Environmental > Terrestrial > Soil >... | reverse complement strand
TCCGGCTACTGTCTCAAGTGCAAGAAGCAGACTGAGATCAAGGACGCGCAGGCGATCACGATGAAGAACGGCAAACCGGCCACGACCGGCACCTGCCCCACCTGCGGGACCAAGATCTTCAAGATCGGCAAGGCCGAGGTCTGACGCGAGGGGGGCTGCGGCCCCCTTCAGTCCGCCTCCAGCACGTCGGCCCGGCCCACACCGGCCATGGACCCGACGCGGTCTCCTTCGGCGAGCCGCATGATGATCACCCCACGGGTCTGACGGCCTGACACCCGGACCTGGGCGAGCGGGATCCGGATCACCTGGCCCATGGTCGAGACGACCATCAGCTCCTCGGAGAGGTCCTCGACCACCCGCATCCCCACGATCTCGCCGATCTTGGGGATGGCGTTCTGGTCCACCGTGTACACCCCCTGGATGTTGCGGCTCTTGACCGGGTAGTCCTCCATCGGGGTCAGCTTCCCGAAGCCCAGCTGGGTCACCACCAGGACGTGGCCGCGCGGGTTCACGATGTCGAAGCCGGCCACCTCGTCCCCCGAGCGCAGCCTGATCGCTCCCACGCCCATGGTGTCCCGCCCCATCGGACGGACCTCCTTCTCCGAGAAGCGGGCGCCCTTTCCCTGCCGGGTGACCACGAGCAGCTCATCACCTCCCGCCGAGATCCTCACCCAGTCCAGCTCATCGCCCTCCTGGAGGTTGATGGCGATCAGCCCATTTCGCCGCACTGCGGAGTACGCGGCCGACGGGGTCTTCTTGATCTGGCCCAGCCGGGTCGCCATCACCAGGTACTGCTCGTCAGAGAACCCGTCCACCGCGATCAGGGCGGTGATCCGCTCTCCCTGATCGATCTCGATGAGGTTGATGACCGGGAGGCCCTTGGCCTGGCGCTTGACGTCCGGGATCTCGTGGGTTCGCAGCCGGAAGACCCGCCCCCGGTTGGTGAAGAAGAGCATGTCGCTGTGGGTCGAGGCGGTCGTGGAATGCTCGGCGTAATCCTGTTCGGTGGAGCGCTTGGCTCCCACGACCCCACGGCCGCCGCGGTGCTGGGCCCGGTAGCTGTCCACCGGGATCCGCTTGATGTAGCCGCGGTGGGTGAGGGTCACGAAGACCTGCTCCTTGGGGATCAGGTCCTCCTCGTTGAGCTCGACGTCGCCGTAGCGGATCTCCGTGCGTCGGGGGTCGGCGAAGCGCTTGCGCAGCTCGGCGAGCTCGTCCTTGATGAGCTGATCCACCAGGCGGGCGTTGGCGAGGATGTCCTCGAAGCGGGCGATCTCCTTGATGAGGGCCTCGTACTCCTCCTGGATCTTGCCCGCCTCCAGGCGGGTCAGGCGGCCGAGGCGGAGGTCGACGATCGCCTTGGACTGCCGCTCACTCAGCTCGAAGCGCTGCTCCAGTGCGGTCTGGGCGGCCTTCTCGTCCTGGGCCGCCCGGATCAGCGCGATCACCTCGTCGATGTGGTCGAGGCACTTGAGCAGGCCCTCCAGGATGTGGGCCCGCTCCCGTGCCCGCCCCAGGAGGTAGCGGGTTCGCCGGATCACCACCTGGCGCCGGAAGTCGACGAAGGGCTGGAGGATCGCCTTCAGCCCGAGCACCTGGGGCCTGCCGTCGACCAGTGCCAGCATCAGGGCCCCGAAGGTGTACTGGAGCTGGGTGTGCTTGTAGAGGTTGTTGAGGACGGTGTGCGGCCGGGCGCTCGGCTTCAGCTCGATGACGATCCGGGTGCTCTCGGTGCGGCCCGACTCGTCGCGCAGGTCGGCGATCCCCTCGATCTTCTTGTCGTTGACAAGTTCCGCGATGCTCGACAGCAGGCGAGCCTTGTTGACCTGGTAGGGGAGCTCGCGAACGATGATCTGCTCGCGGCCGTTGCGCGACTCCTCGAACTCCACCTGCGCGCGCATGACGATGCGTCCGTGGCCGGTCGCGTACACCTGGGCGATGTCGCGGGCGTAGATCATGCCGCCGGTCGGGAAGTCCGGTCCCGGGATGATCCGGACCAGGTCCTCGGTGCTGATCTCCGGATCGTCAATGAGCCGGACCAGCGCGTCGCAGACCTCGCCGAGGTTGTGGGGCGGGATGTTGGTCGCCATTCCGACCGCGATCCCGCTGGCACCGTTGACCAGGAGGTTGGGTAGCAGCGCGGGGAGCACGCTCGGCTGCAGGACGGTGGGGTCGGCAAGGTAGGTCTCGATCATGTCGACCGTGTCCTTGTCGATGTCCTCGACCATGGTCATGGCCACCGCCGACATCTTGGCCTCGGTGTAGCGCTGTGCCGCCGGGGGGTCGCCGTCCACCGAGCCGAAGTTGCCCTGGCCGGTGACCAGTGGGTAGCGCATCACCCAGGGCTGGACCAGCCGCGCCAAGGTGTCGTAGATCGACTGGTCGCCGTGGGGGTGATAGTTCTTCATCACCTCGCCAACGATCGCCGCCGACTTCTTGGTCCGGCCGCCGGCGGTGATGCCCTCCTGGAGCATCGCGTAGAGGATGCGGCGCTGGACCGGCTTGAGACCATCGCGCACGTCGGGAAGCGCCCGGCTCACGATGACGCTCATCGCGTAGTCCATGTAGCTCTGGCGCATCTCGTGCTCGAGGTCGATGGGCTGGATGTCCCCGGGGTGAAAGACGCTCATGACCCGTCCTCATCTGGATGACCGACGGATGCGGCCGTCGCAGCCCGGTCGGTCGACGCCATCGCCGCGGCGATCCGAGAGCTGACCCGCTGGCGGGCGGCGAGCGCCGCCACGCGGACGGCGTTGCCCATGGCCTCCGCGTCACTGCGGCCGTGTGCGATGACCACCTCGCCGGCCACCCCCAGCAGCAGGGCGCCCCCCGCCTTGCGGTAGTCGACCCGGTCGCGCAGGGGGCGGAGCTTCGGCTTGAGCAGGGCGCCCCCGATCTTGCCGGAAAGGGATCCCCGCGCCTCGCGGGAGATCGCCCCGAAGAGAAGCTCGGCGACCCCCTCGGCCGTCTTGAGGACGACGTTGCCGGTGAAGCCGTCGGTCACGACGACGTCGCAGGAGCCGTTGAAGACGTCACGGCCCTCGACGTTGCCGACGAAGCGGAGGCGCGAGATCGAGAGCAGCCGGTGCGCCTCCTGGACCAGCTCCGAGCCCTTTTCCGCCTCCTCCCCGTTGCTCAGCAGGCCGACGCGCGGAACGTCAACGTCCATCATGAGGCGCGCGTAGATGCTGCCCATCACCCCGAACTGGAGCAGCCAGAGGGGCTTGCAGTCGACGTTGCCTCCGATGTCGAGCAGGAAGGTGGAGGTGGTGAGCGCCGCGGTCGGGAAGGTGGTCCCGATGGCGGGCCGTGCCACCCCGCGGATCCGTCCGACCGTGAGCAGGGCGGCGGCCAGGGTGGCGCCGCTGTTGCCGGCGGAGACCGCCGCCTGGGCCCGTCCCTCGGCAACCAGGCGGGTGGCGACCACCACGCTGGCGTCCTTCTTGGATCGGACGGCCTGGGCGGGGTGCTCGTCCATGGCGATCACCGACGCGGCGGGCACGACCTCCATGCGGGTGCGCAGCACCTCCGCGGCGCGGGTGTCGTTGTCCGAGAGAGCACGCCGCCACTCCTCGCTGAGTGACTGCAGCCGGGCCTGATCACCCACCAGCAGCACCCGGACGCCGTCCTTGAGAGCGGCCTCCAGGGCCCCCAGGACGGCCGCCCGTGGGTCGTTCTCGCCGCCCATGGCGTCGACGGCCACGGTGACCGGCGGCGCCGCCGGACGCGTCCCTCCCGGGTTGGCGCTCTCCCCCATCAAACGTCCAGGTTGCGAACCGACCGGGCGTGGGTCTGGATGAAGCGGCGGCGCGGTTCGACGTCGGAGCCCATGAGCTTGTCGAAGATCTCGTCCGCCTTGAGGGCGTCCTCGACGGTGATCTTGAGCAGAACCCGCTTGGCCGGGTCCATGGTGGTTTCCCACAGCTCCTCGGGGTTCATCTCGCCGAGCCCCTTGTAGCGCTGGACCTCGATCTTGCCTCCGCCCATCTCCTTGAACTTGGTGTCGCGTTCGGGATCGCTGTAGGCGTACTCGATCCGCTCCTGCTTGCCCGCCCCCTTCTTCAGCTTGTAGAGGGGGGGCTGAGCCAGGTAGAGGTAGCCGCCGAAGATCACCTCCTGGAGGTGCCGCCAGAAGAAGGTGAGCAGCAGGGTGCGGATGTGCGAGCCGTCGACATCGGCATCGGCCATCAGCACGATGCGGTGGTAGCGGAGCTTGGCGACATTCATGGTGTCGCCGAATCCGGCGCCGAGCGCGGTGATCAGGTTCTTGATCTCCTCGTTGGCGAGGATCTTGTCGGCGCGGGCCTTCTCGACGTTGAGGATCTTGCCGCGCAGCGGGAGGATGGCCTGATTGCGCCGCTCGCGCCCCTGCTTGGCCGAGCCACCGGCGCTGTCACCCTCGACGATGAACAGCTCGCAGTGCTCGGGATCGCGCTCACTGCAATCGGCCAGCTTCCCGGGCAGGGTCGCCGACTCGAGCAGCGACTTACGCTGCACCAGCTCGCGAGCCCGCGCGGCCGCCTGCCGCGCCCGGGCAGCCGTGAGCGACTGCTCCACGATCCGCTTGGCCTCGGCCGGGTTCTCCTCCAGGTACTGCATCAGCGCATCGCCCAGCACCGTCGACACCTGGCCGGTCACCTCGCTGTTGCCCAGCTTGGTCTTGGTCTGGCCCTCGAACTGCGGCTCCTGGAGCTTGACGCTGATCACCGCGGTCAGCCCGTCGCGGACGTCGTCCCCGCTCAGGTTGGCGTCGTTCTCCTTGAGGATGGCGGCTTTGCGCGCGTACTTGTTGAGGGTCGCGGTGAGCGCCGACCGGAAGCCGGTGAGATGAGCGCCACCCTCTTCGGTGTTGATGTTGTTGGCGTAGGCCAGCACGTGCTCGGTGAAGGCGCTGTTCTGGTACTGGACGGCGATCTCGACCATGTTGCCGTCGATCTCCCGTTCCACGTACATCGGCCGGAGGTTCACGACGTTCCGGTTGGCGTTCAGGTAGCCGACGAAGGCGCGGATGCCACCCTCGAAGTAGAACGTGTAGCGGAAGGCCCTGGCCTCGTCGACGAGCGTGAGGCTGACGCCCTTGGTCAGGAAGGCGAGCTCCCGCAATCGATCGGCCACCGTCTTCCAGTCATGGGTGCGATCCGGGAAGACCTTCGGGTCGGGCCACCAGCGGATCAGGGTCCCCCGCAGGGAGGTGCGGCCGAGGGTCTCCATCGGCGCGTCGGGGTAGCCGCGCTGGTAGCTCTGGCGGTACACCCTGCCGTCCTTGTAGACCTCGGCGACCAGGCGCTCGCTCAGGGCGTTGACCACCGAGGCGCCCACCCCATGGAGGCCGCCCGCGATCTTGTAGCCGCCGCCACCGAACTTGCCGCCGGCGTGGAGCTCGGTCAGCACCATCTCCAGACCCACCTTCTTCTCGGTGGGGTGCATGTCGACCGGGATGCCCCGCCCGTTGTCCAGGACCGAGACGGAGCCGTCCTCGTGGAGGGTGACCAGGATGGTGTCGCAGTAGCCGGCCATGGCCTCGTCGATCGAGTTGTCGACGATCTCGTTGATGAGGTGGTGAAGTCCCCGGAGGTCGGTCGAGCCGATGTACATCCCCGGGCGCCGGCGGACCGGTTCGAGCCCCTTGAGCGCTTCGAGCTGGCGCGCCGAGTAGGAATCCCCATCCTTGCCACCCTTGCCTCCGCCCCTGCCGCTCTGGGGTGCGGGCTTCTCGCCGTCGGGGAATTCGCGGGTTATCGAGGGCGTGGTCTGGGTCAGCTGCGGTTCCTCACGAGGGTGGCGGGCGGCCGCGCCAAGCCGATCCGGGAGCGAATCCGGCAACCCTGCCGGGGGTGGTGTCGCTTGGGCATGGACGGCGGCCGGTTGACGTGAATTGCGAATTCAATTCTACCAGCGCACTGCCCTCTGTCGGGTTGCGGACGCCGCCTCTCCTGCCGGGCCGGTCGCCGGTCCGCAGAGGGCTGTGGTCCGCCCCCAGCCGGTCCGGTGCCGCCCCTCGGAAGGGAGCGTCCCCGTCTGCCTCGAGGGTCGGTTCACCGACCTTGAGCTGCTCCGGTCTGGTCACGGTGGCGCCGTTCCGGGACACTTGGACCCATGGCCCTCGACGAATACCGGCGCAAGCGCGACTTCTCCCGCACGCCCGAGCCGAGCGGTGAGGGCCAGCCGGCTGCGGGCTCCGGCGAGGGGCCCGACCGAGGGCTCTGGGACCGGCTCCCGGAGGGGAACCGCTTCTGCGTCCAGATGCACCGGGCGACGCGGCTCCACTACGACTTCCGGCTCGAGCACCGGGGCGTCCTCCTCTCCTGGGCGATCCCCCGTGGCCCCTCACTGGACCCCTCCGCGCGCCGCCTGGCGGTCCAGACCGAAGACCACCCGATCGACTACGGCGACTTCGAAGGCGTGATCCCCTCCGGGTACGGGATGGGCACCGTGGAGCTGTGGGACGCCGGCTCCTTCGAGTGGACCCGGGAGTCCGCAGCCGACCCGAACGCTCAGATCAGGGCGGGGGACCTCAAGTTCCGGCTGGCCGGAGAGAAGCTGCGCGGCGAGTTTGCCCTGGTGAGGCTCGGTGGAAGCGGCCATCACCCCGGTGCCGGTCCGGACGTGGAGCGCAACTTCCTGCTCATCAAGAAGCGGGACGAGGCGGCGGTCGCCGGCCACGACGCCGCCGGAGAGGATCGCTCCGTCAAGAGCGGGCTGACCCTGGCGGAGATCGCCGCCGCTGGGGGAGGTGACCCACGCCAGAAGCCACGACCGGCTGGGGTTGCCGCGCCCGGGGCGGGTAGTGCCCCCAACCCTGCGCCCGGTTCTCCGTCCCCGCCGGCCGGTGCCCCCGCCGTTGCGCCCGGCTCCGCCTCGACCCCGGGTGCCAACCCTGCCGTCCCGCTCCCCTCCCCGATGCTGGCGGTCGCCGCCAGCCGGCCTTTCTCCCGCGCCGGTTGGATGTACGAGCTGAAGTACGACGGGATTCGGGCCATGGTCGCGGTCGACGGATCGGCGGCCCGGGTGGTGGGCCGGCGTGGCCGGGACGAGACCGAGCGCTACCCGGAGGCCGCCGCCATCCCCGCCCAGCTGCGAGCCCGGAGTGCCGTCCTCGACTGCGAGATCGTGGTCCTCGATGAGGCCGGGCATCCCGATTTCGAGAAGCTGCAGTCGCGGATCAACCTCGACGGCCCCGGCGAGGCGAGGCGCGCCGCAGACCGGCATCCGGCCACCTTCGTCGCTTTCGACCTGCTCTCGCTCGACGGTCGCGACCTGACCGCCACCGAGCTTCGCATTCGCAAGAAGACGCTCCGAGAGCTGGTCGGCCCCTCTGGTCCGGTGCTCTTCGCCGACCACGTCGAGGAGGCTGGTGAGAGCTTCTTCGCCGCGGTGGCCGAGCGGGGACTCGAGGGGATTGTCGCCAAGCGCGCCGATTCCCTCTACCAGCCGGGCCGGCGGAGCCCTGATTGGATCAAGGTCAAAGCGTGGCGCACCCAGACCTGCGCCATCGCCGGCTGGACCGAGGGGCACGGCCGCCGGGGACACCTCGGCGCACTCGTGCTCGCCCTCCGTGGCGCGGGTGTCTGGGAGCACTGCGGTCACGTCGGCACCGGGTTCGGGGAGGCGACCATCGCCAACCTGCTCCGCCGCCTCGGGCCGCTCCGCCGGCCCACCTCCCCGATCGCCGCTCCGCTGAAGGCGGCAGAGCCGGTGACCTGGGTGGAGCCCGATCTCGTCTGCGAGGTGCGTCATGCCGGCTGGACGAGGGCCGGTCTCCTCCGGCATCCAACCTTCCTTGCTCTCCGCGAGGACGTGGGCCCGGAGGACTGCGTCCGTGAGGAGACTGCCGACGTCGACGCGCTCGTCTCCCCGGCCGGCGCGTCCGCGCCGGCCGCGCGGAGGTCGGGGCCCCCACCTCGCCCCCTTCGGCCGCCGCTCCCGCCCGGGGTGGCACGGCCTGAGCTCCCGCCCGAGGTGGCCGAGGCGCTCGAGGCCCTCCCCGGCCTCCGCCCCGACGATTGGTGGCAGATCGGGTCACGGCGGCTGCACCTCACCAATCTCGACAAGCCCATCTGGCCCCAGCCCGTGATCAGCAAGCGCCGGATGATCGAGTACTACGTCCGGATGTCGCCCTATCTCCTGCCTTATCTCCGCGATCGTCCGCTCTCGACCCAGATCTTCCCCGACGGAGTAACCGGGCACTCCTTCTGGCGCAAGGACAAACCCAGCCACGCTCCGGAGTGGATCGACTCCTGGCTCTTCGAGGGCGAGACCGGGAGCAAGCGGTGGATCGTGGTCCGGGAGGCGGCGACCCTGGGCTGGCTGGCCAACGCCGGGGTCGTCGACCTCCACCCCTGGCATTCGCGGGTCGACGCCCCTGACCAGCCGGACTGGGCGGTCTACGATCTCGACCCCTTCGAGCCTGCCAGCTTCGATGACGTCCGGGACATCGCCCGGCTGGTGAAGGCCGCCCTCGACCACCTGGGGCTGCGCGGTCTGCTCAAGACGAGCGGCCAGACCGGACTTCAGATCTACGTGCCCCTCCGGCGCGGTCCCGATTACGCGAGGGTCCGCGGCTGGGTGGAGGAGGTGGCCCGGGCGATCGGGCGGGTGGAGCCGCACCGGATCAGCTGGGAGTGGGCGGTGAGCCGGCGGGCCGGGCGGATCCGTATCGATTACACGCAGAACATCATCAACAAGACGCTGGCGGCCCCCTACTCGCTCCGCCCCCTGCCCGGGGCCACGGTCTCGACCCCGCTCGCGTGGGAGGAGCTGGACGATCCCGCTCTCCGCCCCGACCGCTGGACCATGGAGACGATCTGGGAGCGCCTCCGGAGCGTTGGCGACCTCTTCACCGGTGTGCTGGATGGCGACCAGGAGCTGCCCCAAGCGGCAGGCCGCTTGGGGACCCCTCTCACCTGAACAGGGGCTCGCCGCCCCTCGGCGGCCCGGCAGAGCCGGGCTCGCCTCACCCCGCCAACGAAGGCATCGACACCGGAGCTGGGTGACGCCGCCAGTCCGCCGCCGTTCGCTCTGGCGCAGGCCATAGAATTTCGGGCATGGCTGTCCTGCTCCTGAATGCCTCACTACAGCCCCTGAATGTGATCAGCCATCGGAGGCTGGTCGTTCTGCTGAGCAAGGAGCGGGTTGCCTTTCTGGACGCGGACACAGAGATCCGCGCCGCGGCGGCCCTGCAGGACCGCCGCATCCCCGAGGACGTGGTCATCGTGCGCCTCCTTCGCAACATCCACGTGCCGCGCCGGGTGCTCCGGCCCAACCGGCGCAATCTGCTGCTTCGCGACGACAACACCTGCCAGTACTGCGGCATGGTCGGCGTTCCCGCGGAGCTCACCGTGGATCACGTCACCCCCGTCTCCCGGGGCGGTGCGCCCGACCGCTGGGACAACGTGGTGCTCGCCTGCAAGCGGTGCAACTGGCGCAAGGCCGATCACCTTCCCGCCGAGGTGGGGATGCACCTGCTCCGGACACCTGGGCCGCTCACCCAGGAGTACGCCCACATCATCTTCCTGCGCTACCCCGCGCTCAAGGCGGCCTACGACGCGTACTGCGCCACCGCCGCCGCCTAGCCGCCGGCCCCGCGCGGTGGGGCGGCGGGTACCTCTCAGGGAGCTCTCATCGAATTCTCACGGGTTGTTCACATTCCGGCTGGCCGGGGCGCGTAGGGTGTAGGCATGACCCGCCGCTCCGGTAGCCGTCTCGCGCTGGCTTCAGCCATCGTCCTGGGAGCCGCCCTGATCACGGTGCTCGCTCCCTGGGATGCCTGGGCCACCTCGCCGACCGGCGAGGGGCAGACCGCGCACTCGCGGTCGACGTCGGTCCTCGCGACCCACCCGGCGACGATCACCAGGCCGGTCGCCACGCCGGCCGCGACCCCGATGCCGACGCCCACTCTGGCGGAGACCCCCCTGGTCAACCTCTCCGAGGCCCAGATTCCCATCACCTACCACTCCCAGCAGGATGGCGACTGGTGCGACCCCACCGACATCGAGATGTGGCTTCAGGCGGACGGCGTCCCCCTTCACGGACTCGACGACTACGCCATCCAGCAGGGCTTCTGGAACTACGAGCTCGCCCACAACGACGGCTACACGCTCTCGGAGTGGAACGCCTCCCCCTACGCCGTCGCCGAGACGCTGGACCATTTCGGCGGGTGGGAAGACATCGGTGACGACCCGCAGCCGACCGCGGAGGCAGCGGGGGTGGTCATCTCGTACAGCCTGGACATGCTCCAGCAACCGGTGATCGTCATGGTCGGCGGTGGCGTGCACTACGTCCTGGTGACCGGCGTCACCCTGAGCGCCGCCGGCGCGGACGCGCCGCCCCTCTCGGTCACCGTCGACGACCCGCTCGCCTACGGGGTCGGCGGCATCCCGCCCGCCGGTTCCAACGGGACCGAGACGATGAGCTGGGACGACTTCACGGATTGGTACACGGCCAACACCGCCCACGGCGGCGTCTGGGCCGGGCAGTGGGTGCTGATCGCCGCCGGCATCCCGCTGGTCGGCTGAGCCGCCCCACCGGGGGCGGCGAACGGGCAGGGCCCTCACCCAGCCATCCAGCTCGTGGCACCCTCACTTTTGATAGTTAGTCTATATAATTATCTCCACGCCCCGGCCTTGCCGGGATGGCGGGTTCAGAGTGGCAGGATGGGGCTGCCGAGAGAGTCGTGGCATGGAGGTGAGATGACCATGGCGGAGGATCGCTTCGGGGCTCGCGCGACGTTGCCCGGTGGACTGGCCTACTTCCGTCTCGAGGCCCTCGCCCGGCGTGGCGTCGGCGACGTCTCCCGCCTGCCGATGACGGTGAAGATCCTCCTCGAGAACGTGCTCCGGCATGCTGGGGACCGGTTCGTCACGGACGATGACGTGACCGCGCTCGCCGGCTGGGACGGCCAGCCGCCGGCGCAGGACCGGGAGCGCGCCTTCGTCCCGGCCCGGGTGCTGCTCCAGGACTTCACCGGCGTCCCCGCGGTGGTCGACCTGGCCGCCATGCGCAGCGCCGTCCAGCGCTCGGGCGGCGACCCTAGCCGGATCGACCCGCTGGTCCCGGTCGACCTGGTCGTCGACCATTCCGTCCAGGTCGACGCCTACGGCAGCGCCGCCGCCTACGGGCGCAACATCGAGCGCGAGTACCAGCGCAACCACGAGCGCTACGCCCTCCTGCGCTGGGCCCAGGAGGCGTTCCACGGCTTCCGGGTGGTGCCTCCGGGGATGGGCATCGTCCACCAGATCAACCTCGAGTACCTCGCCGACACGGTGACGGTCCGCGAGCTGGACGGGGTGCGGACGGCCTTCCCCGACACCGTGGTCGGCACCGACTCGCACACCCCCATGGTCAACGGGGTCGGGGTCCTCGGCTGGGGCGTCGGCGGCATCGAGGCCGAGGCCTGCATGCTCGGCCAGCCGCTCTTTCTGCTCACCCCCGTGGTCGTCGGGGTGCGCTTCCACAACGCCCTCCCCGCCGGCACCACCGCCACCGACCTGGTCCTGACCCTCACCGAGATGCTCCGCGACCACGGCGTGGTCAACAAGTTCGTGGAGTTCTGCGGCAGTGGCCTCTCCTCCATGCCGGTGCCCGACCGGGCGACGCTCTCCAACATGTCACCCGAGTTCGGTGCCACCGCCTCCCTCTTCCCGGTCGACGACCAGACCCTCCGCTACCTGCGCGACACCGGTCGCGATCCCGCTCAGGTCCTTGTGGTGGAGCGCTACTGCAAGGAGCAGGGGCTGTTCCGCACGGATCAATCGGAGACCCCGGTCTTCAGCGAGCTGCTCGACTTCGACCTGGCGGCCGTCGTGCCGTCGGTCGCGGGGCCGCGCCGGCCCCAGGACCGGTTCTCCCTCGGCGAGGTGCGCAAGTCGTTCGAGGCCGTCTTCGGATCGCCGGCGGACGGCGGCACCGGCGCCGCCAGCCCCCTAAACGCCGGCTCCCCGACGCGCGAGCTGGGCAAGGGTGCCGTGGTCATCGCCGCCATCACCTCCTGCACCAACACCTCCAATCCCTCGGTGATGGTGGCGGCGGGTCTGCTCGCCGCCAAGGCCGCCGAGCGGGGGCTCCGGCCCCCGTCCTATGTCAAGACCAGCCTGGCCCCCGGGTCCCGGGTGGTCACCGATTACCTGGAGCGCGCCGGCCTGCTGGCGCCGCTCGCCAGCCTCGGTTTCGACCTGGTCGGCTACGGCTGCACCACCTGCATCGGCAACAGCGGGCCGCTTCCCGCCGAGGTGGCAGCCGAGGTGGAGAGCCGCGAGCTCGCCGTCTGCGCGGTGCTGAGCGGCAACCGCAACTTCGAGGGGCGCATCCATCCCCAGGTGCGGGCGTCGTACCTGGCCTCGCCGCCGCTCGTCGTCGCCTTCGCGCTGGCGGGCACGGTGGACATCGATCTCACCAAGGAACCGATCGGGACGGGCTCCGACGGGCGGCCGGTCTTCCTGCACGAGATCTGGCCGAGCGCCGAGGAGATCAGCGGGGCGGTCGCGCGCGGTGTGGGCAGGGACCTCTTCAGCCGCGAGTATTCGCGCATCTTCGAGGGCGACGAGAGCTGGAAGGGGTTGCCGTCGCCGTCGGGGGCGATGTTCGACTGGGATCCGGATTCGACCTACGTGCGCGAGCCCGGCTTCTTCACGGCGATGGAGAGCGAGCCGCAACCGCTCCGGGACGTCGAGGCAGCCCGGGTGCTCGCCTATCTCGGCGACTCGATCACCACCGACCACATCTCCCCGGCGGGGAGCATCTCGCCCACCTCACCCGCGGCGAGCTACCTGCGCGAGCACGATGTCGACCTTCGCGATTTCAACACCTACGGCGCCCGGCGGGGCAATCACGAGGTGATGGTCCGGGGCACCTTCGCCAACATCCGGCTGCGCAACCGGCTGGCGGACGGGAGGGAGGGTGGCTTCACCACCCACCTCGGCTCTGGCGAGGTCATGAGCATCTACGACGCCGCGGTCCGCTACGCCGCGGAGGGGACGCCGCTCATCGTGCTCGCGGGCAGGGAATACGGGTCCGGCTCCTCCCGCGACTGGGCGGCCAAGGGACCGGCGCTCCAGGGGGTGCGGGCGGTCATCGCCCAGTCGTACGAGCGCATTCACCGGAGCAACCTGGTGGGCATGGGCGTCCTCCCGCTCCAATTCCCAGATGGGGAGAGCGCCGAAACCCTGGGGCTGGACGGCCGGGAGAGCTTCACCATCCGCGGCGTCGCCGGCGTCAGGCCCGGAGGGGCGCTCACCGTGGTGGGGAGGCGTGAGAGCGGCGAGGAGGTGCGCTTCGAGGCGACCGTCCGCCTCGACTCGGAGACCGACCTCGACTACTACCGCAATGGCGGCATCCTGCAGATGGTGCTGCGCCAGCTGATGGGGGGCTGACACCGGCCCGGCGAGCGGATCAGGTCTCGTCAGCCTTCTCGGGTTGCGTGGTGAACGACTCCAGCCAGCGCGTGAACTGCTTGGTCGTCCTGGTCAGGCTGCCCGCGCTCCGCTCCACGAACTCACCGAACCGCTCGCTGTAGTGGTCCACCGCACGCCGGAACTCGGCGGATGGAGGAGGCTCTTCGCCGCGGTGCACGAACTCGCCGCCGATGATGCGGTCGTATTCCCCGCTCTTGACCCAGCGGGTCAGCTCGTAGACCCGCCGGACCGGGAACGGGTGGGTGGATCCCAGCTCCGAGCCCAGGCGCTGGCGTCTGTCGAAGAGGTCGTCCCATTCGACGTACTCGTCCGCCTGCTGGATGAAGGCGTCCAGGTTCAGTCCCCCGGGTCCGCCTCCGGCCAGTTGCATGAGCGCACGGCAGGGCACCAGCGGGTCGCGGAGGACGACGGCTGCGGCACGATCGCAACTCAGCTCTGCGGCGCGGTACCAGGCGAGCAGGGCTGCGATCAGGGCCTGAAGGGGGACCCGCCCCATGAGCGGCAGGCGGGGCACGGTGAAGCTCAGCAGCAGCTGCAGAGTGGTGCGGTAGCGCACGTGTTCGGAGAGCACGTGCCCGGCCTCGTGGGCGAGCACGGCCCTGAGCTCGGGCCCGTCGAGCATGGGCACGATGCCGGACTGGAGGAGAACGGTGGGCCGGTTGGCGCCGAGGGTTACGGCGCTGGCGAGCGGAGCCTGGATGATGTGAAGCGTCGGCACTGCGGCGATATCGAGCGCCGTGTAGGCCGCCCGATGGGCACCCCAGATCTCCGGGAGCTGGTTCTCCCCGAGCCGGACGCTGTTGCCCAGGAGCAGCTGCATCATCCGGCGTTCAACGGTCAGCTCGAGCAGCTTCTTGACCACCGGGTCGAAGAAGGGCAGCCGATGCAGGAACGCGGTGGCCGCGCGGTCGGCGGGATGCTCGTAGGCCTTGGGGCTGATGCCGGTGTATGGCGGCATGGCGGGTGCCGCAGTGGGCGTCTCCGGGGTCATCGGTGTACGCGACCTCCTTGAGCGCCTGCATCCCCCGGAGGGGCTCGCGGCGTGCAGCCGAGTATAGCCGCACCCCGAGCGTCCCTCCGAGCGCGCCGCGGTCGGGCCGCCGGGTTGTCCCGGAGACGCCGTGGCGCTAGACTACCTCCGAACATCCGTGCGTGAATCATCCGGCCCGTGAAGCCCGCACCCCGCCGCTGGGAGATCAACCACGCGCTCCCGATCCCCGGGCAGCCGCTCGTGCTGGGCCGCGTCCTGGCGGGTCGCGGGCTGGACGCTGCCGGCGCCGGTGCCTTCCTCTCCGGAGGCATGGAGCTGCTCGATCCCTTTGGCATGGAGGGGATGGCGGACGCCGTCGTCACCCTCGGGGTGGCCGTCACCGAGGGCCGGCGCATCGCCGTCTACGGGGACTACGACGCCGACGGCGTGACCGCCTGCGCGATGCTGACCAGGGCGCTCCGGGCGGGGGGCGCCGACGTCCTCCCCTACATCCCCAACCGGATGACGGAGGGCTACGGGCTCCACGCCGCGGCCCTGGAGGAGCTGGCCGCCCAGGGGGTCCGCTGCGTGGTCACCGTCGACTGCGGCACCAGCTCGGTGGAGGTCGCCGCCAACCGGCCGGAGGGGATGGCCCTGGTGGTGACCGACCACCACCTGCCGCTCGCCCCCGATGGCAGCCCACCCCGACTGGCGCCCGCCGACGCCCTGGTCAACCCCAAGCAGCCGGCCGACACCTACGGCTTCGACGGTCTCGCCGGGGCGGGGGTGGCCTGGAAGCTTCTCTGCGCCCTGGAGTCGGAGGGGATCGTGCCCGCCGGCCAGGCGGACGCCTTCATCGGTCTCGCCGCGCTGGGGACGATCGCCGACATGATGCCGCTCCGCGGCGAGAACCGGACCATCGTCCGCCGCGGGCTGGATCGCATCCTGGAGCTGCCCGGGCTTCGCGCTCTGGCCCAGACCGCCGCCGTCTCCGCCCCCCTGGTCGCCTCCGACATCGCCTTCGGTCTCGCCCCGAGGATCAATGCGGCCGGTCGCATGGAGGACGCCCGTCTGGCCCTCGACCTCTGCCTGAGCGACGACCCCGACGAGTGCGGCGGCCTGGCCCGCCAGCTCGACCAGCAGAACCGGAGCCGCCAGGCGGCGGTCGCGGCGGCCCTGGGGGAGGCCGAGGAGCAGGTCGCCGGGCTCCCCGACTGGTCGCCGGCGATCGTCATCGGCGACCCGGGCTGGCCGATGGGGATCGTGGGACTGGTGGCCGGTCGTCTGATGGAGCGGTACTCGGTCCCCGCCTTTGTCGTATGCCTCGACCCCGGCGAGGCCAAGGGGTCGGGTCGCTCGGTCTCGGGGGTTCACATCGTCCGGGCTCTCGACCGCGCTTCTCCCACATTGCTCCGCTATGGCGGCCACGCCGCGGCCGCCGGCTTCAGCCTGCGGGCGGAGGATTTCGGGCGCTTCCGCGATCTGATCTCGGACGCGTGCGCGGAGCAGGCAGCCGGTCGACCGCGTGAACGCGTGTTCCATGTCGACAGCGAGATCGGATGCGCGGACGCCACCCTCGACCTCTGCGCCCAGCTGGATGGCGTGGAGCCCTGCGGGATCGGCAACCCGACACCGCTGCTCGCCATCCGTGGCTGCGAGGTGGCCAGCACACAGACCTTCGGCAGCGAGGGGCAGCACGTGAAGCTGGCGCTCCGCGATGGCGCGCGGGGGACGGCCGAGGCGATCGCCTTCAACAAGCCCGGGCTCGCCGAGCACCTGCCGCGAGGGCGGCGCATCGACGTCTGCTTTGCCCTGGAACGGGACAGCTGGCAGGGTCAGGTCCGGGTTCGGGCCCGGTTGCGCGACCTGAGACCGGCGCGGGCCGAGCCTCCAGCAACCGTGGAGGAGACGCTCGCCCTCCGGTCTGAGCCGTAGCGCCGCTCAGCTCGCCTTGCGCTTGCTCCGGGGGAGCGACATCCGTGTGGCCCGTTCGGGCAGCCAGTCCGACCGGCGGCGGCGCTCTCCGGGCTCCATGGACGGGGAGGTCACGAGCGTCTCGGGAACCCAGTCGACGAGACGGCGGCGCGGGTGATCCGGGCCCGAGGGACGCTCGGGGGCCACGAAGATGCGCATGTCGAGATCCTCGCCGCAGGCGAGGATGTCGGCGGTGCGGCGCGGCACCCGACCACAGGCGACGTGGCGGCCGTGCACCTTCCCGTCTGCGTCCACGCCGGTCTGCTCAAAGCGGAAGAGCTCCTGGAGCTGGACCTCTCCGTGCTCCACACCGTAGATCTCGGAGATGCTGAGGATGCGGCGGCTGCCGTCGCGCAGCCGTCCCTGCTGCACGATGAGGTCGATCGCGTTGCCGATCTGACCTCGGACGGCTGCTGTGGGCAGCTCGGTGCCCGCCATGAGGACCATGGTTTCCAGCCGGGAGATCGCCTCGCGCGGGGAGCTGGCGTGCAGGGTGGTCAGCGAGCCGTCGTGCCCGGTGGACATCGCCTGGAGCATGTCCAGCGCCTCTCCCCCGCGGCACTCGCCGACGACCAGCCGGTCGGGGCGCATGCGCAGGGAGCTGATCACCAGGTCGCGCACCAGGATCTGGCCGCGTCCCTCGACGTTGGCGGGCCGTGTCTCCAGGCTCAACACGTGGCGCTGCCGCAGCCGCAGCTCCGCGGCATCCTCGATGGTGATGATCCGCTCGTCCTCGGGGATGAAGCTGGAGATGATGTTCAGCGTGGTGGTCTTGCCGACGCCCGTCCCGCCGCTCACCAGGATGTTGAGCCGGGCCCGGACGCAGGCGCGCAGGAAGGCCATCATCTCGGCGGTGGCCGTACCGTGGTCGACGAGGTCGCCGACCTCCAGGCCGGTGGTCATGAATCGGCGGATGGTGAGGGTCGGGCCCTTGAGCGCGACCGGGGGGATGACGACGTGGATCCGAGAGCCGTCCTCCAGCCGTGCGTCGACCATCGGCGAGCTCTCGTCGATGCGGCGGCCGACCCGGCTCACCATCCGATCGATGACCTGCATGAGCTGGTCCACGGTCTCGAACCGGTGTGAGGTCAGCGAGAGGCGCCCGGCCCGCTCGATCCAGATCTCATCCGGCCCGTTGACCATGATCTCGGTGATGGTGGGATCGGCGAGGAGCCGCTCCAGGGGACCGAACCCGAGCAGCTCGTGGTGGATGCGCGTGACAGTCCGCATCCCCTCCTCGAGATCGAGGGGTTGTCCGAGCGCACATGCGATCTCATTGACGAGCTCGGCGAGCCGCTCGCGCACCGCCTGGTCGTCAGTCTCCGACAGATATGCGGTGTCGTCGACGAGGCGCGCGTGAACCTGCCGGCGGAGCAGCTGATACCGGGTCTCACCGGAGTCCTCGTCGACCATCTCACGCTCGGTCTGCCGCGCGCCCAGAAGGCGATTGCTGAGCTGCATCGCGCTCAGTGCGTTGAGGGGCTGCTCGAGGGCCATCTGCGGGAGCGCAGTGGCCAGCACGTCCTGGCTGCCCCTGTTGGTGGTGGGCCACCGTGGCATTGGATCTCCCCCTGCGGCTAACTCGTTTCCCGAGTGAGAGTTGCCTCCGCCGCACCTCTCGTTTGTTGACCGGCGCAGAGTCCACACGCGTCGTTAGACGCGCCTGATCGTATCATCTGAGGCCTATCCGCGCAATGGCCCGGTGAAGTGGCGCGAGTGCGTCAGCTGGCGCAGATCGTACCTGCGTCCGGGACATTCAGGTAAACGAGATAGGCATTCACGGCAGTCTGGACGCAGTCGCTGAATTGGTATGAGGTGTGCCCGTAACCGTCCCGCGTCAGCAGGACCGAACCCGGGATCTGCTGCTGGAGGGCGACCGACCAGGCATAGGGCGTGGCTGGATCGTGGGTCGCTCCCACCAGAAGGACGGGGGGAGCGCCGGTCACGTCAAGCGGCGCCGGCGCGGGCCCCTGGTACGGCCAGTACGCGCAGGTGAGCACCGAGTAGACCTCGTCCTGGCCGAAATGCGGCTCGTCGGCCTGCACCGAGAGAGCCATGGCGTCGTAATCGGTGAGGTCGTCGGGAACGCTGTGGTCGGCACAGTTGATCGCCGCGTTGGCCGGGGTGCTGTGGTCGTACCCCTGTGAGCCCCTGCCCGTGTAGCTGTCCACCAGCGACTGAAGGGACGAGACCCTACCCTGGGCGGCCTCGGCGAGGGCCGTGTAGAAGCTGTCCCAGGACCCGGGATCGTACATCGCGGCGACAAGTGCCTCGATGACCGTGCCCCGCCCCACCGTCCGGCCGTCCGGCGCCTCGACCGGACGGGTGGCGAGCTGCGCGAGCAAGCTGGTGATCGTTGCCCCCGGGTCCGACCCCAGCGGGCAGCCGCTCTCAGCCCGGCACTGGCCGACGAACTCGTCGTAGCTCGCCTCGAAGCTGGCCCCCTGCTGGATGGACTGCTCGATGAAGCTGAGGGCCGGGTCGATGTCGCCGTCCAGGACCATCGCCCGGATGTGGCTCGGGAAGAGGCTCGCGTAGGTGGCACCGAGCGCGGTCCCGTACGAGAACCCCAGATAGGTGAGCTGCTGGTCGCCCAGCGCTGCCCGGAGCGCGTCCATGTCGCGGGCGGCGTTGACCGTTCCGACGTGGGGGAGGAGCCACCCGGTGTGGAGGCGGCAGGAAGAGACGAAGGCCAGGGTGCTCGCGACCAGGTCCGCCTCGGCGATCGACGAGCCGGCCACCAGAGGGTCCAGGTCCAGGTTGTGGTCCAGGGCGTCGGTACCCTCGCAGGTGACCGCATCCGGCCCGGTGGTGCCCCGCGGGTCGAAGCCGACGATGTCGAAGCGCTGGTTGAGGGTGGCGAAGAGGGGGTACGCCTCGTCGACGTACTGGACCCCGGACTCCCCGGGCCCACCGGGGTTCACGAGCAGGGAGCCGATCCGCGCCGTCGGGTCCTTGGCCGGCACCACCACGACCGAGGTGGGGATGGTCCCCAGCGACGGGTTCGAGTAGTCGAGCGGCACCCAGAGGGTGTCGCAGTGAGCCCCGGCTGGCGGGGTCGAGGCGCAGGTGGCCGGCGCCAGTCCCGGCGGCGTGTGGGACGGTCCCGAGACCTCGCCCGGAGAGGGCGTGGAGCTGGCTCCCGCCCCGGAAGCCAGGGACCCCGGCCCGCCTGCAAACAGAAGCAGGGCTGTGGCGCCGAGAGAGGCGAGCAACCGGCGGGGCTCCGTCCGCATCCCCGAACAGTATTGCCTGCAGGTGGTGGGTGGCGGCGATGGCACGCGGTGTACGCTGAAAGGGCCGTGAGCGCAGCCCACACCCTCGGCGAGCTCCGCCGTGCCGAGTACCGCGTGCAGCCGATCAAGTCGGAGCTTCGGCGCAACCTGATCCGGAAGCTGCGCAGCGGGGAGAGGCTCTTCCCCGGGATCGTCGGCTACGACGATTCCGTGATCCCCCAGGTGGAGAACGCCATCCTCGCCGGCCAGGACATTGTGCTGCTCGGCGAGCGCGGCCAGGCCAAATCGCGGCTGATCCGCTCCCTGACCTCGCTGCTCGACGAGGCTGTGCCCGCCATCGCCGGCTGCGAGATCAACGACGACCCCTACGCGCCCGTCTGCCGGCGGTGCCGCGACCTGGTGGCGGAGCAGGGGGAGGAGACACCCATCACCTGGCTGGGCGCCGAGGATCGCTACGGGGAGAAGCTGGCCACCCCCGACACGTCCATCGCCGACCTCATCGGCGAGGTGGACCCGATCCGGGTTGCCGAGGGCCGGTACCTCTCCGACGAGCTGGTTATCCACTACGGGCTGGTGCCCCGCACCAACCGGGGCATCTTCGCCATCAACGAGCTGCCCGATCTCGCCGAGCGCATCCAGGTGGGGCTGCTCAACATCATCGAGGAGCGAGACGTCCAGATCCGCGGCTTCCGGATCCGGTTGCCACTGGACGTCTTCGTGGTCGCCACCGCCAACCCCGAGGACTACACCAACCGCGGCCGCATCATCACTCCGCTCAAGGACCGCTTCGGCGCCCAGGTCCGCACCCACTACCCGCGGACCGTCGAGGACGAGATCGCGATCGCCGAGCAGGAGCGCGTGGTCTTCGACGACACGCCCGTCCCGGTCCACGTGCCCGAGCACATGAAGGAGATCGCGGTCGAGATCACCCACCTGGCACGGCGGCATCCCCAGATCAACCAGCGCAGCGGGGTCTCGGTCCGGGTCACCACCGCCAACTACGAGAGCCTGATCAGCAACGCGCTGCGCCGGGCCCTCATCACCGGGGAGAAGGAGGCGGTGGCGCGGGTCAGCGACCTGGTCGCGGTCACCGCATCCACCTCTGGCAAGGTCGAGCTGGACACGCTGGATGACAGCGATGACGGCCAGGTTTTGGACAAGATCGTCCGCAGCGCCTGCAGCAACGTCTTCCGCCGCCACTTCTCCGCGGCGGAGCTCGGCGAGCTCGTCCAGCGGTTCGACCAGGGCGGCTTCACCGTCGAGGTCGGGCCGCTGATGACGGCGGAGTCCTACGGCCATGCCATCGGCGAGCTGCCCGGGCTCGACCTGGCCCGCCAGAAGCTCGACGAGCCGGACACGCCGCAATCGAGGGCGGCGGTGCTGGAGTTTGTCCTCGAGGGCCTGCATCTGGGCAAGCGGCTCAATAAGACAGCACTCGACGGCACCTCGGTGTACGGCGGCTGACGCCGGGAGATGACCGTGCCCCGGCATCGGTTCTCCGCCTGGGACGGCACCCAGGACCCGCTCGGGCCCGATGTCGAGGCGCTCTTCGATCGGCTCAGTGAGGATGTCTTCCACGGCTGGGACTTCGAGTCGGCGCTCCGGCGGCTGCTCGAGCAGGGCTGGCGGGACAGGCGGGCCAAACGCCTTGCCGGGATGGACGAGATGCTCGACAAGCTGCGCCGGCGACGGCAGACACAGCTGGAGCGCTTCAACCTCGATTCGGTCTTCGAGGACATGCGGGAGAAGCTCGACCGAGTGATCTCCCAGGAGCGCCGGGGCATCCAGGAGCGGCTCGATCAGGCACCCGACGAGGGGCGCCGCGTGCTCGAGCGCGTCGCCGAGCAGCGAGGCCGTCAGCTCGACGAGCTCCCCGCCGAGCCCGGCGGAGCCATCCGCGGCCTCCGCGACTACGAGTTCATGGACGGCCGGGCGGAGGCCGCCTTCCAGCGCCTCCTCGAGGAGATCCGGCGCAACGTCGTGGACTCCTACTTCAAGGAGATGACCCAGTCGATGAAGGCGATGACCGGCGAGGAGATGTCCGGTCTCCGCGAGATGGCCAGGGACCTGAACGCGCTGCTGCGTCGCAAGCTGGACGGAGCCTCCGAGGTCGAGCTGCAGCGCAGCTACGAGGCCTTCCTCCGACGCTGGGGAGGGCTCTTCCCGAACGCGCCCGCCGGCTTCGAGGAGTTCGTCGATCAGCTGATGCGCCAGATGGCCCGCATGGACTCGCTGCTCCAGTCCCTCTCTCCCGAGATGCGTGCGGAGATGGAGTCGGTCATCGGGTCGGTCTTCAGCGACCCTGAGCTCCAGGACACCCTGGCCGAGCTGGCCGGGACCCTCGATCAGCTGTCGCCGCGGGCCCGGCTGGGCAACCGTTACCGCTTCTTCGGTGAGCAGGACGTCTCGCTCGAGGAGGCGATGGGGCTGATGGACCGGCTCCAGTCGATCGAGGAGGCGGAGGGCGACCTTCGCGGGGTGCTGCGCGGCGAGGGACTCGATGACGAGGCGCTGGCGCGGCTACGCCAGCTCCTCGGAGATGACGCCTCGCGGAGCCTCGGCGAGATGCGCCAGCTGATGGAGGAGCTGGATGGTCGCGGACTGATCGAGCTCGGCCCAGAGGGGATGCGGCTCACCGCGCGCGGGATGCGCAAGATCGGCCAGAAGGCGCTCGGAGACCTCTTCGCCCGGTTGCGCCGGGATCGATTCGGGGAGCACGACCTCACCCGCCTCGGGCACGGCGGCGACCGGGGCGACGACAGCAAGGGCTACGAGTTCGGCGACCCCTTTGATCTGGACGTCCAGAGGACCGTGATGAACGCGCTGACCCGGGAGGCCGAGGGCGCGCGCCAGGATCACGCCGGCGCCCCCTCCGGGAGGCAAGCCCGCAGCGCCGCACCGCTCGCGAGCTCGAGACGGGTGCCGCGCCTGCACCCGGACGACTTCGAGATCCACCGGACGGAGTCGCTGACCCGGGTGGCGACTGTGCTCATGCTGGACATGAGCCGCTCCATGCCGCTCCGCGGCTACTTCTACGCCGCCAAGAAGATGGCGCTGGCCCTCGATTCGCTGATCCGCAGCCAGTATCCACGCGACGCGCTCACGGTCGTGGGTTTCAGCGACCTGGCCCGCGAGATCCCGTCGAGCGCTCTCCCCCAGCTCACGGTCAACGAGTACGTCTACGGGACCAACTTCCAGCACGCCCTGATGCTGGCGCGGCGCATCCTCGCCCGGAGCCACGCCGAGAACAAGCAGGTGATCATCGTGAGCGACGGCGAGCCCACCGCTCACATCGAGAACGGGCACCCCGTCTTCTCCTACCCGCCGCTCCCCGAGACCTTCGTCAAGACGCTGATCGAGGTGCGCCGCTGCACCCTGGAACGGATCGTGATCAACACCTTCATGCTGGAGTCGAACCGCCAGCTGGTGCGGTTCGTCGACCAGATGACCCGGCTCAACCGCGGTCGCGCGTTCTTCGTCAGCCCCGACAGCCTCGGCGACTACGTGCTCGTGGACTACGTCAGGTCGCGGCCTCGGGCAGCCGCCTGAGCCGGGAGGCTCCCGACTTGACGCTGGACCTCGTGGTAAGGTACCTTGACAAGCCATGAGCCTGAGCCCGGCCCCGCCAAGCCCTCCCGCGCCATTTCCCCCCGCGCCGCCGCCGCCCCCGCCTCCGCTGCCCCCCCTGCCTCCGGTGCCCCCCGCCGAGGGTGCGATATCCATCGCAGCCCGCACCGTGGACGCCGTCAAGGTCTACGGCCGCGGCGACACCGCGGTCCGGGCGCTCGACGGGATCACCGCCGACTTCGCCGCCCACCAGTTCACCGCGATCATGGGTGCCTCGGGATCGGGGAAGTCCACGCTTCTCCACTGCCTTGCCGGGCTCGACCGGCTGACCTCCGGCCAGACCTTCATCGCCGGCTACGAGCTGGGCGGGCTTAACGACCGGCAGCTCACCCTGCTCCGCCGGGAGAAGGTCGGGTTCATCTTCCAGTCCCTCAACCTGGTGCCCACCCTCAACGCGCTGGAGAACATCCTTCTGCCCCTCACCATCGCGGGTCGCAAACCGGACCCCGGCGTGGTCGACGGGGTGGTGCAGATCACCGGCATCGGGGACCGGCTCCGGCACCGGCCGAGTGAGCTCTCCGGGGGTCAGCAGCAGCGGGTGGCCGCCGCCAGGGCGCTGGTGAGCCGTCCCGAGATCATCTTCGCCGACGAGCCCACGGGAAACCTGGACTCCAAGGCTAGCGGCGAGCTGCTCGGCTTTCTGCGCAAGGCCGTCGACGACCTCGGGCAGACCATCGTGATGGTCACTCACGACCCCTTCGCCGCCTCCCACACAGATCGGGTGGTCTTCCTGGCCGACGGTCGGGTGGTGCAGGACATGAGGTCCCCGACCACCGACTCGATCCTGGCGGTCGTGCGCCACCTCGGCGAATGACGCCGGCATCGGCGCCCCGAGCCACGATCTGATGTTCAAGGTCAGCCTGCGCAGCCTCCTCAGCCACAAGCTCCGGCTCGTCCTGACGGCGGTGGCCGTGATCCTGGGGGTCACCTTCGTCTCCGGCACCCTGGTCCTCACCGACACCATCCGCAACACCTTCGAGGGCGTGCTGAGCAACGTCGACAAGGGAGTGGCCGTCCAGGTGAAGGGCCCAGCCCCTGCCACCGCGGCCGGCCGCCTTTCGGGCGCGACCCTGCCGCTCCAGGAGTCGGTGCTGGCCAAGGTTCAGGAGGTCTCCGGGGTGGCGGACGCCGTCGGGGTCGTCGAGCGCTCTGGGGTCTCGCTGCTCACCAACGGGCAGGTGGTCGGGGGCACCGACCAGCGGACGCTGCTCGGACTCAACTGGATCTCCGACTCCCAGCTCTCCACCTTCGAGCTCACCTCCGGGACCGCTCCCAAGACCTCCAACCAGGTGGTCATCAACGCCCGCACCGCAACCGACGGCCACCTGGTCATCGGCCAGCAGATCCAGGTCAGCTTCGAGGCATCAGCCGCGCAGACCTTCGTGATCAGCGGCATCGCCACCTTCGGCGGCCAGAGCAGCATCGCCACCGAGGGCTTCGCCCTCTTCACCCTGCCCACCGCCGAGAGCCTCCTCGAGGCCAACAGCACCTTCGACGTCATCGACGTGAGCGCCCAGTCCGGGGTCACCGACCTCCAACTCCGCGACCGGGTGGCCTCCGCCCTGAGCGGGACCTCGGTCCAGGTCCAGACCGGGGCGCAGGCGGCCTCTCAGACCGAGCAGAACGCGGTCACCGAGATCAACGAGTTCATCGGCATCCCGCTCCTCGTCTTCGCCTTCGTCGCCGTCTTCGTCGGCAGCTTCCTGATCGCCAACACCTTCAGCATCCTGGTGGCCCAGCGGACCCAGGAGCTCGCCCTGCTGCGTGCCCTGGGGGCGACCCGCGGCCAGGTCTTCACCGAGGTCATCACCCAGGCGACGCTGACCGGCATCCTCGCCTCGTTGGCGGGGTTCCTGTTGGGCATCCTGGTCGCCGACGGGCTCATCCACCTGGTCGGCTCGTCCGCCAAGCTGAGCGTCCAGCTCAATGCCCTGATCGTCTCGCTCCTGGTCGGCACCATCATCACCGTGGTCGCGGCGGCGCTCCCGGCGCGGCGGGCGACGCGGATCGCCCCGGTCGCCGCCCTCAGTCAGGCCCAGCCCGAGATCCAGCCCCTCCCCGCCATCCGGATCGGCGCCGGACTCGTGCTCTTCCTGGGGGGTACGGCGGCGCTCCTGCAGACCCTCTTCACGGCGAGCGCGGCCGCCGGCCCCAATCTCCAGGTGCTGGGGCTGTCGATCCTGGGAATCTTCCTGGGCACGGCCCTGCTCGCGCCCATCCTGGTCCGCCCGGTGGCCACAGTCCTCGGGTGGCCCGCCCGGCTGAGGGGTGCGCCCGGCCGGCTGGCCGGGGAGAACGCCCGGCGCAACCCGCGCCGCACCTCGGTGACCGCGGCGGCGCTGATGGTGGGGCTCGCTCTGGTCACCGCGGTGGCGGTCCTCGTCGATTCGTTCGAGGCGAGCATCGACCAGGCCATCGACGGCACGGTCAGGGCTCAGCTGGTGGTGCTCGACGAGGGCAGCGGCGGCTTCAGCCCGGAGGTCGCCACCTCACTGCGGGAGGACCCCAAGCTCGCCGACGTCTCCGAGATCCGGGGCAGCGACGCCCTGGTGGGCGACATCGCGACCGGCGTCACCGGTCTCGACACCAGCAACATGGGCAGCATCTTCAGTTTCAGCATGACCTCTGGCGCTGCCAGCAGCATCGACACCACGGACACCACCATCGTGGACTCGACCGAGGCGGCGACCGAGAACGTCCATGTTGGCAGCGCGGTGACCATGACCTTCCCCGACGGGGACAAGGTGAGGATGGACGTCGGGGGCATCTACACCCCCGACGCGCTGATCAGCGGCTACCTGGTCTCGCTGAACACGCTCAACCCCCAACTGACCACGGTGCGGGACGCGGACGTTGCGGTCAATCCCGCGCCGGGCGTCTCGCTGGCCGACGCCGACGCGTCGATGCTCAACGACCTCCGGGCATATCCAGAGCTGAGCGGCCTCACCAAGACCCAGTACAAGAACCTGATCAGCACCGGGCTCAACGCCTTCCTGAACCTGATCTACGTCATGCTCGGGCTGGCCATCATCATCGCCGTGGTCGGCATCGTCAACACCCTGGCGCTGAGCGTCCTGGAGCGCACCCGGGAGATCGGGCTGCTCCGGGCCGTGGGGATGACCCGTGGCCAGACCCGGGAGATGGTGGCCTGGGAGTCCGTCATCATCGCTCTGCTCGGCGCCGTCCTGGGCCTGGCGGTCGGCTCCGGGCTGGGCATCGCCCTGGTCAGCGCGCTCCACAACGACGGGATCAGCGCGACCGCCATCCCCGGCAACAACCTGATCCTCTATGCGGTCGCCGCCGGCCTCTTCGGGATCATCGCCGCCATCTTCCCGGCGATCCGCGCGTCGCGGGTGGACGTCCTCCGCGCTGTCACCACCGATTAGGCGGCGGACTGCGGCAGACTGTCCTCATGCCCGACCCGGCCGATCGCCAGGCGTTCGCCGAGCGCATCCGGCTCCAGCTGCAGTCGCGCTACCGCGGCATCGAGGTCGTGGCCGACGACGTGGCCTTCGCCCTCCGGCTGCGCGGGACCGGTGTGGACGTGGCACTCCCCCTCGGGCCACTCCACCACGCCTGTGAGCGCACCCCCGACCGCGCTGGGAGCCTGATCGCCGACTACGTCCGGCAGGCGGAACGGCAGCTCAGCCCACGGGCCCCGGCCGGCGTCAGTCCGAGCCGCCTCCTCTGGTGCGTCCGAGGAGCCCGGTACCTCGAGGGCCTGAGCCGGGCGGCTGAGCTGACCACCCGGCCGCTCGGCGCGGAGATGGTCGCCTTCATCGCCGAGACCCTGCCGGGCTCGCTGATGCGCGGGGTCCCCTCTCCGGATCTGGCCGCCGCCGGGCTGGACGATGCCTCCGCCCGTGCCCACGCCGACGCCAACACGCGGGCTCGCTTCTCCTCCCTCCCGGAGCGGATTCGCGCCGCGGGGCGCATCCCCGCCGACGGCTGGCGGCTCGGCAGCGACACCCTCTTCCAGGGAAGCGTCCTGCTGGTCTCCGAGGTGCTCGCCGCCTTCGCAGAGCGGTCCGGGGGGGACGTGCTGCTGGCAGTGCCCGACCGCGCCGAGGTGCTCGCCGTCCCCGCCGGGCTACCCAGTGCGGACCGCTTCCGGATGCGGACGGTGCGCGCCTGGCGGGAGGCTATGAACCCGGTCTCCCGGGGCATCCTGGTCACTGACGGCGCCTCCCTCTGCGAGCTGAAGGTGGCGCCCCGCAAGGACGGGTTCGAGTTGCTGGGTTGGCTCCGCCGCTGACCGGGGGACGGGTCAGCGGGCGGCGGGGCGGTTGGCGGGGGAGGAGGTGGGGAGCGCGGCCACCGGCCGTGCCGCCAGCCGCCGCCGGTCCTCCTCTCGCTGTGCTGCCAGGGTGGAGGCGGCGGCGACCGCGGCCGCTCCGATCAGGGTGATGCCCACACCCGCCGCGGTTCGCCAGGGGGAGCGCGAGATGCCGGGAACCGGCAGCGAGGGGCCCTCACCCAGCCAGACCGTGATCGCGGTCTGGTCTGTCGACCCGCCGCCCTGCCGAGCGCTGGTCCTCTCCACCCGCACCGCGGCGGGGGTCAGCGGGTGGCGATCGCCGCGGGACAGGCCCGCGCTCTTGACCACGGCCTTGACCAGCGGCGTCGAGAGGGCGCGGAGCTGGTCCAGCGTTGCCATGGCTCGACAGGATACCGTTCGGGCATGAGCGGCGACGAGGCGGCGCGGGAGACAGCGGCGCCCCCCGAGCTCCCCGACCACCAGGGGAGCGCCTACAGCGCCCGGATCGAGGCCGCGTTCCTCGGTGCCCTGGCGGGTGAGCGCACTGCTCAGGCGCCGGCTGCCGCCGGCGACCTTCTCGAGGTCGCTGATTCGATCGCCACCGTCGGCGGTTTCGACGCCGACGACCTCCGGCGTCGCGGCCTCGCCGGGTCCTCCCAGGCGGGACCCGCCGGTCTCCTGCTGCGAGCCGTCCCCTTTGGCCTGCTGGCACCCCTCGACCGCCCCCGGGTGCGCCGGGACGCCTACCGCGTGGCCGCCCTGGCCGGGGCGGACGAGGGGACGGCGGTCGCTGCCATGGCGGCCGCCCTGCTCACCGCGGATCTGACCCGCTTCGATATCGCCACCGCCGTGGTGCGGGTTTACCAATCCCTCCTCGAGGACGCCCCCTTCGCGCTCCTCGAGCGCCTCCGCATCGGCGGCGACGCAGCTGCGGCGGAGGGCGACGACGATCCTGGTGCCGCTCTCCACCTGGCGATCACCGCCGTGTTCGGCGCCGATCAGATCGAGACCGCCATCCAAGCTGCTGCGGGGACGGGCCGGCGGGCGGCCGTGAGCCTGGCCGGGGCGCTCGCCGGCGCCCATCTCGCCGCTGCCGGTCTCGACGCCGCGTGGCGGGCCGGTGTCCCCCACGCCCATCGGGCTGTCACCCTGGCAGCGTCGGTTGCGGTCCGGGTGGCGGCATGGGACGAGGCCTCAGGGGCTCCCCTTTCGCCCGACGGGGACGCGGGACCGGCCTGACCGGCTGGCAGGGCGCGGAAGAACCCCGACGGTCCTGCCGCCCCCATCCTCGGCGATGCGTGCGTCGCCTCCTGCGAGGGCTCGGTCGAATACCTGCGGGTATGCTCCCTCGCCTCCTCGTCGGCTCCTTCGCCTCACCGGTCTGGGAACGACATCCCTCGCCGGGCTTCTTCCGCACCCTGCTAGAGTTCTGGCCTCGTGCCAGACCTGACTCTCACCGCCGTCACCCGTTCCGAGCGTGGACGCCATGTCCAGGCCGTGCGTCGCCACGGCCAGGTGCCGGCCGTCGTGTACGGCCACGACCTGCCGTCTCAGGCGATCTGCGCCGACACGGCGGAGATCGTTCGCGTGTGGCATCGTGCCGGCCGCACCCATCTCATCGATCTCAGCGTCGACGGTGCCCGACCCCGCAAGGTCCTCTTCCACGACTTCCAGATCGATCCGCGCACGGCGCGGCCGCTGCACGCCGATTTCTTCGCCGTCAACCTCCGCGAGCGGCTGGCGGTCGACGTTCCGATCCGGACCGTGGGAGAGGCTCCGGCGGTGACCGAGCTCAAGCTGGGGACCCTGCAGCAGGTACTCGGTACCCTGCGGGTCGAGGCGCTGCCCGGGAACTTGCCCGATCACCTGTCGGTGGACGTCACCGGGCTGGACGAGGTGGACGCCGCCGTGCGCGTGCGAGACATCGTGCTGCCCGAGGGCGTGACGCTGGCCGGCCACATCGACCCTGACGATGTCGTCGTCAAGGTGGCTCCGGTGCGTGCGGCCACGACGGAGGAGACCGCGGCCGAGGCGGCCGAGGCCGAGCCGGCCGCCGCCGAACCGGAGACGCCCGAGGCGGACTGACCCGGCCTGTCGCGACCCGGGAACGGCCGGATCGCGCGCCTGCAGCCTCCGCAACAACGTGGCGGGCAGGCTCAATGTTCATTCACGGTGTCTAAACGCGCTATTCGCCACGTCCACGTCACAGCTACCATGGCATGTGCCGGGTCGCATTAGCCCCAGAAGGATGACGTCCCGGCGCGACGCCCCTTGGGGGGGTGCCTGCCGTCAGCCAGGCCTGGAGTGGGGGGTGGCGTGACCCCCCGGGCGCGCCACCCCGGATCTCTCTCCCGCCACGAGGAATCTCCCGATCCTGGACGCCGGCGGTCCCGTCAGCGCCGCGGTGGGTCAGCCTCTCCCTTTCGCAGCGCCGCCGGCCCCCCGGGCGGATCCGCCCCAAATTCGCGAGAGCAGCTCGCCGCTCGTGGCGTCAGGGTCGTGGGCGCGGTAGTCGATCCAGAAGCTGACCACGACCACGCGCCGCCCATCCGTCTCCACCCGAGGCTGGACGGTCGGCGGGGGATCGCTGGCGATGCCAGGGATCGCCGCCAGCGCGCCGTCTGCGGCCTTCATCAGTCGCGGCAGATCGGTCCCGGGTTCGACCGGGAGGGTGACGCTGTATCTCCGCTGGTCAAACGCCGTCGAGTTGAGGATGACGCTCTGGAAGACGGTCAGGTTGGGCAGCACGGCGAGGCGCCCGTCCCCGGTCCGGAGCGCCGTGGTCCGCAGGGCGATGGTCTGCACCACCCCCTCGCAGTCGCCGATGGCCACGTGGTCGCCGATCCGAAACGGCTTCTCGAGGAGGATGAAGATGCCCGCCAGGATATTGCGGAGCAGGTCTTGGAAGGCGAGCCCGATGGCCAGGCTGAAGATGCCGCCGAAGGTCAGCACCCAGAGGATGTCCACCCCTCCCGCCACCAGCCCGCCGGCCGCCGCGAAGACCCAGGTGAAGATGGTCAGGACGTTGCGGGCGAGAGCGTGGACCTGCGGGTCGGCCCTGCGCTGGACCGCGGCGACGACCAACCGGCGCAGCACCTGCCCCGCGATCGCGACGATCAGGAAGACAGCGATCCCGTCGAGCACGTCCTGGACCAGCGGCGCCAGTGCGTTGCCCACGCCCACGCGCCCCTGCACCGCCTGGCAGACCCACAGCAGCGGGTTGTTCAGGCACTGAGGCACGGTGGCCGGCGACGCCGCCGGCGTTGCGGCAACGAGCAGGTGCATCAGCCCGGCATCCTACGCGGGCGGACCGGGCCGAGATCACCGGAGGGTGCGCGCCGTGCCCCACCTCCCACGTCGTACGGTTGGGGGGATGCCGGGATTGGTAGCCATCGCCGCTCTGGTCGTCGTGGCCCTCGCTGTCTGGGCGGGGTTGCTCGCCGGCCACCACCTCCTCACCTGGCTCCTGATCGGGCTGGTCGCGGGGGCCCTGGCGGGGCGCCTCGTGCGGGGCAGCGGGCTGGGCTGCCTCATGGACATCATCGTCGGCCTTGCCGGGGCCGTGATCGGGGGGCTGCTCGTCCATCAGGTCGATCCCACGCTGATCGCAGGTTCGGGGTTTCTCGGCCTCATCCAGGACGTCGTGGTCGCCTTTGTCGGGGCCGTGATCCTGCTCTGCGCCGTCCTCCTCGTCTCCCCGCGTAAGTCCCGGCGTGGGCGCCGGAAGAACCTCACGAGCCGGTGATCGCACCCCTGTCGGGCTCCGCCGGCGGCCCGGGCCGGGGAGGCCTAACCCAGCGGATCGTGCTGGTGCGGCACGGCGAGACGGAATGGAGCCGGACCGGCCGCCACACGGGGCGGACCGACGTACCCCTCGACCCCGAGGGCGAGGCCCAGGCCCGGTTGCTTGGCCCTCGCCTCGCGCAGTGGACGTTCGCCGAGGTGCTCTGCAGCCCCCTCCAGCGGGCTCGGCGCACCTGCGAGCTGGCCGGCCTGATGGCCGGGGCACGCCCCGACCCCGACATCCAGGAGTGGGCGTACGGGGCCTACGAGGGCCGCACCTCCGACGAGATCCGCGCGGACCGGCCGGGCTGGGTGATCTGGAAGGACGGGGTGGTGGGAGGGGAGACGCTCGGCGACGTGGGCAGCCGTGCCGACTCCGTCATCGCCCGGGTCCGGGACGTGGCCGGGGACGTGGCCCTCTTCGCCCACGGGCACTTCCTGCGCATCATGGCGTCGCGGTGGTGCGACCTGCCCGCACGTGCGGGGGAGGCGCTGGCGCTCTCGCCGGCGGCGATCTCGGTGCTCGGGTACGAGCGGGAGGACCCCGTGATCTGGCTCTGGAACGACATGCCCCACGCGGCAGGCCGCGTCGGGGCCCCGATTCATTTCACAGGGGCTCGCCGCCCCTCGGCGGCCCGGCAAAGCCGGTCTCGCCTCACCCCGCCATGAATGTGCGCCCACCGGTGAGGTGGAAAGTGTTTCCTCCGAAGCTCCTCTCGCAGTCGACGTCGAGGATCGCCAGCAGCTCGCCCACGAAGTAGACCGGGCCCAGCGCGAGCACCCGCGGGCCGAGGGCGTCGAGGTCGACCTCCTCCAGGCGCATCACCGCGCCGCCGCCCCGGCCACCGATGGAAGGCCCGCCCGGGACCCTCACCACCGGCTGACCGGCGAGGGCGTCGAGGAGCGGAGCCGCATCCCGATGACGGGGGATGAACGTGAGCACTGCGGTGGGTGGCCCCACCGTGGTCGCGGTGTGCCTTATCGCGGCGGTGATCGCAGCCGGGTTGGTGGCGCAGTCGATGATCCAATCCTGATTGCCGCGCCGGTGACGGCTCAACCGGCCGGGAAGGCTGACGCTCCCCAGGGCTGCATCCAGCTCCGCGGGCGCCGGCGCGGCCCGGCCCGCCAGGTCGAGCAGGCGCAGGGCGGCGACCACCCCGAGGCGGGCATTGAGGCCGCCGAGCCCGGGGGTGGCCTCTGAGCCCGGCCGCTCACCGTCGCCTCCCACCCGGTGGTAGCGGCAGCCGTGGCGGCGCGCGGCGATCACCACCGCCGCGTCGGCTCCCGGGTCCTCCTGTAGTGCCGCCACGACGTCACCGGTCCCCGCGGCGATGATGCCCGCCTTCTCGGCGGCGATCTCTGCCACGGTGTCCCCCAGCACCCCGATGTGCTCCGAGAGGATGGGGGTCACCACCACCACTCCGGGGACGACCAGGGAGATCTCGTCGGACGCCCCCCCCATGCCCGCCTCGAGCACCACAGCGTCGCATCCGCAGCCGGCGAAGTGGCGCAGGCCGCTGAGGGTGAAGAGGCCGCTCGGAGAGAGGTAGCCGTCGTCCGGGAGGAGGTCAGCCACCCGGCCGAGGGTCGCTGCCACCTCGCCCACCAGGGCCTGGTAGTCGCGCCGCGAGATGGCCTGCCCATCCACCCGGATCCGCTCTCGGTTGCTGCGCAGCCCCGGACTGGTCAGGGTCCCGACCCGCAGCCCTGCGGCGGTGAGAGCCGCCGAGGCGAAGGTGGCCGCCGTCCCCTTCCCCTTGGAGCCGACCACGGCGACGACACCCGCGGGATGTGCGCGCCAGGCGTCCAGGTCGACTCCCAGGTGAGGAGCCAGAGCGCGGGCCCGGGACAGGCTGCGCCTTCCCCCCCGGACCCGCCCCCGCACCCGCTCCGCGAAGAACGCCTGGTCCGCCTCGATCCGCTCCCGTCGCATCTCCCCTCGACCGTACACGGAACGGCCCCGCGGCCCCCGTTCCGGCTCACCGAGTTGCCATCGGCGGTCTCCACCACCTTCCCGGTATCATCGCCCGGGCTGAGGTGCACCCGGCGGGGAGCGGGACAGTCTCAGTCGATGGGCCCGTTCAGGTGGCCCGTGGCGATGCATCCGGGGAGCGTGCCGGCCTCGCCGGTGCCCCGAGACGGAGGTCCTACCGACGATGAGCGTGGGTCGCTCCCCCGAGGCCGCGCGACGGCGCCGCGCGTCGCGCCGCCACCCTCGCGTCCCGCGGGTGCGCAGCATCCTGGTGGTCCTGCTCGGCTTCGTGCTGTCGGGGGTGGTCGGCGCGCTGACCTTCTTCTGGCCCACGATCACCACCGCGCTCGGCGCCACCGGCCACGGTATCCAGGTGTCCGCGCCCACCCCCAGCACCCTCCCCGGCAGCCCGAGCGCCACGCCGGCGGCCGCGCCCACCTCCAGCTCGCCCTTCACCGTCCTCCTGATGGGCTCCGACAACGACGGCAAGTTCACCACCGCCTCAGGCGCGCCCTACTTCTGCTGCGCCCAGTCCCTGATCCTGGTGCGGGTCGATCCCGCGGCGAGCAGCGTCACCATGCTCTCCATCCCGCGCGATCTCTGGGTGCCCATCTACTCGGCGAGCGGCAGGCAGCAGGGTGACGGCAAGGTCTCCCAGGCGTTCGGCGATGCCGGCGACGGCACCAACGGGGCGGACGCGGAGATCGCCACGATCGAGCAGGACTTCCAGGTGAACGTCGACCACTACGTGTGGATCGGCCTGCAGGGCCTGATCAATCTCATCGATGAGGTGGGCGGCATCGACATCGTCGCGAGCCACCCTGTGATGGATGACAGCTACCCCTACGACGTCGCGGGCAGCACCAACCCGAACGCCGCCGACCGGGTGGCGGTGCTCCCCGGCGCGGAACACATGGATGGCCTGGAAGCTCTGGAGTACGTCCGCTCCCGGCACGACGACATCTCCGAGGACCTGGGCCGCACCGTGCGCCAGCAGCAGGTGCTGGTCGCGCTGCGTCAGAAGCTCTCCCAGCTGAGCCTGGGTGACATCAACAACCTCGCCTCTGCGCTGAGCGGCGAGGTGCTCACCGATGTCCCGCTCACCCAGTTTCCCCTGCTGCTGGGGATCAGCAAGGACATCGCCTCGGGGAGCATCCAGCACGTGTACTTGACCCAGTACAGCGGCGGCACCGAGGACGGCCAGGACGTCTTGGAACCGGATATGAGCGCCATCCTGGCCGTGGTCCACCAGTACTTCCCGGCGACATGAGCCGCTCCCGGAGGCTGCTGACCTGGACCGTGCTGCTCGTCCTGATGGCGGCATTCGGTGCTGGGGTCAACCGTTACCTGGCAAGCGGCCCCACCGCCTACGCTCCGGCCAAGATCCCGACCCAGGCCGACGTCAAGGTCTCGCTCCGGGGAACGGTGTACTTCGCCGACGACGGGGGCCTCTTTGCCCTGACCGGGACCCATATCACGCAGCTCCAGACCGAGGGCCAGGGCTGGACCCAGCCCGTGCTCATCCCCGGCGGGGCGGGACTGCTCGCGGTCAAAGTCACCGCCAACTACTACTCGGATCTCTACGAGCTCAACCTGAGCGGCAGGATCGAGGCTCAGCTGAGCCACGACTCGGGGAAGGTCACCGCCACCGAGCTGGGTGCGGACGACTGGCTCTACTACCCGGCGGTGGGGCCCGGCGACACCCTCTACTTCAGCTATGACTGGCCCAAGGGGAACGTCGACGATCCCTCGGAGTGCTGCTACCAGGTGGATCTCTCCATCTGGGAGACGACCCTCGGGACCGACATCACGCGCACCAACGTCGAAAAGGGGGACGGCATCACCCAGCAGAGCTGGGCCAACTACTACACCGGCGGGGACATCAGCCCCGTGCCGCTCGTGGACGGTGGTCTCCTTTACGTCGATTACGAGGGAGCGTATGGCAACACCGGGCAGCTCAGCACGCCGCTGCCGGGCGCCGTGCCCGGAGCCGAGGTGAGCCAGATCCGCCTCGACCCCAAGCCGCTGTACAACGTCGCGGGTTCTGACGGCGCGGCCCTGACCCTCCCACAGGATGACTGCGCCCAGCCCGCGCTCAATCCCGACGAGAGCGAGATCGCCATGATCTGCACCCCCGTCGTGGACGGGGCGCCGAGCAGCACCGAGTCCGACCTGGTGGTGGCGAGCTTCGACGCCGCGACCGGCACTCTCGGGACCCTTGACCGCATCGTCACCGGCACCATGGCGGCCTCGCCCACGTGGTCGCCCGACGGCACCGACCTGATCTACCTCGCCCCGGAGGCGGGGGACGGCTACTTTGAGCTCTGGTCTGTCGCGGACGCCGCGACGTCGCCCGCTGCGCGACCGAAGCAGGTCACCACCGGTCTGGACCTCGACGGCTCCGCGGCGGTCTGGGCGCCATGATCTCGACCCATCGACGCGTCTCTGAGGAGGAGGCCCGCACCGCGGCTGACCTGCTCGCGGGGCCCCTCCCAACGGAGAGGCCCGACCCCCGGCGGGGCGGGCCTCAGCGAAGGAGAAGGCGCCAACCGGGTTCAAGATGTAGTGGGTCTAACCGGCGGCTGACACCACATGTTGATGATTACGTGGCGGTGTGTCAAGCGTCGGGTGGGTGCTCTGCATGCCCGTGGGCGAGCCCCCCAACCTAACCGGACAGCCCGCCGGGCCGCGGCCGCCCCCTGCGGGGCCCCGCCACGGCGCGGAGCAGGGTCCGCAACCACGGCGGCGGGATGGTGCCGGATGCGGCGCCCCTCCGCGCAGCGGCGCCTCCCGGCCGGCGCGCCACCCCGACCGCCGGCCGGCCCCGGGTGGCCAACGGTGCCACCAACGTTGCGGTCGCATGCGGGACGACCACCCCCTGCAGCTCCACGGTGGGGCTGGAGGAGATGATCGCGGCCAGCTCGGCACCGCTCATCGTCTCCGCCTCCAGCAACCGCGCCGCCAGGGCGTCGAGCAGTTCCCTGCGCGTCCCGAGGATCGCGCGGGCCCGGCCCAGCGCCTCGTCGAGGAGGCGGTCGACCTCCGCGTCGACGCGGCGGCCCAATTCATCCGAATGGGAGCGGGCCAACCCCATCTCGCCCGCCTCGACCACGCGGACCCCGAGTTCTGACATCCCCAGCTCGGTGACCATCTGTCTGGCCAGCTGGGTCGCTTTGAGGAGGTCGTCCGCACCCCCGGTCGTGATGTCCTCCCGACCGAGGACCATCTCCTCCGCGACCCGTCCCCCGAGCAGGCCGGCGAGGCGGTTGCGGAGCTGTGACTTGGAGCCGAGCGCCCTGTCGCCCTCGGGTACGGTCAGGGTCCAGCCCAGTGAGCGCCCTCGGCCGACGATGCTCACCCGGCGGACTGGGTCGGTGCCGGGGAGGGAGGTGAGCACCAGGGCGTGCCCCATCTCGTGGTACGCGATGGTGCGCCTCTCGTCCAGGCTCAGCAGGCGGCCCCGCCGCTCCGGCCCGGCGAGCACCCGGTCCACCGCCGCCTCCAGCTCCGCCATGCCGATCACCGGCAGCTGCTCGCGGGCGGCGAGGAGTGCCGCCTCGTTGATCAGGTTGGCCAGGTCGGCCCCGGTGAAGCCGGGCGTCCGTCGCGCGAGGAGACCGAGATCGGCATCCGCCCCGAGGGGCTTGCACCGGGCGTGCACGGCGAGGATCGCCTCGCGCCCGGTGACGTCGGGCGCGTCCACCGTCACCTGACGGTCGAATCTCCCCGGTCGGAGCAGCGCCTCGTCCAGCACATCAGCGCGGTTGGTGGCGCCGATGACGACGATCCGCGCCCCCTGGTCAAAGCCGTCCAGCTCGACGAGCAGCTGGTTGAGGGTCTGCTCACGCTCCTCATGGCCGAGGTTGACCCCGGCCCCGCCCCGGCGCCGGCCCACAGCGTCGATCTCGTCCACGAACACGATGCACGGAGCGGACTTCCTCGCCTTCTTGAAGAGATCGCGCACCCGGGCCGCGCCGACCCCCACGAACATCTCCACGAACTCCGACCCGGAGACGGAGAGGAAGGCGCAGTCCGCCTCGCCCGCCACCGCCCGGGCCAGCAGGGTCTTGCCGGTGCCCGGCGGTCCGACGAGGAGGACTCCCTTGGGCACCCGGGCCCCCAGGTCACGGTAGCGGTCGGGGTCCCGGAGGAAGGCGACCAGCTCTGCCATCTCGAGCTTGGCGTCGTCGCACCCGGCGACATCCGCGAAGGTGCTGAGGGGCTGGTCACCCGCGACCGCCTTGGTTCGGGAGCGCAGCAGACCCACCGGCCCGCCGGCGCCCTGGCGCCAGTAGAGGATGACGATGACCATCACGATGATGAGCGTCGGCACCAGCACCAGCAGCAGGGTCGTGAGTGGCACGCCGCCCTCGGTCTTGTAGTTGTGGAAGCCGTCCTTCTCGAAGATGCTGCTCACCACGAGATCCTGGTCGGCGTCCGACGTCAGGTGCTCGCCGCCCGCGGCGTCCCACCACGTCACCTGGTCAGGGGAGACCAGCGCCTGATGAGCGGGTTCGAGCGATATCTGGGCCTGCGGCGGACCGGCGCCGATCTCGGTGTCGGCGACGGCCTGCGACAGCGTCCCGAGGCTGGCCTGGGGTGGGGACGGCGGCTGGTCCCGGATGTTCACGTAGATCACGACCACGACCGCCAGGAAGGCCGCCCAGAGCGCGAGGAAGGCCACCTGCCTGCGCGTGGACATCAGGACCGATCCACCGGCGGCGTCCAGCTGGACATCGTTCTGAGCGCTCCCTCTTCCCTCGCTTCTGCCGCGCCACCGCAGGGCAACCAAACGAGGAGCGGGGACAGCAGGTCACCGCTCCCGAGCGGGGGAGCCCCAGGTACCGTCAGCCGAGTATAGGCGGGCGTTCCTCAACGCGCCAGTCGCGGCGAATTGCATGCGATGTGGCGCCGTCGCTGTCGCCCTCCTGTGCGGAACCGGGGGGCCCGATGTCACATTGCCGGCGCAATGTCGCGCACCAGCAGGGCGTCCATCCCCGGCGTCCACATCGTCCGGCGATCTCCGGTGATGGCGAGCGCCTCATATCCATCCATGCCCGCCACCCAGATCAGACCCTGCTCACCCATCACGAACGCGGCGGTGGCGAAGGCGTCGGCGTAGGTGAGGCTGGGGCCGACCACGGTGATGCTGAGCAGACCGGCCGCGGCCCCGCCGGTGCGCGGGTCCACAATGTGCTCGCCGCGTTCGTAGGCGCCGCTGGTCGCCACCGCCAGGTCGCGGACCTTGAGCACGGCGGCGACCTGGTCGGCGATGTCAGGGTGGCGGATGCCAACCCTCCACCGCTGGCCCGGTCCGGCCTCGCCGCGGGTCACGATGTCGCCCCCGGCACCGATGAAGAAGCTGCGGGCACCAGCCGCCCGCAGCATCTCCGCTGCTCGCTGCACCGACCAGCCCTTGACCAGTCCCGAGGGATCGAGCCGGCCTTCGCGATGGATGTCGAAGCAGCCCCCGCTCCCGCGTTCGACCTCGGCGCAGAGGCCCAGCACCTCGCGAACCTCTGGAGAGCATTCGCTCTCCTGGAGCTCGCCCCGTCCCAGGCGGCTGATCTCGCTGCCGTCGCGGTAGGTGCTGAAGGTGGCATCCACCTCGTGGAACCAGGCGATGGCCGTCTCTATCGCAGCCTCGACGGCCGTTCCCGGTGGGTGGGGGTCGCGGACGTCGACCGTGACCATCGTCCCCATCACCGGCTCCACCCGCACCGTCCGCTGCTGCGCGGTGCCGGCGTCAGGCACGCGCCAGATCCAATGCCGACTGCACGGACTGGGCGTAGCCCTCACTGGTGAAGGTGGCGCCGCCGATGATGTTGATCTGGGCGCTCTGGGCCTTGAGCACCTCCTCGCGGAGAAGCGGGAGCGCTTGGGAGTTGATGAACACGGACTGCTGATGGCCGTCGGGGTACTGGATGGTCTTGACATCGGTGATCTTGCCGCCGGAGATCACCACCTGAACCTGCACGTTCCCGTAGGGGTTCGAGGACGTCTGCCCCGTGAACGATCCCGACTTGAGCCCGCTTGCGCTCGGCTTCGGCGTCGGTGTGGCGGTTGCGGTTGACGTCGGTGTCGGCGAGCTGCCGCCCGCTGGCGGTGCGCCGGAGGGGGTGGCGGTGGTGGTGGGAGTGGGCGTGGGGCTGGACGACGCGACCCCGGGCGGGGTGATGGTGGCAATCGACGCCGCCGGCGGGGTCCGGAAGCTGAAGAGCAGGACGACCCCGATGGCGGTGGCGGCCAGCGTGACGGCGGCGCGGACGGGCATGGCAGGGGGCACTCAGGTGAGGAACGCGAAGCGTTCGCAGTGGACTTGGGCAGCGGGGACTCGGAGCGCGCGCAGGCTGGTGATGACGGTGTCGACCATCTCCCGCGGCCCGCAGACGAAGACGTCCCGATCCCGGAGGTCGGGGACGGAGGCGGCCAGGAAGCGCGGGGCAAACGGTTGCGGATGCACGTCGTGTCCGCGCCGTCCCACGATGTAATGGATGACGCCCCCGCGAGCCGCGACCAGCTGGTCCAGCTCCGCTTTGAAGACGACGTCATTCCAGGAACGGGCTCGGTAGAGGAGGGCGATCGAGTTCTTGCGCTGCGGCATCTCCTCGATCAGCGCTCGGAGCGGGGTGATGCCGATCCCCCCGGCGATGAGCAGTGCCCGCGGCCGCCGGCGCCGGATGGAGGTGAAGACTCCGTGTGGGCCCTCCAGGATCACCGGGGTGCCGGGGCGAAGGCTGGTCAGCGAGCGGGTGAAATCACCCACCTGCTTGACGGTGATGCGGAGGTACTTCCCGTTGGGCGCCGCGGAGAGGGAGAAGGGGTGGACACGCCACCACAGGTCGCGGGTCACGAAGCGAAACTTGAAGAACTGGCCGGCGCGCATCGGCAGCTCGCCGAGGTTGCGGCCGTTGATGTAGATGGAGACGACGTTCGGGGACTCCGCCACTAGGTGGTGGACTCGCAGGCGGTGGCGTCGCGCCATCCGCACGGGGATAGCAAATCGGAATGCGATGACCAGCGTGGCCGCGGCCGCGTAGAGCGCCAGCCAGTATCCGACCGCGACCGGGTCGTCCGCGAAGTCGGTGCCCGCGGTCAGTTGATGAGCAAAGGCGAGTGCGATGGCCAGGTAGATGTAGAGATGGATGAAGTGCCAGGTCTGATGGGAGACGCGACGCCGTGCGGCTCGCACCGAGGTCACCGCGATCACCACGAAGAGAGCCGCCGCGACGTAGGCCATCAGCATGTAGGGGTAGGTGGTGAGGAAGACCCAGGTCTGGGCCAGGAAGGAGCGGCCGTCGGTCATCGCGTAGCCGGCGGTGGTGAGGACCACGTGGCCGCAGATCAGGCAGACGGTGGAGAAGCCGAGCCAGCGGTGCCAGCCGGTGATCCGATCGATGCCGAAGAGATCGTCCAGCCACGGGCTGCGCGACATCAGCACCACCTGGACCAGCGCGCAGTAGGTGCCCAGCAGGGCGGCGAGCTGGCCGGCGCCCGTGAGCACCGCCGCCGGGTGGGTCAGATTCGGGAACTGCCCATGGCGAACCCACATCCCCACGACGAGGAGGGCGTTGGCGGCGAAGATCAGCAGGACGTCGCGGGGACGCAGCCCCCATCGGCGCGGCACGCGCTGGGCCCGCCGGATTGCGGCGGAGGCGGGACCGCCCAGGTCAGGGGGCACGGCCACGGCCGCGATCGGTGGTGTGGGCATCTGATGGGAGCTTCAGGGGTCGCGCCTTGCGGAATCCTGACGCCCCTGTCCCGGCGTTCTCCGGCTCTCAGCCGACGACGAGCAGCACCTTTCCCACCGCCCCGCTCTGGACCGCGTCCTGGGCCGCCGCACACTCCTCGAGCGGAAAGCGGTGCACCGGCAGCTCGGTGAGCGCTCCCGCCTCCAGCGCGGCGCTGACGTCGGTGACCCCGCGGAGGAGGTCGGCGATCGGCACGCCGTAGAGGAGCACGAAGCGCAGGACCACGTTGGCCCCCATGCAGGCCCGGATGGGCAGCTCCGGATCGGCGGTGTCGGCTGCGTACACCGAGACCACGGTGCCCGGGCCCGAGAGGCCGAGATCGAGGGCGAGGTTGGCCGCCAGGTTGACCTCCACGACCCGGTCGACCCGCTCGGTGAAGCCACGGATCCGCTCCAGGGCGTCCGGCTCCCGGTAGTTGACCACGAGGTCGGCGCCGGCTGCGCGGGCCAGCTCCGCCTTGGCGGTGCCGCTCACCGTCGTCACCACCCGGGCGCCCGCGCGGCGGGCGAGCTGGATCGCGAAATGGCCGACGGCGCCGGCGCCGCCCGCCACCAGGACGGTGCGCCCCGCCAGGTCCCCGTCCGCGAAGAGGCAGCGGTGGGCGGTCACTGCGGGCACGCCGAGGCTGGCGCCCAACTCCAGGGATGCGCCCGGGGGCAGGGCCACCGCCTGCTGGTCGGAGACCACCGTCCACTCGGCGGCGGTGCCCCACCGGCTTCCGGCGGCGGCCATCCAGACCCAGACGCGCTGCCCCACACGGTCCTCGTCGACCCCCGGGCCCACCGCATCGATCACCCCGGAGCCGTCGTGGTGGGGGATCTGGAATTCGTCGACCGCCCTGGCTGTCGCCCCGCTCCGCGACTTCCAGTCGGTGGGATTCACCCCGGAGAAGCTGACTCGCACGCGCACCTCGCCCGGCCCCGGCTCAGGACGGGGGAGATCGACGACCCGCAGCACGTTGGTGGCGGCGCCCAGACGGTCGTACACCACAGCCTTCATCTGCCATGCCTCCAGCAAGCTCTCGGTTCTGCCCGGGCGAGCCCGAGATCCCAGGCTATACCGGCCGCACCCTGCTAAGCGAGTGCAAACCCTATGCGTCTCAGCATGATCACATTGCGGTCCAGGCGAGTCCCCTCGAACACCGACCCGAACCCCGCCATCGGGAAGTTGGCGGCGAGCTCGCGGTGGAGGGCGGCCATCTCCAGGGTGGTCTCGGCGTGCTCCGGCTCGGCCGGGCCGTCGTGGTCGATCATCGTGCTGGCGATGCCCAGCATCCCATCGCCGGCGGCGAAGAGCTCGACCAGCCGGGCCTGGCACGGCCAGTCCACTAGCGACGCGGTGGTGACCTCCCAGAGACCGTGCCCCTCGCCCTCGGGGGCGGGTCGGGGATGGATGGCGTGGATGTGGGTGTGCCCGTTCAGCCAGAGGACGACGTTGTCGAAGCGCAGGAGGGTGTCGAGCAGCCCCGCGCCAGCGCCCGGGGCGCTGCCGTCCGCATGCGGGCGGGTGCTCACCGGGCCATACGATCCGTGGTGCGAGACGATGACCACGAGGCGATCCTCGGCCCCCGTTTGAACCCGCTGACCGCCGGTCGTGCGATAGGAGGAGTGCACCTCGGCGAGGCGATCCTCGAGCCAGCGGAGCTGTGCTTCGTCCATGCAGAGGTCGGCCGATCCGCCCGGGCAGGCGGTGTCCAGCACGATGAACCTGACCAGTGCCGTGTCGTGGACGTGGAAGGCGGTGTGATCCAGGCGGTTGCGTTCGTCGAACCCGTGGGCCCGCGGTGCCGTCCCGTCACCGTGCGCGCCGACGTACTCCCCGAGGCTGCAGTGCCGCCGCGCCGCATCCGGGGTGACGTCGACCGCGGTGCCGGCCAGGAATTCCTCGGGCCGGTGGACGAAGGTGTCATAAGCCTGGTCCCGATCGAGTCCTTGGGGCAGCGCGATCGGCTTGCGCCGTTCGACCAGCGCCGCCCGGAGGGCGGGTGTCATCAGCCCGACGCCCTGACAGAGCGAGTCGTGGTTGCCGTGGCAGCCCAGCCAGGGCAGGCGAAGTCCGGGTGCCTCGAAGGGCAGGAGGGCGCGCTGGAGCAGTCCCGGCAGCACCGGGTACCCGTAGTCGTGCACGAAGACGTCGGGTGTCTCCGGCCTTCCGTCCGGCACCCAGAAGATGTCGTCCGGCCAGTCGACCGACTGCACCCCCTCGTAGCCCGGCGCACCCGAGTTGGGTTCCACCCGGCCGCCGTCGAGGAGACGCAGCAGGGTGAGCACCTCATTGCGCTGGCCGTTGTCGATCGCGTCCCCCCCGGTCAGGACCAGCTCGGGCGCAGCCCCGGTGATGGGACCGGTCAGGCCGCCGTTCAGGGTGCGGACGAGCGCATCGAGCGCATGGGCCGTGAGGGCTTCCTGGGGGCGCTGGGTGGGGATCAGCCCGGCGAACCGGGGGTCACGGAATTCGCGGTTGAAGAACTCGAAGCGAGCCGGCGACTGGACGTCGCCGATGTGCAGGTCGGTCATGTGGACCATGCAGGCGATGGCCCTCCGCTCACCGACCGGAAGAGACGGGACGTCGGCGGCGATCCGTGGTCCTGGTTCACCGAGCAGCTCGGTGCGGATCACGTGCTCCTCCCCCGGGCCGGGCGCGACCGCCCGGTACGAGGAGAGGGTACCCGTCGCCAGGACGTCGCCCGGACCGAGGGTCTGGCTATGGGTGAGCGGCATCGAGCTAAGGCTTCCCCGGGCTGCCGTCCCGGGTGATCAGCACCGGGTCCTGGCGCAGCGCGATCCGAACCCGCGATCCGCCCGGGTGGGCGGTGGCGTCGGCGGTGGGGATCTGGACCAGCACGGTGGTGTCGCCCAGGTCGACCGTGAGCCGGCTCACCGCCCCGAGGAAGGAGACGGCGATGACGGTCCCCGACAGCAGTCCGTTTGAGCTCTCGGTCGCCGGCGCCAGGGAAACCGCCTCGGGCCTAACCAGGGCCACCGCCGGGCCGTCGGGCGTGTCCGTGGCGATGAGGGGCAGGCGGACGCCTCGGACGTCGACGGCCCCACCGTTGACCACCCCGGCCAGGCGGTTGGTCAGTCCGACGAATTCGGCCACGAAGGGCGTCGCCGGCCGGGAGTAGATGGCGGTGGGCGGTCCCATCTGCTCCAGCCGGCCGGCGCGCATGACTCCGACCCGGTCGGCGATGGCCAGTGCCTCCTCCTGGTCGTGGGTGACAAAGAGGGTGGTGATGCCGACCTCCCGCTGAACGCGGCGGATCTCGTCCCGGAGCTGGCTGCGAACCCGGGCGTCGAGCGCGGAGAGGGGTTCGTCCAAGAGCAGGACGGACGGACGGATGGCGAGCGCACGCGCCAGCGCCACCCGCTGCTGCTGGCCGCCCGAGAGCTGGTGCGCGTAACGATCCGCCTGGGTGCTCAGGCCCACCAGCTCGAGCATCTCTCCCGCACGCTGGCGGCGCTCCGCTTGGCCCACCTTGCGCATCCGGAGGCCGAACCCGACGTTCTCCTGGGCCGTCATGTGGGGAAAGAGCGAGTACGCCTGGAACACCATGCCGGTGTCACGCCGGCTGGCCGGGAGGTGGGTCACGTCCCTGCCATCGATCACCACCTGGCCGCCGTCGGCGTCCTCCAGACCCGCGACCAGCCGGAGGGCGGTGGTCTTGCCGCATCCCGAGGGTCCCAGCAGGGCGACGAGCTCCCCGGCGTGGATGGTGATGTTGAGACCGTCAAGCGCGGTGGTCGATCCATAGATGCGGCGCAGGTCCTCGAGCCGCACCTCGGCGGCTGACCGCGAGCCGCCCCAGGATGCGCCGATCGGACGGGTGTCGAGCGCGCCCATCTCAGGCCCTCGCCCGGCCGCCGCGGCGGCGTGACAGAGCCCGGCCCAGGAACGAGAGCACAAGCAGGAAGAAGAAGACGAAGACGAGCGACAGGACCGCCAGCGCGATCGAGTCTCGTGCGTTGCCGGTGCCCAGGATGGAGATGGCCACCTGCAGGTTCTCGAAGTTGAGCAGGTTGGCGACGGTGAACTCCCCGAGCACCACCGCCACGCAGAGCAGGCAGGCGTTGGAGACCGCGCTCGACATGTTGGGCACGATGACTCGCCACATCACCGTTCCCCAGCTCGCGCCCAGGCTGCGGGCCGCCTCCGAGAGGGTGCGGATGTCGACGGCGGAGAGACCCGCGTCGAGGGCGCGGTAGCAGTACGGGAGGACGAGGATCAGGTAGGCGAACGCCAGGGTCAGGATCGAATCGCTGACGTTGATCTCGATCCAGTTGTAGATCGGCGCGAAACCGACCACCAGCACGATCGCCGGGATGGTGAGCGGCGTGAGGCAGAGCAGCTCGACGGGTCGCGCCATCCGCGGCAGACGCAGGCGGACCCAGATCATGGTGGGGAGGAGCAGGGCCAGCATCCCCACCGAGGTGATCACGGCCAGCTCGAGCGACGCCGTGATGGCGTCGACCAGCTCCGGATCCGAGCCGATGCTGGTGAACGCGACGAGGGTGCGCGGGCTGGTGAGGCCGACCCCGCGGGTGGCGAACTCCACCATGGCCGCGATGGGCAGGAGGAAGAAGAGGCCGAGCACGACGTAGACGACGGTCTTGAACGCTGCCAGCCGGCGGCGGCGATGGCGGTTCACGGCAGGCGACCTCGCACGGCCTTCATCGCGGCAGCCAGCGCGCGGATCGGCGCTGCAGCCGTGCGTAGAGCACGGTGATGATGGCCACGACCACCACCATGCCCAGGGCGAGAGCGGCGGCGAAGCTGGCCTGGTTCAGACCGACCTCGCTGCTCAGTGCGCGGCTGATCTGAAGGGGCACGATGACCCCGCCGATGTCGAGCAGCGCAGCTGCGGTCGCGTAGGCGGAGAAGGCGTTGGCGAAGAGGAGCAGCCAGGCTCCGAGGAACGCGGGCAGGAGCAGCGGCCCGGCCACGTGCCGCCAGTAGTGCCAGGTGGCGCCGCCGAGGGTCTCGGTCGCCTCACGCCACTGGGGGCGGATACCGTCGAGTGCGGGCATGAACACGATCACCATCAGCGGGATCTGGAAGTAGACGTAGATCAGGGTCAGCCCGGTGAGGGAGAAGAGCCAGACGCCATTGGGGTAGAAGGTGATGCCGTGCTGCTGAAGCCAGATGACGATGAAACCCTCGGTGCCGATGGTGGCGATGAAGGCGAAGGCCAGGGTGACTCCGCCGAATTGGGAGAGCACCCCGCAGAGTGCGGTGACCAGCCGGCGCATGATCCCGTCGGGCGAGCCGGTCGCCACCGCGTAGGCCAGGACGGCGCCGACCACGGCCCCGACGCCCGAGCTCACCGCCGACAGCACCAGGCTGTTGACGAAGGCGCTCACGACGTACGGCTGGCTCAGCTGCGCCAGGTTGGCGAGTGTCGGTCCGTGGGGCCCGCTGAACGCTCCCACCGCCACCAGCACCGTGGGCAGGGCCAGGAAGAGCCCGGTGTAGGCGAGGAACGGCGCCGCGCCGAGCCAGGTGGTGGATATGCGGAGGCGCCCCCCCAGGGGGCGCCTCACATACGTTGCCTCGGTGGTCGCGACTGCCGTCAACTGCCGACGGCCGCAGACCAGTTGCTGGCGAGGTAAGCGGCGGCCGAGGCCGCTTGGCTCTGATCAAGGGTCACCGGCGACCCGCTCACGGCCGGCAGCGCCGCGGCGTAGGTCTGGTTGAGGGTGCCGTTGGCCTGCATGGCAGACATCTCCACGGGGCGGGCCCCACCCTGCAGCCAGAGGTTCTGGCCGGTTGCAGAGTAGAGGTACTCCTCCCACAGCCGGGCGGCGGCGGGATGGGGTGCCGTCTTGGTGATCGCCTGGGCGTAGTACCCACCCAGCACGGCGCTGGACGGCACGAATACCTTCCAGCTGGGAAGGTTCACCACACTCGCCGAGTTCAGATAGTCCCAGTCGAAGACCACGGGAGTCGTCCCGTTGTCGATGGTGGCCGCGGTGGCCGTGACGGGCACGAAGTTGCCATCCGCGTTCAGCTGCTTGAAGAAGGTGACGCCGGGGCCGATGTTGCTCAGCGATCCACCGTTGGCGAGCGACGCCATCATGACCCCGTTGAGGGCTGCGTTCGCCTCGGTCGGGTCACCGTTGAGCGCGACCGCGCTCTTGAAGGCGGGCTGGAGCAGGTCCGAGACCGAGGTGACGGTGTACTTGCTCGAGTCGTAGCCGATCGACATGTAGCCACCGTAGTCCTGATACCAGAGTCCGGTGGCATCCTTCTGATCGGCCGGGATGTCCGACCACTCGGAGACCTCGTACGGGGCAAAGAGGCTGGTATTTGCCCAGGCCACCGCCATGCCGATGTCGAGGACGTCCGGCGCGTTGCTGGTGCCCGCCTCGGACTTCACGGCGTTGACCTCATCCTGGCTGCTCCCCTGGGGGTTGGCCTGGTTGACCTTGATGCCGTACTTGGCCGCGAAGTCCTTGATGATGGAGCCGTAGTTCGCCCAGTTGAGCGGCAGGGCGATCACGTTGAGCTGGCCCTCCGCCTTGGCTGCGCTGACGAGTGCGCTCATCCCGCCGTTGGACGCTGCGGAGGTTGCGGTCGACCACGACGAGTCGCTGGATCCGCCGCACGCGGCCACTGTCGCTGCGACCGTCAACGCGAGACCGAGGCATGCGGCCCTGGCTGCGCTTCCCTTCATAACCTGCTTCCCCTTCCGAGTGACGTTGACCCTACGGTTGGATCATGCAAGCAGCCATTTCTGGTTCGCAACCGTACAGAAGCAGTGCGTGAATCCAGGGCATCCACATCTTCTCCAGGCGTTAGCGATTCGATAATCGCCGTCCCCCGGTTTGACAATCTGGGCGCCGCCGAGTCACCAGGACACGCCGGCCAACGGGGTGGCGGACCTCGGCCGAAGGCCACGGGCGCACTGCGTTCGGAGGACCCTGTCGCGGTCCTCGGTCACCGAGGATGATCCGAAGAGGAGGAAGCCACCATGCCTGCACTCGTTGCCTATGCCAGCAGATACGGGGCGTCGCGAGGGATCGCCGAGCGGATCGGTGCCAGGTTGACCGGCGCCGGGCTGCAGGTCGAGGTGCGCTCGGTGACGGACGTCCGGGACCCGGTGGATTACGACGCGTTCGTCATCGGGAGCGCCGCGTACATGGGCTCGTGGATGAAGGAGGCAAAGGAGTTCACCCGAGCTCACCGGGCAGTCCTCTCCACCAAGCCGGTATGGCTCTTCAGCAGCGGGCCGCTCGGAACCGCGACCACCGATTCCCGAGGGAGGGACGTGCTCACCGCGGCCGCTCCCAAGGAGTTCGCCGAGCTGGCCACCTCGGTCAGCCCCCGCGATCAGAGGGTCTTCTTCGGCGCTCTCGATCGCAGCAATCTGCGCGGTGCTCACCGGGTCGTGGGGACGCTGCCGGCCGGCCGTAAGCTGCTGATCGAGGGTGACTTCCGCGACTGGGAGGCGATCGACACCTGGGCCGATGGCATCGCCCGGGAGCTCGGGGCCGCAGCCCCCCGGCCGCTTCCGCGGTCGGGTCCGACCACGGCCGCGGAGGGGTAGCTGCCGTTCACCCCGCCGTGCCGGAGGGGTATTGTCCCCGGATCGCTGATCGCCTGCCCGCACCGATCCCCAAGGCGGAGTTGCACCTCCACATCGAGGGCACGCTCGAGCCGGAGCTCGCCCTGGAGGTCGCCGAGCGCAACCGGCTGCCCCTCGCCTACGCGGATGCGGCCGAGCTGCGCGCGCGATACCGATTCCATAACCTCCAATCCTTCCTCGACGTGTACTTCGAGACCATGGCGGTGCTCCGCACCGAAGCGGACTTCGCGGATCTGGCCGGCGCCTACCTGGGCCGCGCCCGGACGCAGGGCGTCCGCCACGCCGAGATCTTCTTCGATCCGCAGGCGCACATCGAGCGCGGGGTGCCAATGGCGGCGGTCGTCGATGGGCTCTGGTCGGTGCTCGCCGCCAGCGAGGAGCGGTACGGCATCTCGACCCGGCTCATCATGTGCTTCCTGCGTGATCGCAGCTTGGGCTCGGCGATGGAGGCTCTGCAGTCCGCCCTGCCGTATCGGGATCGCATCGTCGCGGTGGGTCTGGACTCCGCCGAGGTGGGCCACCCTCCGTCGGAGTTTGTCGAGCTGTTCGACCGGGCCCGCCGGGAGGGCTTCCGCTGTGTCGCTCATGCCGGCGAGGAGGGGCCCCCCAGCTACATCTGGGAAGCGCTCGACCTGCTGCGGGTCACCCGCATCGATCATGGGAACCGCTGCCTGGAGGACCCGGCGCTGGTGGCGCGCCTGCGCCGCGAGCAGGTCCCGCTGACCGTCTGCCCGCTCTCAAACGTGCGTCTGGGGGCCGTCGCGCGCATGGAGGATCACCCCCTCCCCAGGATGCTCAAAGCCGGGCTCCTGGTCACCGTCAACTCCGACGACCCCGCCTACTTCGGCGGCTACATCGACGACAACTACCGCCTCATCCAGCGGGACCTCGGTGTCGACGACGCCCAGCTCCTCCGGCTGGCTACGAACTCGTTCCGGGCCGCCTTTCTGAGCGATGCCGAGAGGGCTCGGTATCTGAAGGAGCTGGGGGACTACTCGCCGGTGGGCCGGTAGCCGCATCCGCGGTCCGGACGCTCCCCGGGGGGTGCTTGCAGGTGCTCGGCCATCAACCTGCCGGCGGCCCCCCCTTGCCGAACGGTCACAGAGGTGACGGCCCGATCACGCCACAACGCATCCCGGCGACGACGCGAATGACACGCTCGCTCCGTCGATAGACTGGCCGGCGTGGGAGCTACCGCCGAAACGGCACCGCTGCCGGATCTCTTGGAGTGGGCGGACGCCGAGTGTCGGGACATCTCCACCTCGACGGCCGGTGTCCTCGCCACACGTATGTGGCGGGTCCGCCTCTCGCTCGAGGCGCGCCAGCGGCACGAGGCCGATCCCGCCGCCGCACGGCACCTCGCGGAGAGGATCGCCGCCATCCGACAGGCCGAGGACGACCTCACCTCCGTCTCGGCGATCCTCCAGACCATGGGCGGCCCGATAACCTGGCGCGAGGCCGCCGGCCGGGTGGGCGACCCCGCTCTCTGACCTGGGTCGGATCCTCAGGGCCTCGCGAGGATGTCCTGCAGCAGGCTGGCGAGCAGCGCGGCCCGCTCGGGCATCCGTTCCACCTCGATCCACTCTCCCTCGGCGTGGGCGTGGCCGCCGACGGCACCGAGGCCGTCGAGGGTCGGAGTGCCGATGGCGGCGGTGAACTGGCCGTCCGAGCCGCCCGGTGCGAGCACGCCTCGGAGAGGAGGCAGCCCGAGGGTCGCAGCCAGGGCCCGAGCCCTCTCGAACAGCCCGCGGGAGATCTCGCGGGACATCGGCAGGCGGTCCACCCCGCCCAGCACGGTGATCTCCGTCCCGTCGAGATGCGGCCGCAGCCCGCGCACGGCCCTCTGGATCCTCTCCAGCTCGGCCGTCGACGCGGCGCGCGAATCGACCCGGAACTCCGCATGGGCGGGCACGGTGTTCGCGGTCGTCCCGGCCGACGCCAGGGTGGGGGTCGCCGTGGTCCCGAGCTCAGGGTCGGCGAGGCCCGCCACCTCGAGCATCTGCCATGCCATCTCCAGGGAGGCGTTGGCCCCACGGGCGGGCTCCGACGCGTGCCAGGCCCGCCCCTGGATGCGGACCGTGTACTGCGCCGTCCCCTTGCGGGCGACCTTGAGCGCACCGTCATAGGCGGCCTCCAGGACCAGCGCCGCATCGAGCCCCGCCGCCTGCTCCTCGACGAGAGCCCGGGAGCTTGGCGATCCCACCTCCTCGTCGGTGGTCACCAGAAGCCGCACACCCTCCGGTGCGCCGAGCGCGGAGAGGGCGAACAGCGCCTGGACGACTCCCGCCTTCATGTCCACCACCCCGGGACCGGTCGCCCTGCCGCCCTCGACCCTGAACGGCCAGCGCGCCAGCGTGCCCTGAGGCCACACGGTGTCGAGGTGGCACAGCAGGAGAGCGCGCGGCCGCCCGCTCTCCCAGACGAGGTGCTGGGCTCCGCCGGTCACGACCCGCCGGCCGCCGCGCCCGGCGAGGCGGGTGAGCATCCCGTCGACGCTATCGAGGGCAGCGCCGAGCAGCCCGGGATCGCCGCTCGGCGACTCCCGGTTGACCAGTGTCTCCAGGCAGTCGACCATCTCGGTCCGGCGGTCGCGCAGACCCTCGAGCAGCGCGTGAGGCGGCGTCGCCGGCGGGGTGGGGCTCACGCCGTCCCATCCGATCCGCGCGGACCGAAGACGTACCACCCGGGTGCGATAGCGCCCACCGGGCGCAGGCCCTGCGCGAAGAGCGTGGTCATCACCTCGCGGAGCGCGCCGCGCCACGCGTCGGCCTGCCGGCGGTCGCGGCTCCGCACCGCGAGGATGTCGTCGGGGATGCGCGCCAGTGCCCGGTCCGGACGGGCCGCCGTCGTGCTGGCCCACGCCGCCCGGCCGGCGAGCAGGGGGTCACCGCCGGCCCCGATGTCGAGAAGCACGGGGACACCCAGCTGGAGCAGGACCTCGATCAAGGCCGGCGGCGTCAGTCCGGCGAGAGCACGCTCGACCCCGGGGCTGGCCAGCCTCCAGACCGCCAGGAGTCGATCCGTGGCGTCGTCGCCGTTGGCGTCGTCGTGGAGCGGGCCGTAGAAGTCCACCAGGTACTCCGCGGCCTCGGCTCCGAGTTTGGTCAGGTTGAAGTGGGCGTTCCGGGCGACCAACGGATCGAAGGTCCAGGTCACCGATTCGATCCCGTTGGACAGTGCCCATGCACGCTGCCGGAGCTTGAGGGCCATACCGACCCCGCGCAGCTGCGAGCCGGGGACGATCCCGGTGATATGAGAATGGAGGGTGGGCCGGCCCTCGTGGACGCCCCGGAAGGAGACGGTGGCGCCCACCATCTCTGTTCCCGACCTGGCGGCCAGGATGCAGTTGCCGCTCAGAGCGAGGGCCCGGAGCATGTCCACGACGACGGCATCGCCCTCCCGGTGCCACACGGCGTCGATTACCCGATTGAGCTCGTTGAGCTCATCGACCTCCTGAATTTCGTCGACGGTCACGCCGGCGCTCGCCGCCGCCGCTCGCGCCAGGGCGATCGCCTCAGAGATGGCGTCGGGGTGTATGGCCGGGCCCGTCATCCCGGTCGCACCATCGAGCGCCGCGTGGTGAGGCGGTCCACGACGTCCCTCCTGACCTCGACACCGAGTCCCGCTCCGGTCGGCACCCGGAGGCGGCCGTCGTGCAGCACAAAGGGAGCCGTGATGTCCTGGTGGAAGTAGCGGTCGGACGCCGAGGTGTCGCCGGGAAGGGTGAAGCCGGGCAATGCCGCCAGGGCCAGGTTGGCGGCCCTGCCGATCCCGGTCTCGAGCATCCCGCCACACCAGACGGGAACGCTGAGAGCGGTGCAGACGTCGTGGATGTGCTTGGCCTCGAGGTAGCCGCCAACCCGCCCGGGCTTGATGTTGACGATGCTGCACGCCCCCATCTCGATCGCCTCCGCGGCGACCGTCGCCGAGAGGATCGACTCGTCGAGGCAGATCGGAGTCCTCAATCTCCGCGCCAGCTTGGCATGGCCGAGAAGCTGCTCCTCCGGCAGTGGCTGCTCGATCAGCACCAGGTCGAATTCGTCGAGGCGGGCGAGGTGCTCCGCGTCCTGCAGTGTGTACGCCGCGTTGGCGTCGACCTGGAGGAGCACCTCGGGTCCGAACCGCTCGCGCACCGCCCGCACCCGCTCGATGTCGAGGCCGGGCTCGATCTTGAGCTTGATGCGGCGGTACCCCTCGTCGAGGTATCCGGCGACCGTCCCCAGCAGCTCCTCGGTCGTGTCGGTGATGCCCACCGAGACACCGCAATCCACCTCGGTGCGCACCGCCCCCAGGTACTCGGCGAGTGACCTGCCGGCCACGCGCAGCTCGAGGTCCAGCCAGGCCATCTCCAGGGCGGCCTTGGCCATCCGGTGGCCGCGAACCGACGCCAGCACCCCTCCCAGCTCCGCGGCGGTGACGGGGTCTCGAGCCAGCAGCCGGGGCAGGAGGTGGTGCCCGATCAGCTGCTCGGCCGCCTCCGTGTACTCGGACGAGTAGCCCGGCTCCCCCATGGCGACGCACTCGCCCCAGCCCTCCCCGTCCCCGCCGAGGAGGTGGACCAGGAGGACATCCCGGTCCGTCTGGACCCCAAACGAGGTGCGAAAGGGCGCCACCAGGGGGATGGCGATCCGGACCAGCTCCACGGCCTCGACGCGCGGTCCGGTACCGGGCTCCGCCGCCCCCGGCGGAGGCGAGGTGGGGGTCGCGGACAGGGTCATCTCGGCGGCTAGTGTATCCAGCGCCGAGACGTCCTCCCTCCCGTTCGCCGGGGGTGAGCGTTACCTCTGCCGAAGCCCCCAGAAGGTCCTCGGGTGATTCACATCGACGGTGCCGGCTGTGCGACGACGGCGCCGGGGGGTCACCGGCCGCCCTGGGCGGATGGCTGATAGACGGTGGAGCCGCCCTCCGAGCCGAGTTTTCGCCAGGTCGGCGGCGGGGTCCATCCGGCGGGTATGACGTCGAACAGGCCCTCGTCGCTCACGACCACCGCGGCCGGGTGGAGCCCCTCGATCCGCGTGGTGAGCTGACCAGCATCCCGGATGGGGCGCTCCGCCCCCACCGGCCCGTCCCCTGCCGCCACGATATTGACATTGAGGTCAGGACCGAGGATGGCGGTGACGTCTCCCACGTCCATCACCACCACCGGGGCCCGTGGATTGCCGGACGCCGCCAGCGCGCGGTCCACCGGGGTCGTGATCGTCGACGGCTGAAGGTGTGCCACCGCGAGGATCACCAGCAATGCCGCCGCGACCGCAGGCGCCCGGCGGACGGCTGGGAGGCGGACGAGTCCGACCAGGGGTCGTCGCCAGTGGACGGCCGCCAGGATGACGACGGAGAGAGTCGCGGCGATGACCAGCAGAGGGTCCTCGGCAGGGAATTGGGCCTCGAACCAGACGAGAAGGAGGGCGTTGACGCCGACCGTGGCCACGGCTGCCAGCCGCAGCCATCGCTCCGGCATGGCCACGCTCAGTGCCACGACGCTGAGCGTCACGGAAGGCAGCAGGAACCGCAGGTCGCCGGCGGCCTCCACCACGGTGACCGACCCGGTGAAGGGGGTCACGACGTAGGTGAGGATGCAGAGCAGAGCCACGATCGCCATCCAGCGCGCCCTCCCCCTACCGCGTGCGGCCACCGCGACGCAGAGAATCGGAGCGACGATCAGCGCGCCGAGCTTCATGAGCGCGAGTTGTCCCCAGGTCGCGGCCGATGTGCCGTGGCCGAGGATCGCTGTCACCAGGGACTGGTCGTACGCGGCGTACGCGGCGGCTCCCCCGAGCCCGTGGAACAGCACGGTCGAGCCCAGCGATACCGTCGCCGGGAACACGGGATCGCCGGTGATCACCCAGTTTCGCGCATACCAGGCGACGGAGAGGCCGGCTGCGGCCGCAATCAGCAGCCCCGTGCGGCCGGGATTGCGCCAGGACCGATCGAGCCAGAGGACCGCCAGGGCCATCACCAGGCCTGGCAGGAGGTAGGCCTCCTTGGTTCCGATGGCGAGGCCGACGCCGGCTCCGGCCAGCGCCATCCACCTTCCCTCACCGGTTCGCGCCGCCCGCAAGCCGAAGGCGGCCGCTGCCAGCAGACCGTCGAGGGCGATCACGTCGTCATAGGCGGATTGGACCTGGCTCTGGAAGAAGCTCCAGGTGGTGACGACGGTGAGGACGGCTATCACGCCCACCCACGGGTGGCGACCCAGCTCGCGTACGAGCATTGCCCCCAGCGCCGCAAGAAGCGCGATGAAGAAGAGATCCACGAAGCTGACGAGGCTGGCGTTGTGGAAGGGGAGGATCACCGCGAGCAGGAGGAGGGTACCGTCGCCGGGCTCAGCACCGGTGTTGTCCCCGGGAAGGGCGAAGGGGAGATTCCGGATGGAGCCGGTCTGGAGCATGTGGGCCGCGTTGACGATGTGGTAGTGGAGGCTGTCGAAGCTGGCGCCCATTGTCGGCGGTCCCGACAAGGTGAGCGTCAGAGCCAGCACGGCAATGGGAATGGCCACCACCATCACCGCCGTCGGGAACTTCGATCCGTCCCATCGCGATCGGGGTGACGCGGGAATGAGGCGGAGACTGCCCAGAGCCAGCGCGGCTACGCAGCCGACGACGACGGGCAGCCACAGAACCCCCAGGAGTCCGAGGATCTCGAGAAGGACTAACCAGCCCGCCACGCCCACCATCGCCGCTGTGCCCGTACGGTCGAGGAGGTCAGCCTCGGCGGGAAGCAGGGCGCATCCGATGCGGAAGGCGGTGATCGCTGTCAGGCCGAGGAGCACGGCCAGGGCGACGGTTCCGCCGAGCACCTGGACCCATAAGCTCACTGGTGCACACCGCCGCAGTGCTCCTCGGGGAACGCGGAGGGGGCCATCTCGGCGGCTAGTGTAACCAGTGCCGAGACGGCCCTCCGCGGCTCGGAATCATCTGATCGATCAGCTGCAGCCGGACGTGGCCCCGCAGTTGTGGCACTTGTAGCAGGCGCCGGAGCGGACCATGAGCGAGCCGCACTCGCTGCACGAGGGCGCGTCGGCCTGGTTCTGGAAGGTGCTGGTCGGCGAGACTGGATCCATGCCGAGCGGCATCAGCACCTGGGCGGCGTTGGCCGGGCCCTCGATCGCGGGCGCGGGTTCCGTCTCCTCTGCGTCTCGGCGGATGATGCCGATCTCGGTCTGCTTTTCCACGCTCAGGAATCGGGAGCCCAGCCACCGGAAGATGTAGTCGACGATCGACTTGGCGATCGGGATCTCCGGGTTGCGCGTGAACCCCTGCGGTTCGAAGCGCATGTGGGCAAACTTGTTGACCAGGAAGTCGAGCGGCACCCCGTACTGGAGCGCGAAGCTGACGGCGATCGCGAAGGAGTCGGTGAGCCCGGAGACCGTCGACCCCTCCTTGGCCATCTTCACAAAGATCTCGCCGGGGGTGCCGTCCTCGTAGAGACCGACCGTGATGTAGCCCTCGTGGCCACTCACCTCGAAGCGGTGGGTCAGCGCCTGGCGCTCGGCGGGGAGCTTGCGCCGCAGTGGCCGCTCCACGATCCGCACCTTCTCGCCGGTCGTCTTGTCCATCGAGGTGGCGAGCGGCTGGGAGCGCTTGCTGCCGTCTCGGTAGATGGCGAGTGCCTTGAGCCCCATCTTCCAGCCGTCGATGTACGCCTTCTCGACGTCCTCGACCGTGGACTCGTTGGGCATGTTGACGGTCTTGGAGATGGCGCCAGAGACGAACGGCTGAACCGCCGCCATCATCCGGACATGGCCCTGCCATGCTATCGACCGCTTGCCGTTGCGCGGGGTGAAGGCGCAGTCGAAGACCGGGAGGTCGTCGTCGCGCAGCTTGGGAGCGCCCTCGATGGTGTCGTTGGCGTCGATGTACGCCACGATGCCGGCCACCTCGCCCTCGCCGTAGCCGAGGTGCTTGAGGGCGGCGGGCACGGTGTTGTTGACCATCTTGAGCATGCCGCCGCCGACCAGCTTCTTGTACTTGACCAGGGCGATGTCGGGTTCGACCCCGGTGGTGTCGCAGTCGAGCATGAAGCTGATGGTGCCGGTCGGCGCGATGACCGAGATCTGGCTGTTGCGGTAGCCGTGGCGCGCGCCCAGCTCGTGGGCCTCGTCCCACGTGGACCGGGCGGCGGCGAGCAGGTCGGCTTGGACGGTGGACGACGGGATCGCGTAGGCGGCCTCACGGTGCTTGGCCATCACCCGGAGCATCGGCTGGCGGTTAACCGCGTAGCCGTCAAAGGAGCCCACCTCGCGGGCGATCCGGGCCGACTGGGCGTACCCCTCGCCGGTGAGGATGGCGGTCAGGCAGGCGGCGAGATCGCGGCCCCTGGGGGAGTCGTAGGGGATGCCCTTGGCCATCAGCAGGGCGCCCAGATTGGCGTAGCCGAGCCCGAGCGGCCGGAACGCCTCGCTGTTCTTCCCGATCTTCTCGGTGGGATAGCTGGCGGGGCTGACGATGATCTCCTGCGCGGTGATGGTCAGCTGGACGGCGTGACGGTAGTCATCGATGGCGAAGCTACCGTCGTCGTTGAGGAAGCGGAGCAGGTTTATCGATGCCAGGTTGCACGCCGAATCGTCCAAGAACATGTATTCGCTGCAGGGGTTGCTCGCGTTGATACGGCCGCTGTTCGACGACGTGTGCCAGTCGTTGATGGTGGTGTCGTACTGGATCCCCGGGTCGCCGCACTGCCAGGCCGACTCGGCCATGAGTCGGAGCAGCCCGCGGGCCTTGACCGTCTTGAGGATGCGGCTCGGGTCGGTGACCGCCCGGAGTTGCCAGTCGCGATCCTCTTCGACCGCCCGCATGAACTCGTCGGTCACCCGCACCGAGTTGTTGGAGTTCTGGAAGAAGACCGAACCGTAGGCCTCACCGGTGAACGCGCCGTCGTAGCCGGCGTCGATCAGCGCCCACGCCTTGCGCTCCTCGGTCACCTTGCAGGTGATGAAGCTCTCCACGTCGGGATGGTCGGCGTTGAGGATGACCATCTTGGCCGCGCGGCGGGTGGTGCCGCCGGACTTGATCACCCCGGCAAAGGCGTCGAAACCCTTCATGAAGGAGACCGGACCGCTCGCCGTTCCGCCGCCGGCCAGCTGCTCCTGGGAGGAGCGGATGGCGGAGAGGTTGGAACCGGTGCCGCTACCCCCCTTGAAGAGCATCCCCTCGCTCTTGGCCAGGTTGAGGATGGACTCCATGGAGTCGTCGACGCTCTGGATGAAGCACGCCGAGGCCTGCGGGGTCCTGCCAGGAACCCCGAGGTTGAACCACACCGGGCTGTTGAAGCTCATCTTCTGATGCAGGATGAGGTGGCACAGCTCGTCGGAGAAGGCCTCGGCGTCGGCGTCGGTCGCGAAGTAGCCACCCTCGCGGCCCCAACCAGTGATGGTGTCGACCACCCGGGAGATCATCTGGCGGACGCTCACCTCCCGCCGGGGCGTCCCCAGGGGGCCGCGGAAGTATTTGGACACCACCACGTTGGTCGCCATCTGGGACCAGAAGGTGGGGACCTCGCAGTCCTTCTGCTCGAAGACCAGCTCCCCCTTCTCGTTGGCGATGCTGGCGGTGCGCTGCTCCCAGCTGACCTCGTCGTAGGGGTGGATCCCGGCCTTGGTGAATCGGCGTTCGATCCGCAGGCCGCTGGTGCTCACCTCCAGCTTTCCGTTGCCGTTGCGGCGGGAGCCGCGCCGGCTCTCACCGCCCATCGCGGCCGGAGCAGCGGATGGGTCCGACGGCGGTGGGGAAGCGGAAGTGCTCACTGTGTGTTCCTCTTTGCTGAGTTGTCTGGCGCGGCGATGGAACCCACGTCCACGAGGGACGGCTCCAGGCGGGCGGACCCGGCCACACCGAGTACTCTGTCCCCCACAGTATCCCACATGTTGGGGTCCG
>Ga0187875_10000174_pt1 | contig 58447 bp, 45 predicted proteins | sample June2016WEW_17_1_2_FD_132978 | JGI IMG/M metagenome (GOLD analysis project Ga0187875, IMG submission 132978) | Peatland microbial communities from SPRUCE experiment site at the Marcell Experimental Forest, Minnesota, USA - June2016WEW_17_10 | ecosystem: Environmental > Terrestrial > Soil >... | reverse complement strand
TCCGTCAGTCTGACCCTCCTGACCCTGGGCGCAGGTCGCGGGGCAGACCGGAGCCGCCGTGATCCCGGCCATCCGGTCGGCGTGTGTGCTCCGCCGGCCCCAGCGCCGCGCCGCGGAGCGTCAGTACGCCGGGTCCCACATGGTCGAGTCGACCGCTGCCTCGATCTCGCCGTCGGCGAACAGCCGGCCCAGCCCCTGGTCGCGGGCCTCGCGGGCCACGGCGATGGCGATCCGGCGCGAGACGGCGCGGAGGTCGTTGAGCGGCGGATAGAGCGCTCCCGCCGCCAGCCGTTCCGCGGTCACCATGCCGGCCAGCTCGGCTGCCGCCGCCAGGAACATGCCGTCGGTGACCTCCCGGGCGTGGGCGACCACCGCGCCGAGCCCGACACCGGGGAAGACGAAGACGTTGTTGGCCTGGGCGATGAGGCGCTGCCGGTCCTCCAGCTCGACCGGCGGGAAGGGGCTGCCGGTGGCGACCAGGGCGCGGCCGTCGCTCCAGGCGAGCACGTCGGCGGGCGTCGCCTCTGAGCTCGCCGTCGGGTTGGAGAGCACCAGCACGATCGGGCGGTCCACCTGCGCCGCCATGGCGCGGATCACCGCCTCGCTGAACTTGCCGGGCTGGCCGCTGGTGCCCACCAGGACGGTGGGCGCCACCTTGCGGATCACGGTCTCGAGGTCGGAGCCGGGTCCGGGCTCGAGCCCGAGCCGCTCCAACTCCTCACCGCGGAGCGCGAAGGGGAGCTTGTCGTCCTCGACGTGTTCACGCCCCTCGAAGATCAGCCCTCGCGAGTCGATCATCACCACGGCGCGACGCACCGTCTGCTCGGACGCACCCGCGCCCCGCATCGCGGACTGGAGCAGCCGCGCGATGCCGATGCCCGAGGCGCCGGCTCCGACGAAGAGGGCGCGCTGATCGCAGAGCGCGGTCCCGGTCTCGCCGAGGGCCGCCAGGATGCCGGCCAGCACCACCGCGGCGGTCCCCTGCATGTCGTCGTTGAAACTCGGGAGGCGGTGCCGGTACCGGTCGAGGAGCCGGATCGCGTTGTGCTGCTTGAAGTCCTCCCACTGCAGCAGGGCGTGGGGGAAGACGTCCTCCACCGCCACCACGAAGGCCTCGATGAAGCGGTCGTAGGCGGAGCCGCGCAGCCGCGGCTTGGGGTAGCCCAGGTAGAGAGGATCGCCGAGCAGCAGGGGGTTGTCGGTACCGCAGTCCAGGGAGATGGCCAGGGTGACCGCTGGATTGAGCCCGGCTCCGGCGGTGTAGAGCGCCAGCTTCCCGACCGGGATGCCCATGCCACCGGCACCCTGGTCGCCGAGGCCGAGGATGCGCTCGTTGTCGGTGGCGACGATCAGGCGGACGTCGGGCCGGGCGGCGTTGCGGAGAAGCTCGGGGATGCGGTCGATGTCGTCGGGGGTGATCCACACACCCTGGGGGCGCCGCAGCACGTGGCTGAAGGCGCGGCACGCGTAGCCCACAGTGGGGGTGTAGACGATCGGTGCCAGCTCCTCGAGATGGTCGATGAGCATGCGGTAGAAGAGGATCTGGTTGCGTTCGTGAAGCGCGGTCAGGCCGATGTAGCGCTCCAGGTCGTCCCCCTTGCGCCGGAGGTGCTCCAGCTCGAGGGCCACCTGCTGGCGGATGGTCAGCGCCCGCCACGGGAGCAGTCCGCGCAGGCCGTGGTCGGCGCGCTCCTGCTCGGTGAAGGCGGCGTCCTTGTTGAGCTGGGGGTTGGCCAGGAGCTCGTGCCCACCCGGCAGATCGGAGGGCTCGGACTGCGGGGTCTTTGTCGATTGGGTTGGGGCGGAAACCACGCTCTTCATCCACCGTGTGTGGTCGGGGGAGGAGCCCTCCGGCAACTCACCACCATGGCACTCACCGCACGCCCCGGATACGGCCGAATGGCTCGTATCCGTAGAGCCCTTCGGCGGGCGCCTCCGAGGGGCTGGACTCCTGCTGCGGCCGCCGTCCGCAACCCCGGCGCATCCGTGATCCCGGCCCCTCCGGCGCCCCCCCCTCAGACCGCCGGAACGCTGGCGTTCAGCGCCCCGGCGGCCGCCGGTCCCTCACGGGACCTCCCCGCCTGCGGCTACGGGAAGGTGAGTGCGGGGTTGGCGTTCTCGGCGAGCTGGAGGGCCTGCTGGGGGAACCAGGCTCCCGCCGCCGGGTCGGTGAAGACGGTCCCGGTCTGGAGGCTCCAGAGCGGGTCGAAGGTCTGGAAGGTGCTGCTGGTCACCGCTGGCCAGCCCGAGATCGACGGGGTGTACTCGCTGTCACTCCAGGTCCGGACCCCGCCGGCGGCGTCGCACTGGCCGTCCGACTGGCCCGGGGTCTTGACCCAGAGGTAGGCGTCGAGCAGCGACGGCACGGTCTGGTAGCTGTTCAATGGCCCGGGCACCCCGGCGGTGTCGGCGGTCGGCAGCAGACCGGTGCCCGACCCCGGAGGGTTGCACCAGTTGCCGGCCTGCAGGGCCGAGATGATCCCCGCGTCCTGGTCGTAGGGAGCGGCGGAGTACGTCGACATGTTGTTGGGGCCGAGCCCGTTGCGGCTGGTGTCGATCACGAAGTGGGTGGTCGGCACGGTGCTGCCCAGCAGGCTCGCGTACCAGCTGTCGGTACCCGCGGTGTTGAAGTCGCCAGTCGCGGTCTCGCTCCACACCCCGTACGGGCTCAGCGCGCCGCCGTTGTAGGTCGAGGTCGCCACGTAGCCGTTGGCGGGCCCGCCGTTCCAGTACTGGTTGGGGCAGCCGGCGTAGTTGTAGGTGAGGCTGCCGGCGCCGAGCGCGATGCAGTCGGAGACCCAGGTGCCGAAGTAGACGTTGTTGGTCGCGTACTGGTAGTTGGAGACGTCCAGGAAGAAGCCCTGGGCGGCCTTGACGCCGGCGGCCACCAGGGTCCCGGCGATGGTCCCGACCGACTGCCAGGCGCTGTGCCCGCCGTCGATGTAGACGCTCGCGTTGGGATCCGTCTCCAGGGTGGTCACGCCGTAGGCGACATCGGCCTCGCGGGTCGCGTCGGTGATCAGCGGGTTGGCCGCCTGGTAGGCCGCGCTGCAGTCGGTGGGCAGGTTGGCGAGCGCATCCGGCTCCAGGATGATCACCGCCCTGCTGCTGCCCAGACCCTGGGCGAGCGCGTTGATCCACTGGTCATAGGCGGCGTCGGACGGGGCTCCGCCGGCGGAGTACTGGGAACAGTCCCGGCCGGGGATGTTGTAGGCGACCAGGACCGGGACGGCGCGTTGCAGGGCGGCCGCGAACACGGTCTGGCTGACCGCCTGGCGGACCTGGAGGTCGGCCTGCTGAGAGCCCAGAGCGCCCTCGGCGGCCTGCGCGGCGGTCTCCCCGGTGAGCCAGACGGCCTGGGGGGTGGCCTCCATGTCGGCGATCAGACCGGCCGCCTTGAACTGCCCGCTGAAGAGCAGCTGGAGCTCCTGCTGGAACGATCCCTGCGCGGGCGGGGGGACGTAGAAGCGGGTGTTGGCGGCCAGGGAGCGCCCGCCCGGGGGGCTGGGCGGGGCCGCGGAGACGGCGAGCGGGGCGGCACCCAGTGCTCCCACGATGACGGCGACCCCCACCCCGAAGCTCGCTCGCCGGATGGCACGACGGTTGAGGCGCTGGACCATGCTTCTCCTCCCTTGCGGCCTGCGGCAGTCACCCGAGAACGGCCGGATCTCGGCGTGAAACCCTCTGTGAAAACGTTTTCACAAACAGCGTCGACGACGGTACCACTGTCCGCTGAGCGTTTCAATAGGCGATCGCTACCACGCAGGTTTGACACCTCGAGGAGCTCTGTGGGAGGATGCAACGGATTTCATGACCCAGCCTCGCGAGCAGCTCCGCATCGGTGATGTCGCCCGGCTCGCGGGGGTGTCGGCCGCCACCGTCTCCCGGGTTCTGAGCGGTTCGCCGAGGGTGGGCGGCGAGGCGCGGGCGCGGGTCCTGGCGGTCGCCACCCGCTTCGACTACGAGCCCAGCCGGCTCGCCCGGCACCTGCGCAGCGGCCGCGCCGACGTCGTCGGGGTGGTGATCCCGGATATCGAGAACGCCCACTTCGCCACCATGGTCCGGGCCGTCGAGGATGCGATGTACGGCCGCGGCCGCCGGATCCTGCTCTGCAACACGACTGACGACGCTCCCAAGCAGTCCGCGTACCTGCGGGTGCTGGCGGCGGAGCGCGTGCTCGGGGTGCTCCTCTCCTCATGCGCCGACGACGACCCGGGGATCGCCGACCTCCTCGATCTCGGGATCCCGGTGGTCGCCTTCGACCGGTCGGTGAGCGATCGGCGCGCCGACTCGGTCACCGTCGAGAATCAGGATGCCGCGCTGCGCGCCACCCAGCTCCTGGTCGGGCTCGGCCACCGGCGCATCGGGTTCGTCGCCGGCGTCCCCGGGGTGGAGACCGCGGAAGAGCGCCTCGCCGGGTACCTCGCCGGCCTGGCGGGCACCGGTGCGGAGCCACGGGTGCGGGTCGGCGACTTCAGCCTGGAGGGGGGGAGGAGGGCCGCCGCCGAGCTGCTGGCGGACGCCCCGCCGCCGACCGCGCTCCTGGTCGCCAACAACCACATGACGCTGGGGGCGCTGGAGGCGATCCGCGACGCCGGGCTGCGGGTGCCCGAGGACGTCGCCCTGATCGTCTTCGACGACCCGCCCTGGGCGCGTCTTCTCGATCCTCCGCTCACCACCCTGGCCCAGCCGCTGCGGACCATGGCCGACACGGCGGTGAGCCTGCTCTTCGAGCGGATCGCCAACCCGAAGGGTCCGCCCGCCCACCCGCGCTTCGAGCTCGAGCTGCGCGTCCGCCGCTCGTCGGGAGGGCCCATCGGGTAGCGCCGTGGCGCTGGCCTCTAGTGCGCGGCGCAGGGGCGCGAGCCCGCTGCTACCGGAGCAGCCCGATGCCCAGCGACAGGCTGTTGGCCACGAAGCTCAGCCCCAGCAGGGTTCCCAGGTCGCGGCGCAGCCACGCGTAGAGCATGAGCGCCTCCGCCGGCCACACCGCGACCTCGACCACGGCCAGCGCCGGCCAGTATCCAATCCGGGGTTGCAGGGCGGGGACGATCAGAAGGAAGCCGAGCGGATGGGTGACCAGGTTCACGCTCACCCCGGCCACCACGGCTGGAAGCCAGCGAACCCCGAGCAGGCTCGCCAGCCCAGCGGCGTAAACGGGCGCCTCGATGAGCAGTGTCAGTCCGAGCGACGAGAGATACCCTCCGATCGACACTCACACACCCGCTCGCGTGACCGTTCAGATCTGACCGGGCCAGGGTGGAGGGGGAGGCTGCCGGCGTCCCCGGCGATGCTGCCTGATCAGGAGCGCTGTGCCCACCCCCACCGCCGCCGCGAGGATGATGACCGCCGCCAGGATGACCCACAGCGTTCCCGACTGCTGCGCGTTGTAGTTGGCGCAGGCGGCGGGATACTCCGAGCAGTTGGGCATGTCGGCAGGCATGCCCTGCGGAAGGGTCAGCAGCAGAAGGCTCATCGCTCCGTTAACTCCATCACCGTGATCGCCAGATCAACCGGCCCCCGCGACCAGCGGCACCCAACCGACCGGGCCGGTCACTGAACTCCCGGCGAACTGACCGCCGAGAGTCTGGAAGACCGGCTGCACCCCCCAGCCGGCGACGTCCCCCCCGGTCGAGAAGATGTGGGTCTGGCTCGCGACCGTCCAGTTGACGGTGACCGACGTGCTTCCCGGTGAGATGGTGCCCATGGCCAGCGGTTGGGGCAGCGTGCTTGCGCCCGTGAACTGGTACTGGTAGACGTAGTAGCCGCTCAGCGCCCAGCGGCTGGGGTCCAGCTGGGGCGGCTGCCAGGTGAGGGTCGGCCGGCCATCTGGTCCCCATATGAGATTGAGGTCGCGCACTGCCGGCATCTCGGGTGGCGCCACCGAAGCGCCGGCTCCGCCGATTGGGGCACCGACCGAGACCGCGCCGATGAAGGGCGGAAGTCCGGCCTGGAGGATCCCCGGGCCCTGCAACCCCGCCGTCGGCGGGGGTGGCTGGGCGATACCCGGCCCCTGCAGCGAGCTCGTGGTCGGGGCGCTCGTCCAGCCGCCGGTGGCCACTGCTGCCGCCGCCGTCCTCAGAGGGCGTCGCCGATTGCTCCGCACCGCAAGGCCCAGGGTGCCGAGCACCACGAGGGCCGCAAACCCTGCCACGGCAATCGAGAACGGGGTGGGACCGGACCCGCTACCTCCGGCGGCCTCGCAGACCGTGATGGAGTCCGCCTGCGACTCGTACCAGGAATCCAGCTCGGTGACGAAGATGGTCCCGTAGCTGCTCTCGAATGCGGAGGTCTTGGCCACCAGGCTGTCGAGCTGGGAGTGGTCGCCGGGGCTCAAGCACCCGCTGGTCGCCGCCTGATCGAGGAGGCCCATAACCTGGTTGTATTCGGCGCAGTACGCCAGCGCCTGAGGCAGGAGCTGCTGAGCCTGAGCCGACGAGTTGGAGCTCACGAAGGTGTCGGCGGTGCAGGCGAGCTGGGGGTAGCTGTCGGCGCCGACCTGAACCGCGTCGGCGAGGAGCAGAGGGATCAGGGCAACCAGGGCGACCAGCGGGAGCCGGCGGATCGGCGATCCGCGGCCTCGGTCGACCCAGCGCGCCCGGCGGCCGATCCGCCGCGCGACCTGCGCGTCCATTTGCGAGGCAGAGGGTACGCCGCATGTGGTGTCAGCGTCAGCACGGAGTCGTCACCTTCGGCTCACGGCGAGGCGCGACCGCTGGTCCTCGGGGAAGGCTGGCGCGGGGGGTTCGCTACCCCAGGACCAGTCGCGCGCCCACCGGTGCCGCGACGCGACCCACACCCTGCCGGGCGCCCGGTGCCTACCGGTCACGAACCCTCGACGTGTTCAGCGCCACCGCTCCGCGAATGACTGCCTTCAACCCAGCTCGGTCAACGGTGTCGCCTTGGTGAATGTCGATGCCACGAACTGCGTTGCTCGCGAGGCGGGTGTCGAAGAGCTCCCTGGGGTCCTTCAGCTGAGCGCCTTTGGGAAATGTCAACCTGACGGCGCTTTTCAGCGTATCGGCGATGCAGAGGATTCCGTCATGAGACCAGACCGGGACGCCCATCGGCTTCGAAGGCATCCTCCACTTCACCTCTTCGGCCACCTCAGGATCGGCTTCCCTGATGAGAGCGCGCAATTCTGACAGGGTCGTTCCCCGCCAGTCACCGGGGCCCTCGATGATGGCGTCAATCTGCTGGGAGGCGGACTTCTCTTTCACCCGTCCACCCGGACCACGGTCGCCTCGCCCTGGGCCAGGCCGCTGCAGATGCCGGCGGCACCGTAGCCGCCTCCGCGCCGCCCCAGCTCGTAGAGCAGGGTCATCAGGATGCGGGCCCCGGATGCCCCGATGGGGTGGCCGACCGCGATCGCCCCGCCATTGACGTTGACCCGGTCGGGGTCCACCTCCAGCATCCGCGTGGCGGTGATGGCCACGGCGGCGAAGGCCTCGTTGATCTCGACCGCCTGGAGCCGGTCGATGGTCACCTCGCCCCGGGTCCGGGCCAGGGCCCGCTCGACGGCGAGGGCCGGGACGGTGGCCAGGTAGGGGTGCTCGGCCGCTGAATCGGCGGCTGCGACCCACCGACCCAGCGGGCTGAGGCCGGCCGCGTCAGCCCGCTCCGCCGACATCAGCAGCAGCGCCGCGGCGCCGTCATTGATCCCCGGGGCGCTGCCCGGGGTGATCGTGCCGTCCTCGGAGAAGGCGGGCCGGAGCGCGGCCAGCTTGGCCGCGGAGGTGTCTGGCCGGGGCTGCTCGTCGGCGCCGACGTCGCCGGCCGGGGTGACGACGGTGATGATCTCCCGGGCGAGCCTTCCGGCGGCCAGTGCCTCCGCGTAGCGCTGCTGCGAGCGCAGGGCCCAGGCGTCCTGCTCGTCCCGGGTGACCCCCATCTCGGCCGCCACCTGGTCGCCGTGGACCCCCATGTGGACGCCGTCGACGGGGCAGCAGAGGCCGTCGCGCAGCATGGCGTCGACGGCGACCCGATCACCCAGCCGGCTGCCGAAGCGCTGCTCCTCGAGCAGGTACGGGGAACGGGACATCGACTCCATGCCGCCCGCCACCACCACCTCCGCCTCGCCGCTCCGGATCAGCAGGGCGGCGAGGTTGACCGCCTTGAGCGCCGAGGCGCAGACCTTGTTGACGGTGAAGGAGGGGACCGACGCGGGCAGGCCGGCTCGGAGCCCGGCCTGGCGCGAGGGCACCTGGCCCTGCCCCGCGGCGAGCACGGTGCCCATGATCAGCTGGTCGACCTCGCCGGGCGCGGTCCCGGCGCGCTCCAGCACCTCGCGGATCACCGCAGCCCCGAGCTCCACGGCGGGAATCGCACTGAGCCCTCCCCCCAGCCTGCCGAAGGGGGTGCGGGCCGCGGCCACGATCACGACCTCGGTCATCGAACTCATCGTAATGTCCGCCGCTCCGCCCGCGCCGGGGCTCGCGGTCGCCGGCGCTCGCGGTCGCCGGCGCTACCCTCGCCGTTCTGGCGAAGCCCCTCCCCTAGGTCGAATACACGTCGGTGAACGACGTCCCACCGGAGCCCAGCGGAGATGGGGTGACCTCGTACCCCGATCCGGCGAGTGACTCCACCAGGGGATCCAGCCTCCCCAACGCCTTCCCGTCGACACGGGCGTTCGAGAACCTGACCCGTGTGAACTGGGCCGGCGATCCGGCGGGCGCCGCGTTCCAGTCGCCGGTGGGGAAGAACCCGATGATCGAGGTGCCCGCTCCCACGCCACCGAAGACGTACGAGTGCTCCAGGCCCGAGGTGACGTCGCGGACCGTGGCCTGCGACGATGCGCCCTCAGCGGTGACCGTGGTCACGATCCTCTGTCCCGGGGCCACCGGGAAGAACTGGCTGGTGTCCCCGGTACCGAGCGCGCTGTCATACCAGTAGCCGTCCGCCCAGTACAGCGGGGGGCTCGGGAAGTTGTCGCACACCGCCCAGACGAAGGCTTCGACCGAGCTGGTGCCGTCCCACACGGCGGAGCCGATCTTCATCGACGGGGAGGTGCCGGAGCAGGTGACCTTCGGGACGACGAACGACACCGTCGCCTGGTCGGTCGCCGCGGCCTGCACCGAGTATCCGGCCAGGCTGTTGGCAGGCAGGCTCGCGGCCGCCGCGGCGGTTGCGAATCCGATCAGCGCCAGGAGGGCGACGATCGCCCCCCCGGATGCGCGCGTGCTCCGTCCCATGGTCCCCCCTCCCGACGGTCAACCTCTGCTGATGATGTCAGCCTAGCGAACCCTCGACGATTGACAGGGTTTCGAACTCCCGGGGGCGGCCAGGCCGCCTCAGGTCCCCCGAGGGAGTACCTTCTGATCGGGCCCCTCGATCGTCCGCGAGCTGCGGCGGGCGCCCCCCGGTGCCTGACGCAGGAGAAGTGGTGACCCTCCCTGGCGGAACCAGCCCGCTGCGCTCGCTGATCCGGTCGGAGCCCCTGGATCAGCCGCCGATCCTGCTCTGGAAGCACTTCCGGATCGACGAGCCGCGGGCGCTGGCGCGCCGGACCGTGAGCTTCTACCGCGACCACCGGCTGGCGGCTGCCAAGCTCATGCCCGACATCCCAATCCTCTTCGCGGACGGCGCGCTCTCGTCCTTCTCACAGGTCGCCCAGCTGCGGCGATTCGGGGAGGTCATGAGCGTCGGTCGCGCGGCCGAGTACGTGCGCACGGTCGAGCTGGCGAGAGCGGAGCTGGCCAGCGAGGACGTGCTGCTGGTCACCCTCTTCTCGCCGCTCGCGCTGATCGGCCTCTGGTGCGGCCCGGGCGGGATGCGCGAGATGGCGGATGGGGAGCGAACGGTCGCTCACGCCGTCCTCTGGGCCCTCGCCGGGCTCGTCCACGACCTCGCCGCCGCCTGCGTCGACGCCGGAGCCGACGGCGTGTACTACTCCTGCTGGGGGCAGGACGTGCTGAGCGACGGCGAGTACGCCGAGCTCGGTGTCCCCTACGACCTGGCGGGTCTCCGCGGTGCGGCGGGTGCGGAGATCCGTCTCCTCCACCTCCACGGTGCGGTCGACGGCGGCCTCGACCGGTACGCGCACTACCCGGTCCAGGTGGTGGGCTGGAGCGAGGTGGAGAGCTCGATCACCCTGGAGGCGGGTGCCGCGGCCCTCGCCGGCAAGCTCGTGATGGGCGGCATCGCCGAGAACCGATCCGGTCCCGCCGGCCCGGCGGCGGTGGCGCGCATCGCCGCTCTCGTGGAGCGGCTCGGGCCCCGGTTCGTGGTCGCTCCCGGCTGCTCTCTTCCGGATGACACCGACGACGCCGCGATGGCCAGCCTTCGCGCCCTCGTCGGCGGCGAGCCGTGACGCAAGCGCCGCCCGATCCGGCGCCCCGCCGGGCGGCGGCGCCCCGACCGGATCGAGCGGCGTGAAGGGCTGATCCGTCCGGCGATCCCCGGGGGTTCCGCGGGCGTGGCCGTGGGCTTCTCCTAGCGGCGGCGGGATGCCGGGGTGAGCGCCGTGGTTCCGAACTCCCACATGTTGTCGGCGACATTGATCGTGACCCCGGGGGGGACGATCCCGTCGATGCGGTCGAGCACATCGTCTGGGAGAGCGATCCCGTCGGCCGCGAGATAGCCGTCCAGGTGCTCCATGGTGCGTGGGCCGATGATCGCGGCGGTGACCGCCGGGTGATGGGTCGCGAACGCCACGGCCATCTGGACGAGGGTCAGCCCGGCGTCGTCGGCCAGCGCTCCGAGGGCGTCGGCGGCCTCGAGCTTGGCGGCGTTGGATGGGTGGCTCGCCTGATACCGCGCGGGGAGGCGTCCCAACCGGGCCGCGGAGCCGGGCCCGCTCTCCGCCCGTCCCTTGCGGTACCTTCCGGACAGCCAGCCGCCGGCCAGCGGGCTGTAGGTCATGACGCCCATCCCGTGGCGCAGGCAGGCCGGTAGCACGTCGTATTCAATCGCCCGGGTCAGCAGGGAGTAGGGTGGCTGTTCGGTGCGAAAGCGCTCGTGGCCGCGGCGATCGGCCACCCATTGGGCCTCCACGATCTGAGAGGCGGGCACCTTGGACGCGCCCAGGAACCGGATCTTGCCCGCATGCACGAGGTCGGAGAGGGCGCTGAGGGTCTCGTCGATGTCGGTGTTCGGATCGGGGACGCCGACCTGGTAGAGATCGATCCAGTCGGTCTGGAGCCGGCGCAGCGAACCCTCGACACCTTCGATGATCCACCGCCGCGAGGCTCCTCGGTGGTTGGGATCCGCGTCGAACGGAGGGCCGAACTTGACGGCGAGCACCACACGGTCGCGCCGCCCGCCGGCCAGCGCCTCGCCGACGATCTGCTCCGACTCGCCGCCGGAGTAGCCGTCGGCGGTGTCGATGAAGTTGATCCCCGCGTCCAGCGCCCTGTGGATGATCCGCACCGCGTCGTCGTGATCGGCGTTGCCGAAGGCCCCAAACATCATCGCGCCCAGGCACATCTGGCTGACCGAGACTCCGGTGCGACCGAGGGGTCGATAGTCCATGAGGAGGTCTCCTTTCTGCTTCGCGCGGTCAGGGCGGCCCGCCATATCGATGGGCGAGCGTCTTCAGTGACCCATCGGGAGCTGCTCTGCCATTGAACCCGTGAACCTGCGTCAGCGTCAGAGGACGATCACCGCGCGGCCGCGCAGGCCGCCTGCCTCCATCAATCGGTGCGCGTCGGCCGCGCGCTCCAGCGGATAGGTGCCTGCGACCCGCAGCTGCAGCCGCCCGCGCGAGGCGAGCTCGCGAAGTTCATCGAGCCACGCGGTCCGCTCCAGCACGGTGCGCACCCAGACCTGGCGGATCTCGATCCCCCGCTCCGGCTCGCCATCCGACCAGCCCCGGACGACGGCCATGACCCCCGCATCGCGGAGCGCTGGGAGGGCAGCGCGGCCGAGCAGCGCCGTGTCGAGGAAGCCGTCCACTCCGATCAGCGTCTCGGCGCGGACCGCACCCGGAAAGGCGTCGCCGCGAGCCAGGACGGCGTCGGCGCCGAAGCTGCGGACGAGCGCCTGGTCCTCCGGCCCCGCGTCGGCGAGAACGCGCAGGCCGCGCTCCTTCGCGAGTGGGATCGCGTACGAGGCGAGCAGGCCCGCGCCGCCGCTCACGGCGAGGGTCTGGCCCGGGTGCAGGTCCAGCAACTCGAGCGCGAGCAACGCGGTCAGCCCGTTCATGGGCAGGGTCGCGGCCTCTTCGAGCGTCGCGCCGCTCGGGACGGACACCACCGAGGCGGCGGGGGCGACCAGCAACTCCGCCTGCGCACCACCCTCAGGCCGGCGCGGCGAGACCGCCACCATCACTCGATCACCCGCTGCCAGGCGGTCGACGCCATCGCCGATCAGGTCGACGGTGCCGGCCGCGTCCATGCCCGGAACCCAGGGCGCAGGAAGATTCTCGACCCCGCGCTCGCGCAGACCGATGTCGGTCGGGTTGACGGCGGCAGCGTGGACGGCGAGCCGCACCTCGCCAGGCCCCGGCTCACGCACCGGGCGTTCGATCACCTCCAGCACCTCGGGGCCGCCCGGTCTGGTGATCCCGACCGCACGTGCGATGGTCGCCATCGACCAAGGGTAGGCGGAAGCGCTGCCCTGGCGGCGTCACCGGCGCGCCACCGGAGACGGAGCCCCGCCAGCTCGCCCCCCCATGCGGGCGCCCAAAGGAGGTGGGCCGGAACCCGTCGATGCTAGGATGCCGCCCGTCCGGCACCGAGCAGGCGGCGTGCCGGTGCGACCCGGTGGACGGCTCGACGTTGGGCCGGCGCGCCGCTCCGCTCGGCGCTCCGCCGTCAAAGGGAGGGCCGCGGTTGGCCAGGCTGCAGTTGAGCATCGCCTTTCAGCCCAACCTGCGCAACCGCGCCGTGCTGGACGGGGCTATCCCCGTCGAGGGTGTCGAGCTCGTCCCCTCGTTCCTGCACCCGGCCGAGACGTTCTGGCGGCAGCTGAAACATGCCGAATTCGACGTCTCGGAGCTGTCGCTCTCCTCCTACCTGATTGCCCTCGACCACGGGGAGGCCGAGTTCACAGGAGTGCCGGTCTTCACCTCACGCCGGCTCTTCCACACTGACATCCTGGTCCGCGACGGCGCCGGCATCGACGCTCCGGAGGACCTGGTGGGCAAGCGGATCGGCATCCCCGAGTACCAGCAGACCGGCGCCGTCTGGGTGCGGGCCGCGCTCCAGCATGAGTTCGGGGTCAGCCCCGGGCAGGTGGAGTGGTGGATGGGCCGATCCCGGGACCTCAGCCACGCCGCCGCAACCGGATCCGGCTTCCCGGCGGGCGTCACGGTGCGCCATCTGGCCGCCGGCGACGATCTGGGCTCGATGATCCTGCGCGGGGACCTGGATGCTCTCGGGATGTACGTTCGCGGCACCATGGTGGATCGCGCGAGCGCGGACCTGGAGCACGACCCCCGTGTGCGCAGGCTCTTTCCGGACCCGGTCGCCGAAGGGATCCGCTACATCGCAAAGACTGGGATCTACCCCATCAACCACATCTTGGTGGTGCGTCGCAGCCTCGTGGAGCGTCATCCGTGGCTGCCCCAGAATCTCTACGATGCCTTCGTCGAATCCAAGCGTGCCGGCGAGTCGGAGCTGCGGACCGACGCCGCCGACTACGTCGCCGCGGGTGCCATGACGATCGCGGCGGGCGACCCGATGCCGTACGGGTTCAGGGCAAATGCGCACGTCCTCGATGCGCTCCGGCAGCACTCGCTCGAGCAGGGGTTGACAACCCGCCTGATCGGGTTCGATGAGATCTTCGCTCCGGCCATGCTCGACCTCTGACCTGGAGCGGCGGGTGATCTGAAAGGCGGTGGGCGCGCGCAGGTCCCAGTGCGCGTCGGCGGACGATCTGCAAGGTTCTCCGGCGTTCCGGTCATAGAAAACGGTCAGTCCTGGTCCTACCATTGGTCGAGTACCCGGAGCGAGTGGGTCGCCGCGAACTTCCAACGGGCGGGTGACCGGGATCATCTCAACCGCGGCGGCGACTCGGACCCGCGAAGAAGAGAGCAAGGGGAAGCCACCGTGAGTGCACGTGCAGACATCGCCATCGTTCTGGTCCACGGCGCGTTCGTCGACGGCTCCGGCTGGCGAGGGGTCTACGACCAGCTCAAGGGGGAGGGGTACGACGTGGCCGTCGTCCAGAACCCGACCCTCTCCCTCGAGGGCGATGTCGCCGCGACCCGCCAGGTCATCGACGCTCGGGGCAAGCGTGTCGTGCTGGTTGGCCACTCCTACGGCGGAGCGGTGATCACCGAGGCCGGTACTCACCCTCGCGTCGAGGCCCTCGTCTACATCAACGCCTACGCGCCGGATGACGGCGAGTCCGTGGGCACCCTGCTTGCCAACGCGGCCGCTGATGCCCCACCGCCACCCATCCTGCCCCCGCAGGATGGCTTCTTCTTCCTCGACCGGGACAAGTTCCATGAAGCCTTTGCGGCGGATGCGACCGACGAGCAGGCCGCGTTCATGGCGGACTCCCAGGTCGGCTGCCACGCCAACGCGATCGGCGGCTCGGTGACGCAAGCAGCCTGGCGGGTGAAGCCGAGCTGGTACCTGGTCGCGACCGATGACCACATGATTCCGCCATCTGACCAGCGCTCCATGGCGAAGCGGGCCGGCGCGACGGTGGTCGAGGTGGCCGGGCCGCACGCCATCTTCGTGGGCCAGCCCGGCGCGGTCGCCTCGCTGATAGTTCAGGCAGCTGAGGCGCTGCCCTCCTCCGGATAGGGGCGCCATCCAGCTCCCCCGGATCCCCGCCCGGGGGCCTGCCCGGCGGCCTGGGAGATCCTGACGACGGGCTGCCTCGGCGGGGGTGGAGGGATGATCGCGCCCGTGCGCGAGATGGCCAGAGCTACGATTGAGCAGAGCTCATGGCGGGATCAGGGAAGAACCTGGCCATCGTCCGACACGGGGGGAGAGCATGCTTCGCGGCCTCGATGGCGACGGCGCCCCCTCCCGCGACGTGCTCTCCGCGGTCCTCCGAACGGTGCGCCTGCGAGGCGAGGAGGTCTTCCCCTGTGCGCCCGCGTCTCCCTTCGCGATCTCGTTCGATCACCCGGGGGGGACGATTCACGTCGTGAGCCAGGGCGAGCTGGAGCTGCAACTCGACGGGGAGCCCATGACGCATCACTACCGGCAGGGGGACGTCTTCATGTTGCCGGTGGGCCGCCCGCACCTGATCCGGCATGGCCGGCCGGTGTCCCCTCGTCCACTCGGGGCTCAGGACATCCGTGTCGAGGGGACCGTCCACGGAGAGGGGATGCGCTGGCTGTCCGGCAGATTCTCAGCGGACCACTCGCGCGCCGAGGACTTGCTCCACCGTCTGCCCCCGGTGATCGAGCTCAGAGGAGGGGGGGACCCATCGCTCGGTGGACTGCACGTGGCCACCCAGATGTTGATGAAGGAGATGGTCGAGCCCACCCAGGGATCGCGAGAGATGATCTCTCGGATCCTCGACCTCATGTTCATCCAGGTGTTGCGCGGCTGGGCAACCAGCGGGGACGCCACCCCGGGCTGGCTGACCGGCGCCATGGACCCTGTCATCGGCGACGCCATGGCCACGATCCACGCCGACTCCGCCGTTCGGTGGACCATCGAAGGCTTGGCGCAGAGGTCCCACCTCTCGCGCTCCGCGTTCGCTGACCGCTTCACCCGGCGCGTCGGGGAGCCGCCCGCCACCTACGTGGCGCGCCTGCGTCTGGCGAACGCCGCCGACCTTCTCCTGGACACTTGTGAGCCGGTGAATGTCGTGGCAGCCATGGTCGGCTACGAGTCCGAGGCAGCCTTCAGCCGTGCGTTCAGCAAGCGCTACCACCTACCGCCCTCCAGGTGGCGTCGCGAGCGATCCGGTGCGTGGCAGCCGGGCGCGGTCCGGCGTGCGCAGGGGGTCGTGGCCATCGGGATGAGCAACCGCTGAGAGTGAGAGAGATGGCAGCCGACATCTATCAGCCGGAGGCGTGGGTTGGCCTCTTTCAACTGGTCGGGGGCGGGGCGGCCGCACTGACTGGACTGATCTTCGTATCCATATCGCTCAATCTCGACGTCATCGCCCAGGATGCCAATCACCGATACCGGGCCATCTGCAACCTGACAGGGCTCACCCACGTCTTCATGATCTGCGCCCTGGCGACCATGGCCGGGCAGGATCACCTGGCCGTCGGAGCCGAGTGGTTCATCGTGGCGATCATCGCGGGGAGTGTCTACATCAGCGGGTACATACGGGCGCGCAGGGGGGGGCGCAGCTCCATTGGCCTCAGTCTCAAGCGACTGACGGTCGGGAGCGCGTGCTACGTGGTTGAGATAGTCGGTGCCGCCGTCCTCATGCTGGGCCACCTGGCCGGGCTGTACGTCGCTTCGGTTGCGATGATCGCCAACATCGCCTTCTTCATCTCGGGCGCATGGCTGCTCATGGTCGGAGTGCATCTGGACTCGACCAGGCAGTCGAGGAAGCCGCAGGGGGACTGAGGGCGGTGCTCCGAACCTAGGTGGAGGAGTAGTACCTGGCGACAGCCCTGAAGGCCTCCTTGGGCTCCCACGTCATATCGGGGTAAGTCGTGCCCTGCCGGCCCCTCTCGAAGTACCTCACGAGGCTCGAGTTCTCCCTGTCGAGATCGTACTTCGGAGTATCGCTGTAGGGGTGAAATGGGAGGATGAAGGTGTCCATGAACGCACCGTGGAACCCGGCTTCGTCGAGGAGCCTGAGGTTGTTCACCAGGCGCTCAGCCTGCAACGCCTCATCGCGCTCGTTGATGACCTTGAGCCTGGGTCGAAAGAGTCGGCCTATGACGGCCTTCTGATGCAGGAGCATTGAGACGTAGAGGCCGGGGTCGTCACCCAGTGTTGACAGCATTCCAGTGACCGGTGCGGTTGTCGTCTTGAAGCCGAAACCCGTGTTGACGACCGGCTTGTCGTGGGTGAACAGCGGCTTGACAATGTCCAGATACTGGTCGGCTATCTTCTCGGCCCAGTAGTGGTCGACACCGATGATGTCGAATCTGCTCCAATCGACGTGCTCCCAGACCAGCGAGCGGTACATGATCGGCCCGCTGAACACCTTGCGCACCTCCGCGACCGCCTTGCTCAAGAAGTCGTTCAACGGCTGATTGTGGCCGCCGGTCTTGATGACGTCTGTCTTGAGGACGGTGCGCGCGCGCTGCACCAGGGTCTTGCCTGGCAGGATACCGCGCAGGAACAGCGTGAACTCGGAACCGACACTGAATACCACCCTGCCGGGGTGACGTTCGTGCAGCGGCTGGGCTGCTCTGGCTGCTTCCGTGATGTACGCGAGCGTGGGCTGAGGAGGCCTGTCGAAGACGCCTGGGCTCAGCCAGGCGTCAAGGCCGTGACGCAGGGCGGCTTCGGCGGTGACGACCACACGCCGGATGTCCTTGCCGCTGATGCCAACAGCGTTGCAGTGCAGGTCTCTCTCAATGATCTCCAGCTCCCGGTCAACGACTTGCGGGTCGTAGTCGGGTCGCCACTTGATGCCCATGTCGGTGCCGACGTCATAGTTGACACCTCTTATGTTCATCGCGCCACTATACGCGCTGGCGGTGTCAGGCCTGTGACACGGTTGCTGCACGGGGCTCGAGCTTCATTCACGCCACCTGGGCAGGCGGAGAATGCAGCGCCGTTCCTCGCGGTGGGGCGACACATGGAATCTGCCGAGGGTGATGGAGGAGGGGGTTCGCACCCGCCGGGTATTGCGGCCCGTGAGGGCCTTCAGGCGCCCGGCTTGGTGGGTGGCCGGGCGCCGTCAGAAGCGGCTCGGAATGGGGATCACGACCCAGTATGAGTGCTTCGACGTTTGCTCCGACGCCTGGGGCTCGCTGATTCACCACAGCCTGCCGAACCTGATCACGTCCGGCACCGGGCACCCCTTCAAGTAGGAGGCGCGGAAACCGGAAGCTCGCCCTCAGAGCCGCGCACTCACCCTCCGCCGGTGGGCCGCCACCGCCCTCGGCCCGCCGGCGGAGGGGCATTGGCCGGAGGGCACGCGCATCCTGGTCGCGGCCAGCTCAGGGCGCGGTGGTGGGATGAACGGCAGGGGCGCACCAGCCGAGGTGGCCGCCTCACCGAGCGACCGGCGCGCGCCCCGCGCCAGGCCATAGACTGCTCAGGTGGAGGTGCTGCTGCTCCGTTACGCACCGCGCTTCGCGAAGCGTGCCGCGAGCTGGTTGACCGGCGACCCCTTCACGACGAATGTCATCGGGACCTGGCTCGACGGCGCGCAGACCGGTGCCCGGCCGCAGTCGCCCGAAGCCCTTTGGATCCTGGTGATGGAGGGTGGGAGCGTCGTCGGAGCCGCCATGCACACACCTCCCCACCCGGTTTTCCTGCCTCGGCTGCCGAGTGGTGCCGCATCGACCATCGCGACCGCGCTGTCGCAGAACGGCCGCGCCGTGCCCGGAGTGGACGGCGAGAAGCGCTCGGTCACCGAGTTCGTGTTGGCGTGGACGGCGCGGACCGGCGTCACCCCGCAGCTGCGCATGGCTCTCAGGATGTACCGTCTCGGCAAGCTCCTGCCTCCCTCCGGAGCATCGGGACAGGGTCGGCTCGCCACCCTGGACGATGGCGACCTTCTCACCCGGTGGATCGAGCAGTTCGACCAGGAGGCCCACGCGGGGCCGCTCTCCGAACCGACGGCATCCTGGGTCGAACGGCGAGTGTCTGCCGCTCAGATCTGGCTCTGGTGCGACGGAGGAGTCGCCGTATCGCTCGCCGCCCGCAGTGCGCCCGCCGCCGGGGTGGCGCGCATCGGACCCGTCTACACCCCGCCGGCGCAGCGACGGCGTGGCTACGGCGCGGCGGTCACCGCGGCGGCCACCCAGGCCGCCCGGGACGCCGGGGCTGAACACGTGGTTCTCTACACGGACCTCAGCAACCCGACCGCCAACTCCATCTACCAGTCCATCGGCTACGTACCCGACCACGACGCCGAGAACTGGGATCTGGTGGCGTCACCCGGCTGAGCCGGCGGGACGCCACCATCGGGAGGTCATCTCGGGCGCCCTGGCGATCGCGGCTCGGGCCGTCCCGCCTACTCAACCCCTCCCGGCTCCACCGGCTCCTCGATGGGGCGGCCCCAGGTGACGGCGTCGAGCACCGCGGCGGGGACGGTGGCGCGGAACTGCACGTCCGGTCGTGCGCCGAGTGCGTCGTTGACGGTGGAGAAGGCGATCCTGAGGGCCACGTAGGTCGTGAGCGCGAAGATCTGAGAGTCCTGGAAGCCGGCGTCGCGGAGCGCCTGCACGTCGGCGGGGGCGATGCCGTTGGGGTGCCGGGCGACCTTGCGCGCCCAATCCGCCAGCGCGCGTTCGGGGTCGCTCAGTGGGCCATCCCCTCCGCTCAGCACGGCGGCTGCCGTCTCCGCATCCGCCCACTTGGCGAGCTTGGATCCCCAGGCCAGGGAGCAGTACGAGTCACCGAAGGTGGACGCACAGGCGGTGACGAGGATGCCGCGCTCCCGGAGGCTCAGCCCGGCGCCGGAGAGCGCCACCTTCATCAGTTCGAAGAGGCGGTTGACCGTTCCCGGCTGATAGGCCCACAGCCGGGAGGCGTTCATGACGAATCCGAGCTCGGCGATGTCGTCGTCGAACAGCTGAGTTGCCTCCGCGGACGGCTCGGGGGCGAGGAGGAAGCCGATTGTTGTCATGTCGCTCGTGCTCCATGGCCGGCAGGCTTGCGGGCGAGGTAGGCGACCACCGCGATCTCGGCCCGCAGCGGCAGTCCGTGCCTCACCCGTTGGGTGGCCTCGTCGATCGCGGCCTCCATGAAGGCCGGCTCGCCGACGTTCTGGATCGCCTCGTAGGCGGGGCCGGTCGAAGCCAGGGCTCGCGCGAACATCTCGGGGTCCGGGAACTCCCATGCGAACGGCACGTCGAACCTGCGGATCTCGACGAAACCATGGTCGGCCAGCACCGCCTCACCGGCGCCCGGTCGGCCCAGCGACACCATCGCCGCCTGATGCTCGACCTTCGCGGTGGCCGCCAACCGGAAGGGCGCCAGCGCCCACGCCCCCGGGGATGCCTTGATATGTCCCCAGACGGTCAGGGCAAGGAGGCCACCCGGCACGAGGACCCGATGGATCTGGGTGAGGGCCGTGGTCGTGGTGCCCCAGATGCCGCGGAAGCTGGTCGCGACATCGAAGCTGGCGTCCGACCAGGGCAGCGCGTGCATGTCGCCCACCCGGATATCGGCATCCGGGCTCCGCTGGCGGGCGATCTCCACCAGGCGGGGCGAGGCGTCGATGCCCGCACAGACGGCGCCCTGGACGCGGGCCAGCTCGATGGCAAGTCCTGAGCCGCACGCGACGTCGACCAGCCGGACGCCGGTCTTGAGGCCGAGGCGGTGGTGCACGGCCACGTATTCCCGGCAGTTCCCCGGTTCGCTGAGGGCGGCGAAGTCAGCCGCCTTGCGGCCCCATCCCTCGTCCACCACGGTCCAATCCCCTTCCGCGGGGGCGGTCGGCGTCAGGACCGGGGCGCCACCCTCCAGTCGGCCTGACCGGCTCTCGGTCGAAGTCATGGGCTCCCCTCCGATACCCCCACGATCCGGTGTGAGTCCCGCAGGACCCGACCGTCACCGATCGGGGGGCCCCACCGGCTCGCCCACCCGGGCGTGCTGATCTCCGAGGTCTCCAATTCTGCTCCGGGAGGCGTCTGGGGCCATCACCTGGTTGGTGAGCGCGGCTCGGAGTGTGGGAGGAGCGCCGCGAAACTCCCCGGCGATGGAGCGAAGGTGGCGCGCAGGGTGGAAGCCACCGGGGAGAGCCCGCGGCCGGATGGTGGGTGCAGTAGCGCAGCCGGAAACATGACACTCACAGCATCAGTCGGTAACGGTTCTGTCGGCACTCCGGTGACGATTGCACCCTCAGGCCGCGACTGTCGTGACGGTTTCGGTGCGTTTTGTGGCGCGGTGAGGATGCTTGGCCGGGAGCCCGTAACCTGCCGCCATGTGGCCCGGAGGCGCAGGGGTGACCGCTTGCCGGTCGGCAGCGACGTCAAGGGGCCCTTCAACCAATAGGGGGCGGGCCGTGCACCCGGCTGTTGAGAGGTCGATCGTCTGATGGGTGGGAAGTCCGTGGGTGAAGGCGCGTCCGGAAGAGGTCTCCGGGTGCGGCGGCTGGGGTCCTCCGGCGTCATCGTCCTGCTCGCCCTGATGGGGTGGAGCACCTTCGGCGCGCTGCGTGCCGATGCGGCGACCGTCTTCGTTCAGGAGGCCTTCAACGGCTCGACCACAGCATCGGGCCACTGGACGGTCCCGGCGGCCCCGTCGGGGAACACCAACATCGCCTGCCTCACCGCCTCCGGGGCGACCGCCGGGACCCCCATCCCCGGCTGCCAGAGCACCGCTCTGGACGCCTCGGGAAGCGGCGCCCTCCGGCTCACCAACACCGGAGGCGGTGAGGAGGGCGGCGTGGCCTACGGGCTGAGCATCCCCACCACCCAGGGCATCGACGCGACCTTCGACACCTATCAGTACGGAAGCAACAGCAAGGCCGACGGCATCGCGTTGTTCCTGGCCGCCGTCAACCCGGCCGACCCGGCACCCGTCGCCGCGATCGGACAGCCCGGAGGCTCCCTCGGTTACGCAGGTTCCTCGAGCACCGGCAATGGCATGGTCGACGGGTATCTCGGCCTGGGGCTGGACGTTTACGGCAACTACAGCAACTCCGGCTTCGACGGCTCGGGGTGTAGCCTGCCGAGCTGGCCGGGCTGGTCGGGCGGCGCCGTCGCCGACCAGGTCACCGTCCGGGGGCCGGGCAACGGCACGCTCGGTTACTGCCTGCTCAACAGCACGCTCGCCACCGACGATGGCGGCGCGGTCGCCCTCCAGGGCAGCACCAGCCAGACCAACGACGCCGCCCGGACCGCGGCCGAGGTTCCGGTGGAGGTGGTGATCAACCCGGGGAGCACGACGATCACCACCGGGAGCGGCCTGTCGGTTCCAGCCGGCGACTACGAGATCGCATTCACGCCCATCGGCGGGAGCCGCCAGACCCTCGCGGGGCCGCTGCCCACCACCGCCAACGGGGGCATTCCGAGCGGGCTCTATCCGTCGACGTGGATGGACTCGACCACGGGGTTGCCCTACCAGCTGGACTTCGGGTGGGTGGGCTCGACGGGGGGGAGCACCGATATCCATGAGGTCAACAACGTCACCGCGCAGTCGATCACGACCACCGAGGTTCCTGCGTTCGACGCCTCACTCGCGAACAGCCCCAGCTCCGTGCAGCCAGACCAGGACCTGACCTACACCGCCGGCGTCTCGCTGGCCTCCAGCGGCAATGCGGAGTCCGACCAGATCACCGTCACCGACGTCTTCCCGACCGGTGAGACGCCGCTCTCGGCCGGGTTGGGGGGCACCAACTGGACCTGCGGGATCTCCGGCCAGACCGACACCTGCACCTACGCCCTGGCCGGCTATCCGGCGGGCACCGCGCTCGACGCCCTCAGCCTGCCGGTCGAGGTGACGGCCGCTGGCGGCACCGATGTGACCAACAGCTTCTGGGTCTCCTCTGACGACGCCGTATCGAACTCGGCCGCCGACACCATAACCGTCGAGGCGCCTCCAGGCGCGGCCGCGACCACCACGGCCCTGACCACCGGGGCGAACCCCACCACCACCGGTGCCAGCACGACGCTCACCGCGACGGTCAGCACCGCCTCCGGCACGCCGACGGGGACGATCGACTTCGAGGATGACGGGACGACCATCAACGGCTGCGCCGCGGTCGCACTCTCCTCTCGGGTGGCCTCGTGCGTGACCAGCTTCCTGGCCTCGGGTGGCACCCCGGTGCCGCTCACGGCCGTCTATTCGGGCAGCAGCAGCTACCAGACCAGCACGGGCAGCCTGAGCCAGCAGGTCGAGGGAGCCACGCCCACCATCTCGTTGATCGACTCACCGAGCACACTCACCTCAGGGGAGAGCACCACTCTGACCGCCACGGTCAGCACGGCGCTCACTGGAGTCCCCGCGCCCACCGGCACCGTGGAGTTCGAGAGCGAGGCCAGTGGCGGCAGCTACGCCGTCATCGGCGGCTGCGGCGCGGTGGCCATGAACGGGAGTGGCGTTGCCACGTGTGCCACCAGCCTCCTCGCCAGCGGCTCCGTCTATCACCTGGAGGCGGTCTACTCGGGCGACGGCAACTACGTCACGGTGACCAGCGCCGCCCTGGCCCAGGCGGTGAGCAAGGGAACCCAGACGATCACCTTCACCAGCGCCTACCCCTCGCCGGCGTATTACGGCAACACCTACACGGTGACTGCGACCGGGGGTGGGTCGACCAGCCCCGTCCTCTTCACCAGCGCCACCATGTCGGTGTGCACCGTGACCGGCTCGCTGGTCAGCTTCGTCGGTGTGGGCACCTGCACCATCGATGCCAACCAGGCGGCGGACGCCAACTACAACGCGGCTTCCCAGGCGCTTCAATCATTCACCGTCAGCAAGGAGCTGAGCTCCTTCACGGCATCGGCCAGCCCGACCGCCCTTGCTCACGGCAACCAGGTCACGCTCTCGGCCTCCGGACTGGCCGCGGGCGCCACCGGCACCGTGACCTTCGCGACCGGCGGGACCACGTGGTGCACGGGGACGGTCAGCTCGGGCTCCGCCTCCTGCACGACGGCCGCAGCCCCTGCCGCCGGCACTCAGAGTGTCACCGCCACCTATGGGGGCGACACTGACCACGCGGGTTCGACGGCCATCACCAGCTTCACCGTGACCACGGACCCGGTCCTCGTCGTCTCGAGTTCCGGAACCCCGGCGGGAGCCACCCAGGGGACCAGCTACAGCCTCACCCTGAATGGGGCGATCGGGTCGTCGGGAGGGCCCGCCTACAACGACCCCACCCTCGCGGCCACCCTGCCGGCCGGCGAGACGTTCAATGCCGCACCCACCGCCAGCGGCTGGAGCTGCGCGCTGAGCGGCTCGAGCAGCGTGCTCACCTGCACCTCCAGCGCGGCTCCGATCAGCGCGGGCACCTCGCTCGGCAGCGTGACCGCCACCGTCGAGATCTCGCCCCTCGCCTCGGGCCCGCTCCAGGCCGCAGTGTCCCTGGCCGACAGTGCCGACCAGGCGACGCCCGCGACCACCACCGCGACGGTGGACGTGACCGCACCCCCCGTGCTCCGGCTCACCACCTCGGGCTCGCCCGTGGGGGCCGCCGCGGGTACCCAGTACACCGTGACCCTGGTCCCATCGCTGGGCGGCGCCCCCGGGGGTCCCGCCTACGACGACCCCGTCCTCATCGCCACCCTGCCGGTCGGGGAGACGTTCGCCGCGGCGCCGTCGGTGACCGGGTGGAGCTGTTCCCTGAGCGGGGGCAACGCCCTGCTGACCTGCACCTCCACCCTGGCGACCATCGTGGCCGGGGCGGCCCTTCCTGACGTCAGCGCCACCGTCGACATCTCCGCCGAGGCTCCGTTTGGGTCGCTGGAGACCGAGGTCTCGCTGCTTGACAGCGCCGACCTGGCGACGGCGGCCACAGCTGCCGCCTGGGTGGATGTGACCGCCGACCCACTGCTCCAGGTCACCACCTCGGGGACGCCCTCCGGAGCGGCCGCGGGAACCACCTACAGCCTCGGCCTCGGTGGGTCGATGGGGTCGGCGGGCGGGCCCGCGTACAGCGACCCGACCCTCACCGCCAGCCTACCCTCAGGCGAGACCTTCGTCTCCGCACCGTCGGTGACCGGGTGGACCTGCGCTCTCAGCGGCGGAAGCCGCGTGCTCACCTGCATCTCGACGGCCGCGCCGATTGCCGCCGGGGCGCCGCTCGCCCCCGTCACCGTCGCCGTCCGCATCTCCTCCGGTACGTCAGGAGACCTGCAAACCGCGGTGGCCCTCTCCGACAGCGCCGACCACGCGACCACGGCGACGACGGCGGCCACCGTGGACGTGACCGTCGACCCGGTGCTCCACGTCGGCGCCTCGGGGACGCCGTCGGATGCCGCCGCTGGGACGAGCTACGGCCTCAACCTGAGCTCCTCGATCGCGTCCCCAGGGGGGCCGGCCTACAACGACCCGACCCTCTACGCCACCCTGCCGGCGGGTGAGACCTTCGCCGCCGCGCCCGGCGTGGCCGGGTGGAGCTGCTCGCTCAGCGATGCCGGCCTTCTGCTCACCTGCGACGCCACCTCGGCGCCGATCCCGGCGGGCACGTCGATGACCGGCATGACCGCGATCGTCGACATCTCCGCCGCGGCCTCGGGATCGGCACTGCAGACCGTGGTGGCCCTCGCCGACGGCGCGGACGCGGCGACGACGGTCAGCACCACCGCGACCGTCGATGTGACGGCACCTCCCGTGCTCGATCTCAGCACCTCCGGCTCGCCGGTCGGCGCTGCAGCGGGGACCAGCTACAACCTCACCCTCAGCCCGTCGCTGGGCGCCTCCCCCGCCGGCCCCGCCTACAACGCCCTGACGCTCACGGACACCCTGCCGGAGGGCGAGACCCTCACCGGGGTGAGCTCGACCGCGACCTGGGACTGCGCGTACGCCAGTGGCGGCACGATGCTGACCTGCACGTCGACGCCACCGACCATCCCCGCCGGCGCGTCGCTTCCACAGGTCATCGCGACCGTCGAGATCTCAACCGCGGCATCGGGGACGCTGCAGACCACCGCGCTGCTCACCGACAGCGCTGACGCGGCGACGCCGGTCACCGCGGAGGCGGCCGTTGAGGTGACCGCGCCGCCGCTCCTCGAGGTCGGCACCTCCGGCACCCCCGCAGGCGCCGCTGCGGGGACCGGCTACAGCCTCGGCCTCAGTTCGTCGGTGGGGTCGGCGGGCGGGCCCGCCTACAACGAGCCGATCCTCACCGCCACCCTGCCGTCCGGCGAGACCTTCGCGGCCGCACCTGCGATCGGCGGCTGGAGCTGCGGGCTCGACGTGGGCTCGACAGTCCTCACCTGCACGTCATCCACGCCGATACCTGCGGGGACCGCGCTCGCCGGAGTGACCGCCACCGTCGACATCTCGCCGGCCGCATCGGCGGATCTGCAGACCACGGTGTCGCTCTCCGACGCCGCCGACCTGGCGACACCGGCGACCGCAACCGCCACCGTGGACGTGACGGCCGATCCGGTGCTCCAGATCGCCACCTCGGGCTCACCCGCGCACGCCGCCGCAGGGACCGCCTACGGGCTCACCCTCACACCGTCTCTGGGCGCCTCGCCCGCGGGCCCTGCCTACAGCGACCCGACCCTCAGCGCGACCCTGCCGGCGGGGGAGACGTTCGCAGTCGCGCCCGTCGCGGGCGGGTGGAGCTGCGCTCTCAACGGTGGCGGCACGGTGCTCACCTGCGGCTCGTCGTCCGCTCCGATCGCGGCCGGGACGGCGCTCACCCCGGTGACCGCGACCGTCGAGATCGCCTTCGGCGCGCCGCTGGGGTCGCTGGAGACCACGGCCGTGCTCACCGACAGCGGCGACGCCGCGACCGCCGCGGGCGCCACCGCCACGGTGGACGTGACCGCGACGCCGGTCTTTGACCTCGCGACCACGGGCACGCCGTCCGGGGCCGCCGCGGGAAGCAGTTACCCCCTCACCCTGAGCCCGTCCCTGGGCCCCACCCCGGCCGGCCCCGCCTACAACGACCCGACCCTCACCGCCATCCTGCCCGACGGCGAGACCTTCTCAGGCGTCCCCACGCCGTCCGGCTGGAGCTGCGCGCTGAGCGGCGACCTGGCGCTCTTGAGCTGCACATCGTTCTCCGCGCCCTTCGGGGCGGGTGCATCCCTCGCCGCGGTGACCGCGACCGTCGAGATCTCCGCCTCGGCATCGGGGATGCTGCCGACCACCGCGGTGCTCACCGACAGCGCCGACGCGGCGACGCCGGTGATCGCCGAGGCGGCCGTGGACGTGACCGGGCCCCCGGTCCTCGAGGTCGGCACCTCCGGCACGCCCGCAGGGGCCGCCGCGGGGACGAGCTACGCGCTCACCCTCAGCGCGTCGGTGGGGTCGGCGGGTGGGCCCGCCTACAACGAACCTGTCCTCACCGCCACCCTGCCGTCCGGCGAGACATTCGCGGCCGCCCCCGCGGTCGGCGGCTGGACCTGCGGGCTTGACCTCAGCGCGACCGTTCTCACCTGCACCTCGTCCTCCGCACCGATCACCGCGGGGACCGCACTTGCCGGGGTGACCGCCACCGTCGACATCTCGCCGGCTGCCTCCGAGGATCTGCAGACGGCGGTATCGCTGACGGACACGACCGACCAGGCCGTCACGGCCACGGCCACCGCCACGGTGGACGTGACCGCCGACCCGGTGCTCCAGCTCAGCACCTCGGGCACGCCCCCCGGGGCTGCCGTGGGGACAAGCTACGTCCTCACCCTCAGTCCCGCGCTGGCCGGCTCGCCCGCCGGACCTGCTTTCGGCGACCCGATCCTCACCGCCACCCTGCCCACCGGTGAAACCTTCGCGGGCGCGCCCAGCGCGAGCGGTTGGAGTTGCGTCCTCAACGGTGACGGTACGGTACTCACCTGCTCTTCCACCCTGGCGCCGATCGCCGCGGGTGTGGCCCTTGCCGGTGTCAGCGCGACCGTCATGATCTCGTCCGCCGCGCCATCGGGATCGCTCGAGATGGTCGCCTCGCTCGCCGACGAAGCCGACGCCGCGACTGCGGCGGGCGCCACCGCCTCGGTGAGCGTGACCGCAACGCCGGTGCTCGACCTCGCGACGTCAGGCACGCCGTCGGCCGCCGCCGCGGGCAGCAGCTATCAGCTCACCCTCAGCCCGTCGCTGGGCGGCTCACCCGCTGGTCCCGCCTACAACGACCCGACCCTCACCGCGAGCCTGCCGGCGGGTGAGACGTTCGACGCCGTGCCGACCGCCACCGGGTGGAGCTGCGCAGTCACGCTCGGAGACTCGTTGCTGACCTGCACCTCGACCGTGGCGCCAATCTCAACCGGGTCGATCCTGACCGACGTGACCGCGACCGTCGACATCGCCTCCACCGCATCGGGAACGTTGCGGACCACCGCCTCCCTCGCCGACCTGGCTGACGCGGCGACCACCATCAGCGTGACCGCCTCCGTGGGCGTCACCGCGACCCCGGTGCTCGATCTCGCCACCTGGGGGACCCCGTCGACAACCACGGAGGGCGCGACCTACACCCTGAATGCCAGCCTCGCGCTGTCGCCCTTGGGCGGCCCCGCCTACAACGAGCCGACCCTGAGCATCGTCCTGCCGGAGGGGGAGACCTTCGCAGCCGCACCGGTTGTGGCCGGATGGAGCTGTTCCCTCAGTGACGGTGGCACCACGCTCGCCTGCACTCGGACCGCGGCAACGCCGGTCGCCGCCGGTGCACTGCTGATCACCCTCACCGTCCAGGTCGACGTCAGCGCCACCGCCTCGGGAGAGCTGACCACCACGATCCGCGCGAGCGACAGCGTTGATGGCGCGGTGCTGGTGGCCACCTCGGCGACCATGACGGTGCCGGTGGAAACCCCGGACACCGGTGCGCCCGCTGGTCCTCCGTCCGCGTGGTGGCTGGGGAGCCTACTCCTCGTGGCGGGGTTCGCTCTGATGGCGGTGGAGGTGTGCCGCCGCCGGTTCGGGGCCGGGCCGCACAGGACTTAGGCGAGGTCATCCACACCGGGCCAGGCGCGCTTGGAAGAGCGCCATGACCCTTGCGGCCGCAACCACCACCACGGGGACGGCACGAGGCGGTACAGGACGGCGTTCATGCTGGTCTTGACACGGTTGGCCGCGGTCACGATAACCGCGGGAAGTCACCGGTTTCTCAAGGGAGCTTGGCGGAGGGAGAGGTGTGGGATTTCACTCTTGGATTCAGGGGGTCCGCGCACCAGGCCTCAGTGAGCAGCAAGCTGCAGCTGCCGTGAGGAGGTGCCATGAGACGTCGCAGGTTCACCGGACCCGAGCGGGCTGAGGTCTGGAACCGCATTCGAGGGGGGTAGTCGGTCGCCGGGATCGCTTCCTCCCTGGGTCGTTACCCGAGTACGGTGGGGGCAGTTGCAAACGCCCAAGATGGTCTCCGAAGGCCGCCTGGCGGCCGCATCGCGACGGCTGCGCTGCGACGGCGGAACGAAGACGCCCGCCGCACTCCGGTGCGGCGGGCGCGAGGGACGCGGGGTGGAGGCCAGGGAATCAGCAAGCCTTTCCGTGAAGCGGCGGGGCCAGGTGGACGCAGGAAGCGCTGATGGACTGGTCGGACTGATCCGAGACCGACGCGGTCGGCGCGGTCACGGTGCGGACGATGGTCTGGGTCGGCGAGGTGGTGAGGCGAACGGCGTAGCCCGCAGCAACCCCGATCACCAGAACCAGGAAGAGGAGGACGGTTGCCAGCAGGCGCCCGGCGCGGATGGGAACACTGGGCTGCGAACGGACGGCTTCCATGGGGATCACCTCGTGAGCTGTCACCACCGTCCTCCGGTGGTCGACCCTCACTCACTCGGCGCCAGGAACCGCCTGGCAGTGCCAGAACCGGGCTGGCGATGGGTCAGAGGACCCAGGTCGTGGGCGCCGGAGGGTCGTAGACACAGAAGGTGCCGGTGCGGACTGAGCGCCGGAGGTGGTGGCCCAGCTCAGGGTGAGCCCCTTCAATGCGACCGATCGCCTCCCGGATCCGGCCAGTCACGGCCTTGCGCGCCCGCTCGGCGGGATCCAGGCTGATCCGCTCCCGCCCGCCGAGACCCACCGCTGCGCTCAGCTCGCCGAGAAGGAACTCCCGCTCCCGGCGCGCCCGCGTCTCTCGCTCAGGGTCGTTGGCCGCCTCGGCGTCGGCGAGCTCCTCGTCCAAATCAGCCAGGCGCTGCCGGTACTCTTGGCGGGCCTCGAGGTCGAGCAGTGGCCCAGCACCGGCCTCGACAGCGAACCCGGGCTGGATTGCACTCCGCTGCCATGGGCTCCGACGCTCAGACCGTCCGTTCGCCGCGAGGTCGACAGCCGCCACCTCGCGTCCCGGGGAGACCAGCAGTCGCGCGATGTCTCGCAGCCCCTTGCTGTCCCTGAGGCGGACGACCCGGCCAGCGTAGCTTAGCGACCAGAACTCGCCCTCCCTCACGAAGGAGCCAGAAAGTACTGGTTCCGTGGGGCCTTTCGCCAGCCCAGTCGGAGGCGGCACTGTGGGCCCAGGGACCGGCGCGTCGGATAGAAAGTCCTGGGCTTCCGCGACCGCCTGGTCGAGGCTGAGCTGCATTCCCTCACGCCAGGCGGCATCCGCGTCGCCGGAGACCTGCTCCCTGGCCATCCGGATCCATTGTTGAGAGCGCTCGGCATCCCCCGCGATGTCCCGATAGTGAGCCCGCTTCATGGCTGCTGTCGCCGCCGCCAGCAGCCGCAACCCGCGCGCCGGCTCTCCGAGCTGAATGGCGAGAATGCCGGTATCATGGATCGCACCTGCCGTGACGGCGGGGGTGGCCCCGATCTGGGCGATGATCGGAAAGGCGCCCTGCAAGGCTGGCCGCGCCGCGTCATGGTCTTGCATGTCGACCGCGACATCCGCCAGATTGCAACGGTGCACCAGCCCCGACCAGGTGGCGCCATGCCGTTCGGCGATCGCGAGGGCGTGAAGGAAGTGGTCACGTGCGGCCGCATGGTTGCCCTCGTCGAACGCGACCATGCCCAGTCGGTTCAGTGGCCTCATCTGCAGCCGTTCATCCCCCTCCTCTCGGGCCAGGCGGAGAGCTTCCTCGGCGAAGGGGCGCGCGGCCTCGAGGTCGCCGCGGTGGACCGCCACGCCGGCCTGGTAGTTCAGCACGTGCACCAGCTCCCGGCGCTCACCATCTCGGGTGGCGAGCTGGCGCGACTCGCCCAGATAGGCTTCCGCAGCGTCGTAGTCCCCATGGTTCATGGACAGCATGCCCGCCATCAAATAGGCCCTGCCCTGCCGTTCGCCTCCGCCCCGGATGACCTGCAGCGACCATTCGATACCCTCGTGGAGCTCGCGGGCGTAGCAGTACCAGACGAGGGATGCAGCGAGGCGGGCGGCATCGTCGCGGCCATTACCGAAGCCCCAGCTGAGAGCAGAGCGGATGTTGGGTAGCTCCTCGTCGATGCGATGCAGCCACGGTAGATCGGGACCACCGAAGATGGCGGGTTCCGCGGTCTCGGACAGGTGGGCAAGGAAGTCGAGGTGGCGGCTGCGCGCGTCGTCCTCATCCGCAGGCTCCGATCGGAGCTTGTCGGCAGCGTACTGGCGCACCGGCTCGAGCAGGCGGAAGCGTGCCTCCTCGTGAGCAACGTCCGCAACCACCAGTGACCGTGCCACCAGCGACGCGACCAGCTCGAGCGGGGTGGTGTCCAGCGCGAGCCCGGTGAACAGAGCCTCGGCCGCCTCGATTGTGAAGCCGCCCACGAAAACCGATAGCCGGGCGAACGCGGCTCGTTGCACGGGGGTGAGCAGCTGATGACTCCAGTCCAGGGTCGCCCTCATCGTCCGATGTCGGGCCAGTCGATCCACCCCTCCCCTGACGAGCAGGGCGAGGCTGTCCGCGAGGCGCGAGCTGACCTGTTTCGGAGATAGGACTGCCATCCAGGCGGCCGCCAGCTCTAAGGCAAGGGGCAGCCCGTCGAGGTCTCGACAGACGGTGACGACGTCGCCGACATTGTCCGCGGTGAGGTCGAAGGTCGGCATCGCGTGCCGGGCTCGGTCGCAGAAGAGCCGCACGGCCGAGGTCGTGGCTGCATCGGCCACCTCATGCGCCCCCGCGGGCGGAAGATCCAGAGGCGGCGTCCGCCAAACCTGCTCGCCTTCCACGCCGAGCGGCTCTCGACTGGTGGCGAGCAGCCGCAGCTCAGGGCACTGCGTCAGCAGCCGCCTCGCGGCAGCCGCCACCCCCTCCAGAAGATGCTCGCAGTTGTCCAACACGAGCAGCTGCCGGCCCGAGGAGAGCACTCCGGCCGCACGTTCCAGGTGATCAAGGTCGCGATCCTCCAGGCCGCCGACCGTCTGTGAGATCGCCGGCCCCACCAGATCGGGGCTCTCCACCAGGGCAAGCTCCACGAGCCACACCCCGTCAGGAGAGGTGTCCAGTCCGCCGCGGACAAGCTCGAGAGCGAGCCGGGTCTTGCCCACGCCACCCGCCCCGGTGACGGTGACCAGGCGATCCGAGGCGAGGAGTGATCGGAGCTGGCTCAACTCCGCCTCGCGCCCAAAGAAGCGGGTAAGGGACGGCCGGAGGCCGGCGTCCGGACCCGACCGCACAGTCACAGGAAGGACGATAGGCGAGCCTGCCAGCAGGGTCAACGCGCCACCACTGGAGACCGCGTCCCCCGCGGCGGCTTGTCTCACCGGGCCGATTGGGCTCATCCTTAGGCGCTCGCAACTACCCCCATGGGGGCGATACGTGACGGTACAGGGCGGCAGTCATGCTCTCCGTGAGTCGTGGCTCGCGGCCCGACGAGCCTGAGAGACCCCTTATTCCTCAGCGCCTTTGGCGGAGGGAGAGGGATTCGAACCCCCGAGGGCTTGGCGGCCCTTGCGGTTTTCAAGACCGCTCCGATCAACCACTCCGGCATCCCTCCGCGCGCGGTAAGTTTCCCACGAAGGCTGGCCCTGTCCCCGAAGCGGCCTCCTCTCTCCCGGCGCGAGGATCGCCCCTGACCTCCGTCCCGCCCGGCTCAGGCGGGACGGAGGTGCTCGAGTTGGGCGGCGTGCTCTTCGAGGTGCCCGATGAGCAGCTCCTCCACGATCTGCGAGATCGGCATCACCCCGAGGGTGGGGTGGAGGCCCCTCACCCGCCAGCGGTGCTCGGGGATCTCGCCGAGGAAGGCGTGCAGGTCGTTGAGGTCCTCGCGGATGTCATGCCAGAGTGGGGTGGTGCCCCGGTGCCGGTCCCGCTCGATGGCTGCCACGCGCTCCGGGCTGGTCCGGGTCCGGCCGAACGGCACCGGGTCGGCGGACTCCGAGGCGAGCACCCTCTCCGCCTGGGCGATCCAGTAGGGGACGAACTCGGCGATGTGGGCCCACACCTGCCCCGCGTCCCAGCGCTCCCCGGTGGCGGGATCGGGGTCGGTCAGGCCGTCCAGCCGTCGCGGGGCGAGGTCGCGGAGACGCGTGCCCACCGCCGTCAGCCGGCGCTGGAATTCGTCTTCCTGGGCGGGAGAGGCGGGGGTCATGGATTCTGGAGGACAGGGGGCCGTCGGCCGCTCGCGGGGCGGCCGGGGATCGGGTCCGATCTTTCGAATTAAAGCGACGCGAGATTGTGGATTCTGCATGATCGCCCCCTGGCTGCGCCGCTGCGGCCCGTATACTGACCGCACTCGGGGAGGTGGCTGAGAGGCTGAAAGCGCCCGCCTGCTAAGCGGGTGAGGGGCGTTAAGCTCCTCCGAGGGTTCGAATCCCTCCCTTCCCGCCACTGTGATGTCTCAGGTGATCGTGGCCACCTGTCTCAGGTCATGGTGGCCGACTTTAGGCCTCCCCGGGGGGGGTGCCCAGGGGCTGGTAGTCGCGGGAGGGGTCGAGGGTCAGCTCGCGGAGCAGGGAGCCGTCCTCGGCGAGGATCCGGACCAGGCGGTTGGCGACCAGGAGGTGGACCCGCTCCCCGGCATGGGCGCGGCCGATGCCGATGTGGCGGAGGCGGCTCAGGTAGCGCAGGGTGATCCGGCCGGTCTTGTCGATGCGGTCGTGGCGGACCCGGAAGTGGGCCTCGGGGGTGGCGCCGACGGGGTGGGCCTTCAGGCGGGCGTGGAAGGCCACCAACGGGGTGCGGCCGTCCAGGGCGCGGTGGGGCCGGCGCTGGTTGTAGTAGGCGCGGAAGCTGTCGAGCTGGAGCTGCAGCACAGGGAGGCTGGTGGGCGCCTCCTGGCGGCTCAGGAAGCGCTTGAGGGTCTGGTGGAGGCGTTCCACCTTGCCGCAGGTCTGGGGGTGGTAGGGGGTGGAGTGCTTGGCCACGATGCCGAGGCGCTCGCATTCGGATTCGAGAAGGACCTTGCCCTTGCGGGATCTGCCGGTGAAGACAGCGCCGTTGTCGGTGAGTAGGCTGGCGGGGGCCCCGTGGGCTTCGGTAGCGGCGGCGAAGGTGGTGACGACGTCGATGCCGGTGATGGTCACGAAGGCCTCGGAGGCGAGCAGCAGCCGGGAGTGGTCGTCGAGGAAGTTGAGGATCTCGACGTCCTGGCCGTCCGTGAGGCGCCAGTGGGTGAAGTCGGCCTGCCACATCTCGTTGGGGAGGGCGGCCTCGAAGCGGATGAAGGAGCAGCGAGGGCGCTTCTGGGGCTGAGCGGTGATCAACCCGTGACGTCGGAGGATCCGCCAGATGGTGGCCACGGAGGGGACCTCGGGGTGAGTGAGGCCGAGGTGGTGGCGGATGGTGTGGGGGCCGGCGTCGTGGCCGGCGTCCTGGAGCTGGCCGCGGAGCTGGACGATGGCCTGGTTCAGCTCGGGGGTGGCGGCGTGCGGGCACGATCGTGGCCGGCGGGAGCGGGGGGCGAGGGCGTCGTAGCCGCCCTCTCGATAGCGGGCGACGAGCTTGTCCACCCAGGCCTTGGAGACACCCGCGAGCTGAGCCACCTCCCGGCGGCTGCGTCCCTCGAGGACCACCGCGTCCACCACGTAGCGTTCCCGCCCCACAGAACCACCCTCCGAGTGCCGGTAGGGTGGCCACTATCACCTGAGACATCCCCGCCCCTGGGCGGCCACCATGTGGTGAAACCACACACCTCCCTTCCCGCCACGGCGGCCCCTCCGGGTGTCACCCGCGGCTTCCCCCGACCCGCCGAGCCTTCCCGGGCCGCGGTGTCGGGCGGCCACCTCCGGCTCGTGACCGACCCGTCACACGCTGGTGGTCAAATTGAACCTCTTGCGCACTGTGGCGCGTCTGCTCCTGGCGTAGCTTGCCGGGAGGTACGCGGTTTGGACCAGTGGGTGGAGAGAGCATGGGCAAGAAGGTCTCGGTCGGCAGGGTCTCCTTCTTCGCCTTCGCCCTGGTGCTGGGCGGGGCGGCGGGCAGGGGTTTGGTGGTTCCCGCCAGCGCGGCGCCGCCCAGCGGGCCTGCCTTCACCTGCGAGCCCGGCTTCTACCAGGTGATCGCCGGGCAGTTGAACGAGCTCAACCCGGTGACCGATGCCTACACCGCGATCGGGCCTCTCTACGCGCCGGTGTACAACGCCATGGGCTACAACGTCCTGGACAACTACATCTACGCCATGGGGACCGGTTCCCCCGACGAGGCGGATCTCCTCAAGATCGCCAGCGATGGCACGGTGACCAACCTGGGCCTCCCCAGCGGACTGCCGGTCCACAGCTACGTCAGTGGCGACATGGACAGCACGGGACACCTGCTGGTCCAGTACAGCGCGTCGACCTGGTACTCGATCAACGTCAGTACCCTGACCGCCACCGCCATCACGGTCACCGGGTCGACCGGCAGCGGCAACGACGCCGTCTGGATCGGCGGGTCCCTCTACTTCGCGAACGGGCAGACCCTCTACACCCTCAACCTCTCCAGCGACACGGAGACCTCGGTGTCGGTGAGCACGCTGCCCAGCGGGGGCTCGTTCGGAGCCGCGTGGTCCGACTATCCCGATGAGCTCTACTTCTCCAACAACGCCACCGGCGACATCTACCAGGTCATCAACTTCACGACCAGCACCCCGACCGCCACCCAGGTGGCCACCGGCATCGTGACCGGCAACAACGACGGCGCCGCCTGCAAGCTGGCCGGCAGCCCCTTCGCCGTCCCGGTCGCCAATGACGACACCTACAGTGTCACGGCCGATACCACCCTGAGCGTCGACGCCGCCGCCGGCGTGCTCGCCAACGACACCGGCGCCGGGCTGACCGTCGTCTCGAACACCGAGCCCGCGCAGGGGAGCCTGAGCCTGTCGCCTGACGGTGCCTTCACCTACATCCCGAACATCGGCTTCCACGGCGTCGACAGCTTCACCTACAGCGAGCAGGACGAGTACGGGAGGCACAGCACCGGCTCGGCCACCGTGACCCTCGACGTCAACCTCCCCGCCGCGCCCCAGGCCAACAACGACAGCTATGACACCACCGCGGGGACCACGCTGAGCGAGGCGGCCTCTGGCGGTCTGCTCGCCAACGACAGCGGCACGGGCATCTCCATCTCGTCCAGCACGCCGCCGGCCGCCGGCACCCTGAACCTCAGCTCCGACGGCGCCTTCAGCTACGTGCCCGCGGCCGGCAGCTCGGGCGTCGAGCACTTCTCCTACACCATCGACGACGCCTTCGGGAGAACCTCGACCGCCGACGTCCAGATCGATGTGACGCCCACCGTGGAGGACGGCAGCGCGACCACCCCGTACGACACCCCCCTCACCGAGGCCGCTCCCGGGGTGCTGGCCGGCGCGGAGGGATCGGGCCTCTGGATCTCCTCCTACAGCTGGAGCTCGGGCGCGTCGGTGGAGATCGACCTGGACGGAGCCCTCACGTTCACTCCATCGGCGAGCCTCGCCGGCCCCTATCAGTTCCAGTTCACGGCCGAGGACAGCTCCGGACAGACCGTCAGCGGGAGCTTCTCGGTGGGGGTCGGGGCTCCTGCCGCTCCGTTGGCGGCGTCGTACCCGTTCACCACCGGGGCCGGCACGACCCTGAGCGAGGATGCCGCCGACGGTGTCCTCTCCAAGGATTCGGGGGCGTCGATCGCCGTGACCAGCCACTCCGACCCCTCGGACGGCTCGGTCAGCGTCAACCCGGATGGATCGTTCGCCTACACCCCGGACAGTGGCTTCTCGGGATACGACTCGTTCGAATACACGATCACCGACGCGGTGGGCCAGACCAGCACGGGCTGGGTCGACATCGACGTGACCCCGGTCGGGGTGGACGAGACCTTCGACACCCCGTTCGAGACGGCCATCAGCGTCGACGTCCTGAGCCAGGACCTCGGCTCCGGGCTCTCGGTGCAGTCCGATCTGACCGCTCCCGCGGGCTCCCTCTGGAGCCTCGACGCGGCGGGCGACCTCTCCTACACCCCGCCGGCGGGTTTCGCCGGCCCGGCCGTGTTCACGTACTCCCTCGTGGACGGCAGCGGGCAGCCGGCGATCGGCACGGTGACCTTCGACGTCGGCGAACCCGCCGCCCCGCTCGCCCACAATCTGGAGTTCACGGGTTACGCGGGCCAGCCGATCACCGCCGGCGCCGGCGGGCTGCTCACCGGGTCGACGGGCTACGCGCTCCAGGTCGTGTCCGGATCCGACGGCTCCGACGGCCTGGTCAGCGTCAACCCGGACGGGTCCTTCAGCTACACGCCGGATGACGGCTTCTCGGGGTACGACACCTTCACCTACACGATCGAGGATGGGTTCGGCCGGACGTCGACAGCGGACGTCGACGTCGAGCTGATACCGACCGTCGAGGCGGGGGGCGCGACCACCGCGTACGCCACGACCCTCATGGTGTCCGCGCCCGGTCTGCTCCTCGGCGCGGATGGCTCGGGGCTCACTGTCTCGTCTTACGGGCAGCCCTCCGATGGCTCGGTCACCGTGGCCGCCGACGGGTCGTTGACATACACACCCGACGCCGGCTTCGACGGCACCGACCAGTTCGACTTCACGGCGACGGACGCCTCCGGGCTCTCGGCCGATGGGACCTTCTCGATCGACGTCGAGGCTCCGCCGGCCCCGGTGGCCGTCACCTACGGTCTCACCACCCCCGCCGGTACGAGCCTGGACCAGGACGCCGGGACGGGCGTCCTCTCCGAGGACTCCGGAACGTCGATCACCGTGACCGGCCACTCCGATCCCTCGGACGGCTCGGTGAGCATGAGCCCGGACGGAGCCTTCACCTACACCCCGGACGCCGGCTTCTCGGGCCACGACTCGTTCGACTACACGATCACCGACGCGGTCGGGCAGATGGCGACCGGGTGGGTGGACGTCGACGTCACCCCGGTTGCCGTTGCCCAGACCTTCGGCACCGGATTCGAGACGCCGATCACGGTGGACGTCCTCACCGGCGACCTCGGTTCGGGGTTGACCGGGGGAGACGTCCTCACCACCCCGACCGGTGACGGCTCCTGGAGCTTCTCCGATGGCTCGCTCACCTTCACCCCGGCCGATGGCTTCGTCGGCCCGGCCGTGTTCACCTACTCTTTCGTGGACGGCAGCGACCAGCCGGCGACCGGAATCGTGACGTTCGACGTCGCCGACCCCGCTCCCCCGAGCGCCGGTGAGGTCGACTTCGCGACCCCGGCCGGGCAGACCCTCGACGAGGCCACCGGCGCCCTGCTCGCCAACTCGACCGGATACCGGATCGTGGTCCAGTCCACCCTGACCCCCGCCGACGGCGAGCTCCTCGCCGGCAGCTCGGGCAGCTTCTCGTACACTCCCGACCCCGGCTTCTCCGGGCCGGACTCGTTCGACTTCACCATCACCGATCCCTTCGGGCAGACCAGCACCGGCGAGGCGATGATCACCGTCGACCCGGTTGCCAACGACATCGGCTACTCCATGCCCTGCGGCTCGACCCTGACCGTGCCGGCCGCGGGCGGGTTGCTGAGCACCGACCTGGGAACCTCGCTCACGGTCGTCTCGGTGAGCAGCGACCCGGCGCTGGGGACGCTCTCCTGGAACGCGGACGGCTCGTTCGCGTACACCCCGGCGGCGGGTCAGTGCGGTCAGGCGAACCCGCTCGACTACACGCTCTCCGATCAGGGTGAGGACCAGGCGTCGGCGACGGTGACCTTCGATGCCGGTCCGCCGGCGGCCGTCCTCGACCTCTCCTACTCGGTCGACCAGGACGGCAGCCTCACCCTGGAGGCGGGGGGCGGTCTGCTCCAATGGGTGACCGGCCCGGGCATCACGGTCGTCGCCTACACGCAGCCGAGCAACGGGAGCGTGACCGCCGGCACCGACGGTTCGTTCACCTACACGCCCGATCCCGGCTACTCGGGGCCCGACAGCTTCACCTACACCGCCGAGGACGCGTACGCCGTCATCGGGGTCGGCACCGTCTCCATCAGCGTCGAACCGGCTCTCATCGGGGTCAGCCCGACGGCCACTCCGCCCACGCCGGACACCGGCGCGGGTGGCGGAGGCGGGCTCTGGATGACCCTGGCCGGGATCCCCCTGATCCTGCTGGGCGTGGTCAGCGTGCTCGCCGTGCGGCGGCGGAGGCGGCCCAGCCTGCCCGAGGAGTGAGGCCGGCCGGCGTCCGCCGGCGGCCAGGGTTCAGTGAGCGGCGACGGCGAAGGCCGCGTCGCGGCTGGGCAGGCTCTCCATCCGCACCACCCTCCCGTCTCGGAAGGTGAACACCAGCGAGCGCGGGGCTCCGGCGGCGAGGAGCGGGGCCTCGCTGGGGTCGGAGATGGCGGGGAAGTCCGGGCCCTCGACGCTGATCGCGACCCGGTCGCCGAACTCCTCCGCCTCCAGCCGGGTGATGCGGGGTGGGTGCGAGCGCCACCGGCCCAGGATGCGGAGCACCTGCCCGCGATCCCCGCAGCTGAGCCCGGGCTGGAGCCCCTGCCAGACCACGTTCTCGTCGAGCAGGGCCGCCAGGGCGTCGCTGCTGCCGGACCGGAACATGCCGGTCCAGGCGGAGACGACCAGGGCCAGGTTCTCTCCACTCTCGCTCATGACGCTCTCCTCCGGGTGGGCTGCCGGATGAGGAGAAGGTAGCAGGCACGGCCGGGGCGACGATGTCGGCGGACGCCTCTCAGAGCACGTTGGAGAGGAAGTCCTTGGTGCGCTGCTCCTGCGGGTTGCCGATGACATCCCGAGGGCTGCCCGCCTCGACGATGTAGCCACCGTCCATGAAGACGAGCGAATCGCCCGCCTCCCGCGCGAAGCCCATCTCGTGGGTGACCACGATCATGGTCATCCCCTCCTCGGCCAGGCTGCGCATGACGTTGAGCACGTCGCCCACCAGCTCCGGGTCCAGGGCGGAGGTGGGCTCGTCGAAGAGCATCAGCTTGGGCTGCATGGCCAGCGCCCGGGCGATGGCCACCCGCTGCTGCTGGCCGCCCGACAGCTGGCGGGGGTGGGTGTCCTGCCGGTCGCCCAGGCCGACCCGGTCGAGCAGTGCCCGGGCCCGCTCCGACGCCACCGCGACCGGCTCCCGCTTGACCCGCACCGGCGCCTCGATGACGTTCTCCAGGACGGTCATGTGGGGGAAGAGGTTGAAGCTCTGGAACACCATCCCGATCTCGGAGCGCTTCTGGCACACGACACGATCGGGCAGCTCGTGGAGCCGGCCGCCGTGCTCCCGGTAGCCGACCAGCTCGCCGTCCACCCAGAGCCGCCCCGCGTCGATCTTCTCCAGGTGGTTGATGCAGCGCAGGAAGGTGCTCTTGCCCGAGCCTGAGGGGCCGATGATGCACATCACCTCCCGGGGTGCGACCTCGAGGTCGATGCCACGGAGCACCTCGTTGCGGCCAAAGCTCTTGTGCACTGCCTCGGCGCGGACCATCGGGGTCGGCATCATGGCCATGTTCACAAGCCCGAATGGGGGCGGCCCGGCTCGAGCCAGGGTGCGACATCAGCCACGAAGGGCGGAGGGGCGTGGAACTGGAACAGCATGCGCCGGAGCCGCTGGATCGGCGTCGGTGGTAGCCCGCGCACCGACCCCTGCGCAAAGTGGCGCTCGATGTAGTACTGGAACACGGTGAGCACGGAGGACATCACCAGGTACCAGATGCTGGCCACGATCAGCAGCTCGACGATGCGGTAGTTGAAGTTGGCCACCTCCTGCGAGACGAAGAAGAGCTCGTGGAGACTGACGATGTACGCCAGTGAGGTCGTCTTGAGCATCGAGATGGTCTCGTTCCCGGTGGGTGGGACGATCACCCGCATCGCCTGGGGCAGGATGATCCGGCGCATCACCTGCGAGCGCCTCATCCCCAGGGCGTGGGCGGCCTCGGTCTGGCCCTGATCCACCGAGATGATGCCCGCCCGGACGATCTCGGCCATGTAGGCGGCCTCGTTGAGGCCGAGGCCGAGGATCGCCGCCACCAGTGGGGTGATCAGCGTATTGGTCGACGCCGTCACCGCGATATGGGTGAAGGGGATGCCGAACGTGAGGCTCGGAAGGATGAGGTAGATGTTGAACCAGAAGAAGAGCTGGACCAGCACGGGGGTGCCCCGGAAGAACCAGATGTAGAGCCAGCTCACCGTGGACATCACCGGGTTGGTGGAGAGCCGCATCACCGCCAGGAGGACCCCGAGCCCAACGCCGACGATCATGGCGATGGCAGTGAGGTAGAGCGTGACCACGGCGCCTTCGAGAATCTGGCTGTCGAAGAGGTACTGGCGCACCACCGGCCAGCGCAGGTAGGGCGCGCTGACGAACGTGTCGACGATGCCCACCAGCACCAGCAGCACCACCGCCGCCGCCACCCACCGCCAGGGGTGGTGGAGGGGAACCGCCTTGATCGCCTGGGGGCGCTGACGCGCAGGCGGTGCCGGCGCCAGCGGAGCGGAAGGCCCCGAGTCAGCCGGCGATTCGGTCACCGGTATCCCCTCAGACGCCGTCTCATCGCTGCCGTTTCCCCGTCCGGTCCCGGCTCACGCGCCCCGAGGATGGACGGTGACCTCAGTACGAGGGCACACAGGTCGAGCCGACCGGGTTGTTGTTGTTGACCCCGACCTCCGAGGCGGTGACCCCGCCGTCGGTGACGCCCGCGCTGCCCAGGATCTTGCTGTAGTAGCCGTGGTTGATCAGGTAGGTGATGGCGTCCTCGATCGCCTTGTCAAAGCCCAGCTTGTGGGCGACGGCCACCCCGTACGGGTAGATGCTGCAGGGCTGCCCGCTGATCCGCAGCTGGCCGGGCTCCAGCTTGACCTGGTAGTCGGCGACCGGCTGGTCCGCCCAGCCGAAGTCGGCCCGATCGCCGATCAGGGCGGCGTTGGCCTCGGTCTGGGTGCTGAAGCTCTCCACGTTGATGTCCTGGAGCCCCGCGGCGGTGCAGTGGTCGGTGTCCCCCTTGATCGCCCCCCCACCGGGGTTCTGACCCATGTAGCCATAGGCGTCCGACTCCTCGACCGTCCCCGACTCCACCGCCACCGAGTGGCCGCACATCTGGGAGGCCATCGTGATCGTCGGCCCATTCGTCCTCGCCAGCCAGGACTCACCGGCCTGGTAGTACGTGATGAAGTCGATCCCGGACGACTCGCGAGCCGACGTCGGCGTGAAGCTGGAGAAGCTCATCACGTACTTCGGGTTCTTGGCCAGCAGCGCCGGGATGATGTCGTCGAAGGTGACGTCCTGGATGGTGCACGTGACCCCGAGCACCGAGCAGACATCCTGGGCCAGCTCGAGGTCCCAACCGATCAGCTGGCCGCTGGCGTTGGTGTACTCGTTGGGCGCGTAGGACGCGTCGGTGGCGATCACGAACGGCTCCATCGCCTTGACCGCAGACGGGATCTCGCTGGCGATGCTCGACTGCGTCGCCGGCTGGGGGCTGGTCAGGATCGGGCTGGTGCTTCCACAGGCGCTCAGCGCGAGCAGAGGAAGGGCCAGCACGGCGAGGGCTGCGCGCGGAGCGCGGGCAAGGGTGGCGCGGCGGGAGTTCTCGTGCATTTGACCGGGAATTGTGCGCCCGGACCGGGGGAGGAGTCCATGTACTTTGTGCCCAAGGCACAAAGACCCTACTGCTCCCGGGACGAGACCCCTGCCAGGGCCTGCGCGGCCACGTCGAGGGCCGGGAGCTCGACGCTGAAGCAGATCCGGAATCGCTCGGGGATCCCGAAGGCGACCCCCGGAACCACCACCGCGCGCTGCTCCGCCAGCGCCGCGACGAAGGCCATCGTGTCCGCCCATGGGCTGCGCACCCAGAGGTAAAGGCCACCCTGGCACTCGGCGGCCTCCAGGCCGGCCGCCGCCGCCGCGCCGGCGATCCGGTCGCGCCGCTCCCGGTAGGGGGTGGCGTCCGCTTCCCAGCCGGGCAGCTCGAGGAGCGCGAGCTGGGCCGTCGCCGGGGCGTTGACGTAGCCGAGGGCGCGCTGGGAGAGGGCCATCCCGGCCTCGCTCTCGGCGCCCGTCAGCGAGGGGTGGAGGGCCAGGTAGCCGATCCGCTCCCCGGCCACCCCCAGGTCCTTGGAGAAGGAGCGGCAGAGCACGGTGTGCTCGTGGTGGTGGAGGGGCTCGGTCCGCCGGTGGGGCGGGTAGATCAGCCGCCGGTACACCTCGTCGACGATGAGCAGCACCGGCCGCCCGGTGGTCCGGTGATGGGTGTCGAGCAGGGCCCCGAGGTCCCGCATCTCGGCCTCGGTGGTGACGTGCCCGCTGGGGTTGCAGGGGGTGTTGAGGATGAGGGCGCCGGTGCCCGGGTTCAGCGCCGCCGCCACCGCCTCCAGGTCGAGCCCGCCGTCCGCGGCGGCGCGGACCACCCGGAGGCGGTGGCCGGAGACCGCGCTGTAGAGGCGGAACTCGGAGAAGTAGGGGGCGATCACCATCACCTCGCTGCCCCCCTCCACGAAGGTGCGGAGCGCGATCGAGATGGCCCCCGCGGCCCCCACCGTGATCGCCACCGACTGGGCCGTGACCCCGGCCACGTCGACGTCCTCGGCGACCCGCTCGCGCAGCTCGGGGTAGCCGAGGTTGGGCATGTACCCGAACCGCCGCGGCCGGACCGCCGCGGCCGCCCGCTCGAAGGCCTGGCGCACCGCCTCGGGGGCCTCGAGGGGCTGGCCGAGGGAGAGGTCGGCCACCGCGCCGGCGCCGTACCGCTCGCGCAGCCGCTGGGCGGTCGCCGCCCCGGCGCGCACCCAGCCGCCGGCCTCGATCTCCCCGCGGACCCAGTCGGTGACCGCGCCGCCGCCGCGCGGGGCGGGCGGCTCTCCTGCCGCATCCCGGCCGCCGGCGGTCGCGGGGCTCACCGCCGTGGCCCCGACCCCCGCGGGCCACCGTCGTGCCAGGAGAAGGGGTAGGCGGTGTCCACCACCTGGCGGGCGACCTGGGTGCGGTGCAGCGGATGGGCGGTCTCGATCATCACCACCAGCTCGTCGGTGGTGCCCGGGCGATCCTCCGATCCCCTCGCGGCGCCCGGCTGCGGTCCGTGGGCCAGGCCGCCGACATGGTGGGTGAAGGAGCCCGGCTGGACGCCCGGTCCGCAGCCGTCCTTCCCGTCGACCCGGTAGCGGACCGAGTCCCGGTCGACGTTCGAATGGTGGTAGGGGAGTTGCGCCGCCTCCGGGTCCCAGGCGATCTGACGGGGCACCAGGGAGCAAATCACGCAGCCCGCGGCCTCGAAGGTCTGGTGGGTCACCGCCGGCAGGCGGAACCGACCGGTCCTCGGCTCGAAATCGTGGATGTTGAAGGCGACCGGGTAGACGGTGCCGTCCCACCCCACCACGTCGAAGGGGTGGTGGTCGAGTGAGTAGCAGGACATGTGGCCGTCCCGCTTGAGCCAGAGCTGGGAGGTGCCCTCGCCCTGCTCCAGCGCCTCCGGTCCCCGGAAGTCGCGCTCGCTGTACGGGGCGAGCTCGCTCAGCTGACCGTTGGACGCGTGGTAGAGGTCCGGGCTGTCGACCGCCCCCGCGACCTCGATCACCACCACCCGGGTCTCCTCCAGGTGGTCGAATTCGACGCGGTACACCGTCCCCCTCGGGATCACCACGTAATCGTGGTGGTCGAACCGGAGCCGCCCGAACTGAGTGTGCAGCGTCCCCGATCCACTGTGGACGAAGAGCACGTCGTCGGCCGAGCCGTTGACCAGGAATGCGCTCTGCTGCCGTTGCGGCACCAGCAGGCCGATCCGGACGTCCTGGTTGACCAGCAGCCACTGGCGGCCGGTGATCGCGTCGCCGTGGGTCGGCAGCCGGAAGCCCTGGAGGAGGGCGTGCTCGTGGACCTTCTCGTTCTCCATCGAGGTGTCATCGGCATCGCCTTCGACGACGTCCTGGACGGCCTCGGGGAGATGGCGGTGATAGAGGAGGGATGAGGGACCGGTGTCCCCCCCGCGGCTGATGAGCTCCTCGTGGGTCGGCGCCCCATCGACCTCGAAGCGCAGGTGACGCTTCCGGGGCACCTCGCCGAGTCGCATGTACGGCCGCACCGCGCAAGGCTAACAGGAGCGGTGGAGCGGGGTGTGGCGCTCGGGCGCCGGGGATTGGTCCGCCGGGGCGCCGCCGGATGTAGGGTGGAGTGCGTTGGCGGCGAGGCCAGGCCGGCGCTGTGGTGGTCACGGTCCTGGGCGGGCTCGCCGCCGGGGAGGAGAGAGGTGGACATGACTCGCAGGACCGCTCCCAGGAGGGGTGGCGCGACCCTCGGCGCCTGTGCCATGGCGGTGCTGGTGGTGGCCTGTGGCGGCACGTCCGGCACCCACAGCCCGCATGGAGGCGGCGCGACCCCGACGCCCTGCTCCGCCGTGGAGTCCTCCGGCTGCGCGAGCGCCTCGGCGACCTCGCCGGCCACGCCGTCGGGCTCGGCCACCAGCTCTGCGACGGTTGGCCCGGCCACCCCGGCCGCGACCCCGATCGCCGGCTTCGCGGCCGCGTCGGTGACCTTCGTCTCCTCCGAGGACGGTTGGGCGCTGGGCACCGTGGGCGGCGCCCTCGCGCTCGCCCGCACCCAGAACGGCGGCAGCAGCTGGACCAGCGTGACCCCGCCGCCGACCCACTTCTCCGGGCAGGCGACCGAGGCCTCGAGCGGGGTCTCGGGCATCCGCTTCGCGAACACCGAGGACGGCTGGGCGTACGGCCCCGAGCTCTGGGCGACCCAGAACGGGGGCGGCAGCTGGAGCGCGATCAGCCTTCCGGGGGTGCCGGCCGGCAGCCCGGTCTGGAGCCTGGAGACCTCCGGCGGGGTCGTGGTCGCCGCCGTCGAGGCCGCCGGGACCGGCAGCATCCGCATCGAGACCAGCCCGATCGGATCCAGCGGCTGGGCGCTCTCGCCCGCGACCGTCGAGATCGGGGCGGGCCCGATCCCCGACCCCCAGCTGGTGCTCCAGGGATCGGCCGGCTGGCTGCTCGAGAACGACCGGACGGTGGTGGGCGGCGCCCTCCTGCAGAGTGGGAGCTGGAGCTCGTGGACGGCCGCCTGCAGCACCGAGCAGGGTGCCGCCGCTCTCGCCGCCTCCAGCTCGCAGGACCTCATGGCGGTCTGCGATGTCGGGGCGTACAGCGGGGCCAGCCCGACCGAGGTCGCCTTCGTCTCGACCAACGGGGGCGCCGGCTTCAGCGCACTCTCCACCGACCTGCCGTCCGGCTGTCAGGGCAGCACCACCCTGGCCAGCCCCAGCACCTCGGTCGCGGCCGCCGGCTGTGGTGCGGGGATCGTGGCGACCTTCAACGGAGGCGGGAGCTGGGGCACCGTGTACGCCGGCGGCTCGGGCAGCACCATCGCCTACGTCGGCTTCACCACCACCACCCAGGGGGTGGCCATCGCCACCGCCTCGGGCAGCGACACCGGGACCCTGCTGATGACCCGCAACGGCGGTGAGAGCTGGGCGGTGGTCACCATCTGAGCCCATTCACCGGCTGAGCCCACCGGTGGGCCTGCGGTGTGGCCAGGCCACCGCCTCAGGGCGGCCCCTGGGGGCACCACCGGGTCCCCCTCCTGAAGCCGCCTCCGACGGGCGCGAGCTGGCCGGGTTCCGGCCTCGCCCCCGCGGTCAGATCGACCCCTCAGGCCGTCCCCACCAGGAGGGCGGCGCCGATCGCGCCGCCGAGGTCGCCGAGGGCGGCCACCTGCACCTCCGGAGCCCGCTGGGGGAGGAAGAGGTGGGGCTGCATCTCGGCCGCGATCTGGTCCGCGTAGGGCTGGCCCAGCCGGATCCCGAGGCCGCCCTCGATGATCACCGCGCCGACGTCCAGCAGGTTGATCGCCGACGCGATCCCGGTGCCCAGGGCGGCGACGGCGCGGTCGATCAGCTCGTGGGCCAGGGGGTCCCCCTCGTCGAGGGCCCGCGCCCAGACGCCACTGGTCAGACGGTTGCGTCCGAACTGCTTCATGATCCGGAAGAGCACCGTCTTCTCACCGCGATCCGCACGCTTGCGGGCGGTCAGCTCCATCGCGGCCCGGCCCGCGTAGGCCTCCACGCAGCCGCGCCGGCCGCAGGTGCAGGTGGCACCGTCCCGGATCACCACCGTGTGGCCGATCTCGCCGGCCGCGCCCCGGCCCAGCCAGAGGCGGCCGTCGAGCACCAGGCTGCCCCCCACCCCGGTGCCCCAGGCCACCCCGAGGAAGGAGCGCCGTCCGCGCCCGGCGCCCAGCCGCATCTCGGCGCGGTTGGCCACCTGGACGTCGTTGCCGAGCCGCACCGGGCAGCCGACCAGGCGGCCGAGCCGCTCGGCGAGCGGGAAGCTGCCGTCCCAGCCGGGGAGGTTGCCGGCCTGGGAGACGGTGCCGGCCTGCACGTCGATGCTCCCGGGAGAGCCGACCCCGACCCCGGCGAGAGCCCGCGGGGCCACCGCCGCCGCGGTCGCCGCGTCCCCGAGGGTCTCGGCGAGCGCCGCGGTCACGGCCTCGGGACCGCCCTCGGCGGGGGTGGGCCGGCGGGCCTCCCCGAGGACCCGATGGGTGCGCGAGATGATGACCGCCTGGATCTTCGTGCCGCCGAGGTCGATTCCACCTCGCAGGCCACGAGGGTCGCGCGCCGGGCCCGTCGCCATCCTCACTCCCGCTGCGGCGCCGCCGTCAACTGTCGCCTCTCAACCATACTGTTCTCACGGCCTGTCGCGTCTCACGGCCTGTCGCGGTGGCGGGCGGTTCTCGGCGGGTACCGGGGAGGAGCGCGCGATGCAGTTGGGAATGGTCGGGCTGGGACGCATGGGCGCCAACCTGGTTCGCCGCCTGATGCGCGACGGGCACGACTGCGTGGTCTATGACATCAGCGCCGAGGCGGTCGCCGGGCTCGCCGCCGAGGGCGCGGTCGGTACCGGCTCGCTCGATGAGTTCGTGGCTGCGCTGACCCCCCCGCGGGCCGCCTGGGTGATGGTGCCCGCGGCGCTCACCGGCGACACCGTCGACGCCCTGGCCGCCCGGATGAGCGAGGGCGACGTCATCATCGACGGCGGCAACAGCTACTACCGCGACGACATCGAGCGCGCCGGCCGGCTGTCGCCTCGGGGCATCCACTACGTCGACATCGGGACGAGCGGTGGCGTGCATGGGCTGGAGCGGGGATTCTGCCTCATGATCGGCGGCGAGGCGCCGGTCGTGGAATGGCTCGATCCGCTCTTCCGCAGCATCGCCCCCGGGGTGGAGGCCGCCGCCCGCACCCCCGGCCGCCAGGGCGAGCCCTCCCCGGCCGAGCGTGGCTACCTCCACTGCGGTCCCCACGGCGCTGGACATTTTGTCAAGATGGTCCATAACGGGATCGAGTACGGGGTGATGGCCGCCTACGCCGAGGGGCTCAACATCCTGCACCAGGCGGACGCGGGCACCCGGGTCGAGACGGCGAGCGCGGAGAGCACCCCGCTCCGCGATCCCCAGTACTACCGGTACGACCTCCCCCTCCCGGAGGTCGCCGAGGTGTGGCGTCGGGGCAGCGTGATCGCGTCCTGGCTGCTCGACCTCACCGCCGGGGCGCTGCTCCGGTCCCCTGACCTCGCCGATCTCGCCGGCCGGGTCTCGGACTCCGGAGAGGGCCGCTGGACGGTGCTCGCGGCCGTCGACGAGGGGGTGCCCGCCCACGTGCTGACCGCCGCCCTGTACGAGCGCTTCAGCTCGCGCGGGGAGGCGGATTTCGCCGACCGGCTGCTCTCGGCGATGCGCCGCGAGTTCGGCGGGCACGCCGAGCTTCCCGCCCAGGGCTAGCCCGGACCACGAGGCAGCCCGGACGCGATGACGCCCCGCTCCCACCTGCGGGTGGGGGCGAGGCGTCCGCCGAGCGTGGGGGGGCGCCGCGGAAGCGGCCGCTCAGCGTGGGGGGAGGAGGCGGTGGCTCAGCGCGGGGGGCCGGAGGCGAGGGTGACCGAGCCGGTGTGCGACTGGCCGGAGGCGTCGATCCATCCGAGCTGGATGGTGTCGCCGGGGTGCAGGTCCTTGAGCGCGGAGCTGAGGTCGCCGCTGTCGGTGATCGGGTTGCCGTTGACGGAGGTGATCACGTCACCCGCCTGCAGCCCTGCGGCCGCCGCGGGGGTGTTGGGCTCCACCTGCTCGACCGAGGCTCCCTCGACCGTGCCGCTCTCCGTGACCAGGATTCCGAGGTAGGGGCCGCCGCCGACGTTGATGCTGCCGCTGGAGTGGCCGGTCTCGATCTGTGCGGCCACCTGCTCGGCGGTGTTGATCGGGATCGCGAATCCCTGGGTCGTGGTCTGGCCGCCGAAGCTGGCGCTGTTCTGCGAGCCGGCGGTGTCCATGCCCACGATCTTTCCGGCCGAGTCGATGAGCGGACCACCCGAGTCGCCCTCGACGATGTCGGCGTCCATCTGGATCATCCCGGTCAGGTTCTCCGAGGAGTCACCGTCGCTCGCGGTGATCGACTGGTCGATGCCGGTGACCGTCCCCGTCACCACCGCGGGGGTGCCGCCCTTGCCGTAGGCGTTGCCGATGGCGACGACGCTCTCACCGACGGTCACGTCATCGGAGTTGCCGAGCGGCGCGACCTTGAGGCTGAGCCCGGAGGTGTCGTTGATCTTGATCAGGGCGACGTCGTCGACCGGGTCGTAACCGACCACGGTGGCGGCGAGCTGGGATCCCTGACCGTCGATCTGGACGGTCACGCTCTGGGCGCCGTCGATGACATGGTTGTTGGTCAGGATCAGGCCCGAGGAGTTGATGATGATCCCGGTCCCCTCGGCCAGTCCCGAGCCGCCCGCCAGGGTGTTGATGACGTCGACGATGGACGGGTCGATGGAGTCGGCGATGGCGGCGGCGTTGACGCCACTGGCCCCGCCGCTGGTCGACGAGCCGCCGGTGCCGGTGTTCTGCGAGGAGCTGCCGTTCGACGTCGAGGACTGGGGGGTCGAGGTGCTCGCCGGTCGCAGCGCGAGGCCGATGCCGGCCCCGGTCACCCCGGCGGCGAGCGCGATCACGATCCCGACCGCGACCGCGATCGGGGCCAGGCGCGCCGGCCGCGAGGGCGCGGAGGGCGGATAGTCGGTCGGCAGCGGGGGAGGTGGCGGGTAGCCGGGCGGCGGCCCGTAGGGCGCGTAGCCGTGCCACGGGTCCTGCGACCATCCATACGAGGGGCCGAAACCGGCCGGGGGCGGACCCCACGGCTGCGGCTGGCCCCAGCCGGCTGCGCCGGCGTTCCACGGCTGGACACCCCAACCCGCCGCGGCGCCCGGCTCTGCGGGCCGGTCGCTCGCCCCGGAGGGGTCGGGTGTGGGCGCTGGAGACTCGGAGCCCGTCTGGTCGGGGTCGAGGGGTGGGGTCGGGTTGTCATTGATCACGGTGAGCTCACTCTAACCCCTGTGTCTTTCCAAACGATGACGCGTCGGGACCGGTCGAAAGCACCGCGTCAGCCGAGTTCGAAGACCGCCTCGATCTCCAGGACCGCCCCCATCGGAAGCTCGCTGACACCGATGGCGGATCGGGCGTGACGGCCCGGCTCGCCGAAGATCTCGACCAGCTGGTCGGACGCCCCGTTGAGCACCGCGGGCTGCCGGTCGAAGCCGGGAGCGCTGCGCACCAGACCCAGCAGACGGACGACGCCGGCCAGCCGGTCCACGCCCCCGGCGGCCTCGGCGGCGGTCGCGACCAGCGCCAGCGCGACCTGGCGTGCCAGCTCGCGCGCCGTCTCGACGTCGACCTCCGCCCCCACCCGGCCGGTCACCACCTCGCCATCCCGCCTGGCCAGGTGGCCGGAGAGAAGGAGCAGACCGCCGGTTCTCCGGGCCGGGACGTAGCTGCCCACCGGAACGGTCGCGGCGGGCAGGGTGATCCCCAACTCGACGAGGCGCTGGCTGACGGTGGTCACCCGCGCCGCCTCAGGTAGCCGCAGCTCTCGGTGAACCGTGCGGGCTCGAAGCCGAACCCCACCCGGACCGCCCCCGGCAGGGTGATGTTGTTGCGTCCGAGCAGGTCGAGCTGGGAGGGGGTGACCAGGGGGTCGCGCATGATCGCGGTCATGACCCTGGCTACGGGTTTGATGGCGATCACCGGGACGTGGAGCTTGAGCCGGGGGAGGGACACCACCTCACCCCTGATCACATCGATGATCTGCTCGTAGCTCAGGTGGTCGGGGCCGCCGATCGAGACCACGCCGTTGCTCGGCCCGCGCTGCAGGGCCACCGCGATGCAGCGGGCGACGTCGGCCGCGGCGATCGGCTGGAAGAGGGTGCGGCCGTCGCCGGCGATCGGCAGCGGGAAGAGCGGCGGGGTGCGCCGGACCAGCCGGGCCAGCTTGACAAAGAAGCCGTCGCCGGGGCCGAAGACGAGGCTGGAACGGATGATGGTGTGGGGGACACCGCTGATCGCGATCGCCTGCTCCCCGGCCCACTTGCTGGCCAGGTAGGCGAAGCGGGGATCGGGGCCGGCGCCGAGCGCGCTGAGCTGGACCAGGTGGGCGACCCCCGCTTCCGCCGCGGCCCGGGCGACGTTGGCGGTGCCCTGACGGTTGACCGCGTCGAAGCTCTGCCGGCCCCTCTCGACGATGACCGCGACCAGGTTGACGACGGCCTGGCAGCCCGCGAAGGCCTCGGCCAGGCCGGTGCCGGTGACCACGTCGGCGCGGACGGACTGCCCGCCCGCCCTTGCCGGGCCGGGGCGCGACCGGCTCCCGCGCGAGACCAGGACCAGCTCGTCACCCTGCTCAGCGAGGTGGGCCGTGAGCTGGGCGCCGACGAACCCGCTGCCGCCCACGATCGCGATCCGCATGCTGGTCACAGGGTAGGCGACCCGCGGGGCTCTCCGCCCCGCCCGCTCCGCGCCCCGGCCGTCGCGAGCGTCGACCACTCCGGTCCGGGTGCCAGCTCGAGGGGGGTGCCATCGGGGTCGAGGACCACCGTCCCGCCCCCGGCCCGCGGCTCCGTCGCCGAGCCGCCGGCGGCGATCAGGGTGGCGGCCGCGGTGGCCGGGTCCGCGGAGCAGAGCCCGATGCGGTCGAGCCCCGGTGCGCTCCGGCCGGCCTGCCACGGGTTGGGCCGGAGGGGGACGTCGAAGCTGAAGACCTCGAGGATCCCCGGCCCGCGGGGGAGGGCCAGGTAGGTGATCCGGAAGCCTCGCGGGTCGTCGCCGCCGCGCAGCTCGCCGATCACCTCGGCGCCGGCCCCGCGCCGGTAGAAGTCGATGGTCCGGGCCGGGTCCGCCACCGTGACCGCGACGTGGTCGAGGCGGGGGAGGCTCGGAACGGCCGCCGCCCGCTCCGCCGCGACCAGCTCCGGCGACCCCGGGTCCGTGTAGCGCACGTTGCCCTGCACCAGCTCCAGGTGGGCCCCGTCCGGGTCGAGGAAGAAGGCGATCCGCACCTCCCCGAAGGCATCGCGCGGCTCCATGGTGAAGGGCATCCCCGCAGCGCGGACGCGCCCCGCCCAGCGGTCGACGCCGTCGACCTTGAAGGCGACGTGGCGGATGCCGCACTGGAGATCGTCATTGACCCAGCCACCCGGCTCGGGGTTGGTGACCAGCTCCAGCACCAGGCTGCGGCCTCCGGCCGCCAGCAGGGTGCGCGACCGCCGGTCCGGGCCGCCGGGTTGGCGGCCGGCGACCGTCAGTCCCAGCACCCCGCAGTAGAGGTCGAGGGAGCGTTCCAGATCGGTGATCCCGAGCACCGGCCAGCCCCCGCCCTCGACGAGCCGCGGTCCGAGGCGGTCCCGTTCGCCCCGTCTCGGCTCGCGACCGCCCGCCGCACCGTCCCTGGCCCTCGGCACGGCGGCCAGGGTAGCCGATCACGGCGACGGGATCGCCGGGCCCTGGGAGGAGGAGCTCGGCACGGCGCGCCGGCCCCGCCCCGCCCGGGGCATCGGGTCTGTCGCAGATCGCTGACAGCTCCCGGTGACCGCGGTGGCCCCCCTATGCTCACGCTGGCTTTCCCGGCTTTTCAGGAGACGCAGATGCCCGACCCCGTCGAGGATCAGGGAAACAGGACCGATCGTCTGACAGAGCTCAGCGAGAGCGGCTTGGCGCGCGGCGCCGAGCACCTCGTGCCCTTCCGCGGCCGGATGGTCAGCAAGCTGGAGGAGGCAGCCGAGGAGCTGGGGGAGGAGGATCGGCTGGACGAGAAGATGGTGGCCGATCTCGGCACGGAGTTCCACGAGCAGTCCCCCGCCGAGGCCGCCGGGGTCGACCTCGCGCCGATCCGCGCCGTCGACCCGCAGTTCGACGACTTCGCCTTCCGCTCGATCGCCCGTGAGACCTTCAACAAGGTGCGCGAGGCGCGCAGCACGGAGCGGAAGGAGGAGGCGGACGCGCTGCTGAGCCCGGCCATGGAGGCGGAGGTCGGCCGGGAGTTGAGCGGGGACGTCGCCGCCCATCGCCACCACCTGCTCCCCGGGCTGGAGGTGGACGAGGCCACCATCGTCGCCGCGGCGATCGTCGGCGGCAGGGAGGTTCTCGACGTCCGTCTCGACGTGGCCGGCGAGGAGATGGAGCGGGACGACGCCACCGGTGCGGTGGTCGCCGGCGACGCCACCGTGCGGCGGTGGTCCGAGCGCTGGCGCTTCGAGCGCGACCCCTCCATGGATAGCTCTCAGACCGATCGCGACCACACGCTCAAGTTCGGCGACGAGGGCTGGATGGTCGCCCATCGCGGCTGGGTGGTCACCCGGATCGAGAGGCTCCCCGCCCCACCGGCGACCTAGCCGGACGGACCGGTCACGCCTGGGCACGGCCCCGCCGCCGCGCCTCGGACATCTCCGAGCTTGCGGTCGAGCCGGCCGGCGCTGACCGTCCCCGGCGCTCACGACCCCGGGGGTGAGGAATCGCGGCCGCTTCCGGGTTTCGAGCCGACTCCGGCACCTAGAATCAACCTCTCTCAGCAGGTAGAGGAGACACACGCGATGGATGCTCAGATCGTCGGCACCACCATGCCGGTCCTCGAGGTGGCGCTCAATCCCGGAGAGGTCGTCTTCTCCGAGTCCGGCGAGCTCTCCTGGATGACGGCGTCGGTCGAGATGCGGACCTCCACCCAGGCAGGCGGTGGCGGAGGCATCGGCGGTGTCTTCAAGCGCGCCATCGCCGGCGGCTCCATCTTCATGACCGAGTACACCGCCGCCGGACAGCCCGGGATGGTGGCCTTCGCGGCCAAGCTGCCCGGGACCATCTTCCCGGTCGACGTGGCCCCGCAGCCGGGGATGAGCTTCATGGCCCACCGCCACGGCTTCCTCTGCGGGACCCAGGGCGTGAACCTCGGCATCGGCTTCCAGCAGAGCCTGGGTGCCGGCATCTTCGGAGGAGACGGCTTCATCCTCCAGCGCATCAATGGGCAGGGCCGCGCCTGGATCGAGCTCTCCGGCGAGATCATCACCTTCGAGCTGGCCCCCGGCGAGGTGATGCGCGTCCACCCCGGCCACGTCGGCCTCTTCCAGGACACCGTGCAGTTCGGCATCACCACTGTGCCCGGCATCAAGAACAAGCTCTTCGGCGGGGACGGCTTCTTCCTCGCCCAGCTCCAGGGCCCGGGCAAGGTCTGGCTGCAGTCGATGCCGCTGCCGATCCTGGCCCACGCGGTCGGCGAGTACCTCCACACCGAGGTCGCGGCCGGGGGCATGGCGGGCGGCGCCCTGGGTGGCGGGATGATGGGCGGGCTCCTCGGCCGGGGGTTGTAGCCGGAGGAGAGAGCGAGCCGCCCCGTCCTCGGCGCCGTCTCCGCGACGGTTACGGACAGTCGCGTCCATAACCGCTGTCAGAGGGCGGGGTGGCCACCTCCCTCGCTCGGGGCGCCGTCGATCACGGCCGCGGCGGGCACCGCCAGCTCCGCCGGGGGCCACTCCGCATGCCGCCGGCATTCCACGATCGCGAACTCGAAGGCGTCCGCCAGGGCGATCCAGGACGCCTCGATGACGTTGGTGCTGCAGCCGACCGTGCTCCAGCGCCGGCGGTGATCGCCGCTCTCGACCAGCACCCGCACCCCGGCGGCGGTGCCGTCCTGGCCGTCGAGGACGCGCACCTTGTAGTCGAAGAGCTGGGTGGCGGCGATCTCCGGGAAGGCCGGCGCCAGCGCCTTGCGGAGCGCGGCGTCGAGGGCGTTGACCGGGCCGTTGCCCTCCGCCGCCGTGTGCACGGCGGTGCCGTCGATCTGCACCTTGACGGTGGCCTCGCAGGTCATCGCCCGCCCCTCGCGCTGCTCGACCAGGGTGATGAGGTCGATGACGGTGAAGGGGGGCTGATGGCCTCGGGCCCGGTGGACCAGCAGCTCGAAGGACGCCTCCGCACCCTCGAACGAATAGCCGCGGTGCTCGAGCTGCTTGACCTGCTCGGCGACCCGCCGGACCAGGGCCTGGTCGTCACCGAGGTCGACGCCGAAGTCGGCCGCCTTGGTGAGCACGGTCGCCCGCCCGGAGAGCTCGCTGACCACGGTCTGGCGATGGTTGCCCACCAGCTCGGGGTCGATGTGCTGGTAGGTGTAGATCGCCTTGGCCATGGCGTCGACGTGCTGCCCGCCCTTGTGGGTGAACGCGGAGCTGCCGATGAACGGCGCCGAGTGCGGCGGAGCCACGTTGGAGATCTCGGCGACGTCGCGGGCGATGAGGGTCAGCCGGCGGAGCTGCTCCTCCGCCACCACCGGCATGCCCATCTTGAGCTGGAGGTCGGGGATGAGGGTGCAGAGGTTGGCGTTGCCGGTGCGCTCGCCGTAGCCGTTGACGCAGCCCTGCACCTGGGTGGCGCCGGCCCGGACCGCGGCCAGGGTGTTGGCGACCGCGCAGCCCGAGTCGTCGTGACAGTGGATGCCCGCCACCGGGCCGAAGCGGGCGACCACGTCGCCCACCACCCCCTGGATGTGGTCGGGCAGCATCCCGCCGCGGGTGTCGCAGAGGGCGACCGCCTCGGCGCCGGCCTCGAGGGCGACCTCCAGGCAGTGGAGCGCATAGCCCGGGTCGCTCTGGTGGCCGTCGAAGAAGTGCTCGGCGTCGAACACCACCCGGCGTCCCTGCTCGGTGAGCCAGCGCACCGAGTCGGAGATCATCCGCAGGTTCTCCGGGTTGGTGGTGCGCAGCACGTCGGCGACCTGGCGGTCCCAGGTCTTCCCCACCAGGGTCACCATCGGGGCCCCGGAATCGAGGAGGGCACGGAGCTGGAGATCGTCCTCGGGGCGGACGTGGGCACGGCGGGTCGCCCCGAAGGCGGCCAGCACCGCCCGGTTCAGGCGATGGCCGCGCATCTCGGCGAAGAACTCGGTGTCGGTGGGATTGGAGCCCGGCCAGCCGCCCTCGACGACCGCGACCCCGAGCTCGTCGAGCAGCTCGGCGATGCGGAGCTTGTCGGACACCGAGAAGTTGATCCCCACCCCCTGCGCACCGTCGCGCAGCGTGGTGTCGTAGATCTGCACCGCGCTCACGCCACGTCCTCGGGGAGGGCGAGGCGACGCGGTCCCCTTCCACGTCGATGATCCACCGGCATCCGGCTCACCCCCCCACCGTGCTCGCGGCGAGCCGGCGGACCACGCGGTCGCGCACCGCGGCGCCGATCGCCGCCGTCCCCATCGACCCACCGAGGTCGGGGGAGAGGGCACCGTCGTCGATGCAGCCGTCCACCGCAGCCTCCAGGGCCAGCGCCAGGTCGTCGCGACCCAGGGAGTGGCGGAGCAGGAGGGCGGCGGAGAGGATCGCCCCGTAGGGGTTGGCCACGCCCCGGCCGGCGATGTCGGGTGCGCTGCCGTGGATCGGCTCGTAGAGGCCGGCGCCCGACGCGCCGAGTGACGCCGAGGGCAGCATCCCCAGCGATCCGGCGAGCACGCCCGCCTCGTCGCTCAGGATGTCGCCGAAGAGGTTCTCGGTGACCACCACGTCGACTCCCGCGGGTCGCTGCACCAGCCTCATCGCGAAGGAGTCCACCAGCTGGTGCTCCAGGGTCACCTCCGGGAACTCGGCCCCCAGCCGGGTCACCGTGTCCCGCCAGAGCTGGCTGGTGATCAGCACGTTGGCCTTGTCCACCGAGACCAGCTGGCGCCGCCGGCCCCGGGCGAGGGCGAAGGCGACCCGGGCCACACGCTCGATCTCGGCGGCGGTGTAGACGGTGCTGTCCCGGGCGGTCTCCTCCGGCCCGCTGCCGGATCGCTCGCGCGGCTCGCCGAAGTAGGCGCCGCCGGTCAGCTCCCGGACCACCACCAGGTCGGTTCCGCGCACCACCTCGGGCCGGACGGCGGTCCGGTCGAGCAGCCGGGGGTGGACCCGCACCGGTCGGAGGTTGGCGAAGACGCCCATCCCCCGGCGCAGCCCGAGCAGCCCGGCCTCACAGCGCTGGGCGCCGCGCAGGTGGTCCCACCTCGGCCCGCCGACGGCGCCGAGAAGGACGGCGTCGGCATGGCGGCAGGCGTCGAGGGTGGCCTCCGGCAGGGGCATCCCGGTCGCGTCGATGGCCCGCCCGCCGATCGGCCGCTCCTCGACCTCGAGCTGGACCCCGGCCTCGGCGCAGATCGCGGTGAGCACCTCCAGGGCCACCGCGGTGACCTCGGGCCCGACCCCGTCGCCGGGCAGTGAGACGAGGTGCGCTCCCATCAGGCGGCCCCCGCCGGCTCGGAGAGGCTGGGCATCCAGGCGGGTCGCCGAGCCTCGAAGGCGGTGATCGCGGGCTCGTGGATCAGGCTCAGCCCGATGTCGTCCAGACCGTCGAGCAGGCAGCGGCGCTCGAATGGATCCATCTCGAACCGGAACCGCAGGTCGCCGACCGCGACGGTCTGCTCCTCCAGGTCGACGATCCCGACCACGCCGGGCTCCTCGGCGGCGACGTCGAGGATCTGGCGGACCTCGGCCTCCGGCAGCACCACCGGGAGCAGGCCGCACTTCACCGCGTTGTTGCGGAAGATGTCGGCGAAGGAGGGCGCGATCACCGCCCGGAAGCCCTGGTCGGAGAGCGCCCAGACCGCGTGCTCGCGCGAGGAGCCGCAGGCGAAGTTGCGTCCCGCCACCAGCAGCGAGCCGGTCCGGAACTCGGGCCGGTTGAGCACGAACTCCGGCCGCTCCGCCCCCGCCTCGTCGTAGCGCCAGTCGTTGAAGAGGAACTCCCCGTAGCCGGCCCGCTCGATGCGCTTGAGGAACTGCTTGGGGATGATCTGGTCGGTGTCGACGTCGGAGCGGTCGAGCGGCACGACCACCCCGTGCTCGCAGTGGAAGGGCCTCATGCCCGCTCCTCCTGAAACCGTCCCAGCCGGCGGACGTCGGCGAAGTGGCCGGCGACGGCCGCGGCCGCGGCCATGGCCGGGGAGACCAGGTGGGTGCGCCCGCCCCGGCCCTGCCGGCCCTCGAAGTTGCGGTTGCTGGTGCTGGCGCAGCGCTCCCCGGGACGGAGGATGTCGGGGTTCATCCCGAGGCACATGGAGCAGCCGCTGTTGCGCCACTCCGCACCCGCCTCGCGGAAGATCCGGTCCAATCCCTCGGCCTCGGCCTGGGCCTTGACCTGCGCCGATCCCGGGACCACCAGGACGCGCAGCCCGTCGCGGACCCGCCGGCCCTCGAGCACCGAGGCGGCGACCCGGAGGTCCTCGATCCGCCCGTTGGTGCAGGAGCCGATGAACACCACGTCCACGGCCAGCCCCTCCAGGATCTGGCCCTGGGCGATGCCCATGTAGGCCAGGGCCTGC